>Ga0102831_1001054_pt1 | contig 11951 bp, 9 predicted proteins | sample ColrivemetaGS747_FD_84508 | JGI IMG/M metagenome (GOLD analysis project Ga0102831, IMG submission 84508) | Estuarine microbial communities from the Columbia River estuary - Freshwater metaG S.747 | ecosystem: Environmental > Aquatic > Marine > Intertidal zone > Estuary | place: USA: Columbia...
CTTCCTTCGAGTGGAATTGACAAGAAGTCAAAGAGAATGAAAATTGCTCAATAAATTAAAATTGAATATAGAAAAAGCCTCGTTTTAACGGGGCTTTTTTTTTACCTAAAAAATTAGTAGAGGCAAAAAAAAAGCCGAACTGACGTTCGGCTTTCAAGAGAAACTTGAGCGAGAAACGAGACTCGAACTCGCGACCCCAACCTTGGCAAGGTTGTGCTCTACCAACTGAGCTATTCTCGCTTTTACTCTGTTTTAGAGTGGTGCAAATGTACGTCAATTGGCACTTTATTTGCAAGTATTTTTTTAAAAAAATATTAAAAAAAGAAAAGGCAGTTCTATAAGCCGGGTTCTGTATACACGGTTTGGCCGTGCTTTCTATCATTAATCTTGGATATGCCTCACGGCGTATCTCCATCGACCTACCCTTCCGGCTAGCAAGCTATTGGGCGGGCCGCCCTTTGATCCGGATATATTTGGTCTTTCAACCCGCAAGGTTTGTCCCAATTCTAATTCACATTAGAACGAGTAGGCTCTTACCCTACTTTTTCACCCTTACCCCCTGAGTTACCCCAGAAGGCGGTTTAGCTTTCTGTGACACTTTCTGTAAACCTCATCACCGAGATGATGTTGTTTCCTTCCTGTTAGGAAGTGCGGCGCCCTGTGTTGCCCGGACTTTCCTACCCATTTGCATGGATCGATAGAACGAACTGCCTTTCCGCAAAGGTAGATTATTAAACCCATTAAATTTATTTGTTCTTTGGGCACAAGTTTCCCAAAATCAAGTTCATTAAGTGCGTTAGTCGTTTTATCTTTGTAGTAGCATGGATTTTCATAAAGATTTTGAAGCTGTAATTGGTTTGGAAATACACATTCAATTACAAACCTTGAGTAAGGCATTTTCCGGTGATTCAACCGAATATGGTGGAATGCCAAATACTCAAGTAAGCCCTGTGAGCCTTGGTCATCCAGGAGCCCTACCCATGCATAATTTCGGTGCTATTGAAATGTCCATGAAAATGGGACTAGCACTCAACTGCGATATTACTCGAATAAATAGATATTCTAGGAAAAATTACTTTTATGCTGATTTACCAAAGGGATATCAAATTACTCAATTTGATACTCCGTTATGCACCAACGGTGAAGTTCCTATCAAACTTAAAGATGGAACGGAAAAAAGCATAAGACTCACTAGAATCCACATGGAAGAAGACACGGGAAAGAGCATGCACGATCAAGATATGTATGACACCCTGGTTGATTACAACAGAGCTGGTACTCCGTTGATTGAAGTTGTGAGTGAACCTGATATTAAAAGTGGTGATGAAGCATATGCTTTTGTAACAGAAATCAGAAGATTGGTGAGATACTTAGACATTTGTGATGGTAACATGGAGGAAGGCAGTTTGCGTTGTGATGCAAATATCTCAGTGATGCCTAGGGGATCTAAAACGTTTGGAACAAAAGTGGAAGTCAAGAACATGAACTCCATATCAAATGTTAAGAGAGCGATTGATTTTGAAATTCAACGACAAATAGAACTTATTCAATCTGGCGGAAAAGTTGAAGGAGAAACACGCGGATTCAATGGACTCGCTGGAACAACATTTTCCATGAGAAAGAAAGAAGCGGTAAATGATTATCGCTATTTCCCTGAACCTGACTTGCCACCTACCCTAGTAACCGATGAAATGTTGGCAGAGGTTAAAAGTAAAATGCCCGAATTGCCGCGAGTGTTGTTTGAACGCTTTACAAAAAACTATGGATTGAGTGAATATGATGCATCTGTATTAATCGATGATAAATATTCTGCTTTGTATTTTGAAAAAATGGCTTCATTAAGTAATAATTACAAAGCAATTTCAAACTGGGTTACAGTTACCATAAGAGGATATTTAAATGAGAATGCACTCAATATTCAGGAATTCCCATTGAGACCTGAACAAATAATTGAAATTATTTCATTGATTGATTCCGGCGTTATCACCCATAGCATCGCGTCACAAAAATTATTCCCAGCCTTATTGAATGATCCACAGAAAAACGCTAAAACCTTAGTCGATGAACTGAATATTAGCACCAATACTGATTCCGGATTCATTGAAGAATTGGTCGATCAGGTTTTGAGTGAATATCCAGAAAAAGTTCTTGAGTATCGATCCGGTAAAAAAGGATTATTAGGAATGTTCGTTGGAGAAGTTATGAAACGCTCAAAGGGTAAAGCTGACCCTAAAATAACGAATCAAGTCGTATCTAATAAATTGGGATAATGGCCCAGTTTAGAAATCAAATATGGGCCAATATTATCAAACCGAATGGTTTATTTTGCTCCATAGCAGGAATAGAATACCAATGGCTCGATTTAAACCAATTTGCTGAAAATCACTTACTGTCGTTTAAAGAAGAAGAGAACTCCCTAATAGGCGTAGTAATTCGGAATAATTTTGAAACTTATGCTGCGCTTTTACTGTGTTGGATGAGCGGTAAAGGCTATGTTCCAATTCAGCCTAACTATCCAAATCAAAGAATTAAAGACATTCTTGAAACATCAGAAATAACTTCTGTTTTTGATTCTAAGGACGCTTTATTTGCCGCGGAATACGGATTGAAACACATTAACTCTTATGTACAACCCACACCTCTTAGCAGTGAGATTTCGAGTGTATCTTTAGATTCAAATGCTTATGTTCTTTTTACATCGGGAACGACAGGAAAACCTAAAGGAGTGCCCATTTCATGGAGAAATTTACAAGCTTTCATTGATGGATTTTTCGAATTAGGTTATTCTTTAGATCGTTCAGATAGATTCCTGCAGATGTTTGAACTCACTTTTGACTTATCAGTAATGAGTTTTAGCATTCCTTCAATTATAGGAGCTAGTTTTCATGCATTAGACCCAAGCATGATTAAACCACTAGCCTTATATGATGCTTTGGATTCGCAAAATATAAGTTTTGCCTTGATGGTTCCTTCAGCTGTCGAAATGTTAGCTCCTTATGCCGATGATATTGAATTACCTCACCTCAAAGTGACTCAGTTTTGTGGAGAAGCCTTCCGTTTAAATCAATTTAACATTTGGAAAAACTGTGTCCCTCATAGCCAAATTGACAACGTTTACGGTCCCACAGAGGCTACTATTTATTGCAGCAGATATACAGCTCATCATCCTAATGAAAACATCAAATTGCTTCATCAAAATGGCGTGGTGTGCATTGGAATCCCAATGAAAACTGTCAAATTCCATATAGATGATAATCAAGAACTTTGTTTGGGCGGACATCAAACTACCCATGGTTATTTAAATGCCACACCTGAACAAACTGAGAAGTTTTTTCATCTCGACGATGTATATTTCTATAAGAGCGGAGATATAGCCGTTTTTGATGGCAACAATTATTTCTGTCATGGTCGAATGGATGACCAAGTTAAAATACAAGGATACAGAATTGAATTATCTGAACTTGAATTTGCAGGTAGTAAAGTCTTTGAAAATTGCACTTGCAAAGCCGTTGCGCTTTCACAAGACTCAGGAAGTGAATTGCTTTTATTCGTTTTAAACACTGAAGGGAATTTTCATGAAAATGAATCTGAAACGTACCGAAAATCGCTAAATGCATTGTTACCCGACTACATGGCAGTGAAGGAAATTCATTTGAAATCGAATTTTCCATTAAATGACAATGGAAAGATTGACAAAAAACAACTAATTAAAAGTATAGAATAATTACATGTTTAATATCCGTAAAGCTCAAAATTCCGATTTCGATTTTATTGCTGAGGCAATTATAGAAAGTGAAAAGTCAGGGTCCAATATCTTTCCCTATGGAATGTTATTTGACGTGACGGAAATTGAATTTAAAAATTTATTATTTCAAATTTTTGAAGAAGAGATTGAGGGTCAACCTTGGGATTATCAATCTTGGCTAATAATAGAAACTGAAAATGGTGAAATAGCGGCTGGTTTAAGTACTTGGCTTGAAGGCTCAGCTGGAATGTCATCTGATCTTTTGAAAACCCAAAGTTTGGGATTTGTTTTGGGGGAAAAATGGCATAATAACACCGATAAATTAGAGTTAGTTTCAAGGGTTAATATCCCCAGAAAAAATGAAACTTGGCAATTAGAACACCTATATACACTTGAAAATCACCGTGGAAAAGGTTTTATGAAGCAGTTGATTGAATATGCTGTTGCTGGTAAGAATGCTGAAATCCAACTCATAGATAACAATGTTGCTGCAAAAAAATTATACGAAAAACTTGGATTTACAGTTGATATTAAACAATGTGAACCCCAAATTGAGCGTTTACAATTATTGTCTGGGCCTTGTAAAATAAAAATGATTAAAAATGGATAGAGAAATTATAAAAAACGATTTAAAAGGCATATTCGAAGAAGTAGTTTCAACACCTAACATTGAAATTACGGAAACATTAAATGCCGAACTTGTTGATCGATGGGATTCCTTAACCCACCTCACTATGATTGCTAAAGTTGAAGAATTTTACGACATAAAATTCAAATTAAAAGAACTTATAGGAATGAAAAATGTGGGAGATATGATGAATTTAATCATATCAAAGAAAAGTGCCTGAGTCTAATAAATCTATATTTTTATTTACCGCTTCGCTAGGAGTATTGCTTTTAGGTACTCTTGGTGCAAGCAAATATGGACTGTTGGGTTCGTGGGAGTTTAATAGCCCCTATTTATCGAGCATATTTGACTCTAAGGAGAATCAAATTGATTCTCACCCTTTAGATGATGAAGTCAGTACAAAAATTTTAAAAAAAGACAGCCAAATTGCTGTTGTAGTAGAACAAGGTAGTATTTATGGTGGAAAACCATTACACCGGGAACATTGGATTAAAGTAAAGCTCAGAGAAACTGAAAAGGCCCAATATGATTCAATGCTTCGATCAATAAAGTTTTTATCATTTACTGAGGAAGGGCCAAACAGTATGCAAGCATTCTTTGAGAAACTATCCGAATCAAAACAGGAATTAAATCGAATTTGGTACTTCGGAGACTCTCAAATTGAAGGTGATCGCATAACATCTGAAATCAGACGAATCTTTCAATCTCAATACGGAGGCAATGGAATTGGATATGTACCCTTGTCAAATCCTGCAACCTACAGTATTTTAGAGCTGGATGAACCACAAAATGCAAATTGGAAAAAATTAAATTGCTTTCGCGACAAAAAGAAATTTTCACTATTCGGACCCTCTGGACAAGCTTTTGTATCAACCAGTACTAAATCTGTAGAATTCAGAGGATTCGGTATTAAGATCAATAAAGCTCTAAACTATCAAAAATTACTGGTACAAACATTACCTGATTCATTGGGTGAATTACAATGGAAACGTGCCAAAGATTCTACGTGGAAATTAGCAAGGAAGACAATAAAAAGTAAATTTTTACAAGAATTCCTTGTTACCGATACTCCTATTATTGGCAAAGTGAATTTTAGATACAGAGCAATAAATCCAATTGTATACGGTTATTCCATAGAGTCACAAAACAAGGGTGTACAAGTTGATAATATGGGTATTAGGGGACATTCCGGTGATGGTTTAAGTAACATCAATTCTACTTTATTGATTGAAGAAAGTCAAAGACAGAATGTTTCGTTAATCGTTTTACATTATGGAAACAATATGGTTCCGTATATAAAAATTGATGGGTCACAGGAAAAATGGGTCAAAAACATATTCAGAAATATCATTTCTAAATATCAAAAATGCTGTCCCAATACATCCATTTTATTGGTAGGGCCAGGCGATATGGGATTCCGAGCAGGGGGAGAAATGAAAAACTATGAATCTTGCATTTTATTGAACCGTTGGATGCAGGGAGTAGCACAAGAAAAAAAACTTTCATTTTTCGATTTTTACGGCTACATGTTAGAAAGTGGCGGAATTCTTGAATGGCAAAAAAAGGGACTAGCGAGTTTAGATGGCCATTTATCACCATCAGGACAACGAGCATTTGCTCGAACATTTACGAGAGAACTCAACGGAGCAAAAGCTTGTTATTTTTTAAGTACAGGAAAAAACAATGATTAAATTTAACGAAAGAATATCAAAGAATATAGGCATTTTTATTGTTGTAATAGTCGGTTTACTGACGGCAAATTTGAAGGCGCAAGCATTATTTTGGCACAACTTCGAATATCAAAAATATCCATGGATAGATTCCAATATGAATATTTTCCAATGTCATAACAAACAAATAATTAGACCGTTTTTCAATAAGTTAAATTCAACCAACAAAAAACGTGTGAATATCTTACATATTGGAGATTCACATGTACAAGCTGATATATTCACTAATGAAACTCGAACCTTGCTTGGTTCAACTTTTGGAAATGCAGGAAGAGGAATGGTGTTCCCATATACAACGGCCCGCACGCATACAGCAGCAGATTACAGATGTTTTCACACCGGAAGATGGTTATATGCTAGAAACGTAGAAAGAAGTCCTGAATTGCCAATTGGTGTGGCTGGAATAACTTCCAAAACATACGATTCAACTGCTCAATTTAAACTGTCTTTCAGAGAAAAAGCCATCCAGCCTGAATTCACGAGAGTGAAAATTTTATGTCATCGTTCACCAAATTCATTTGATTTAAAGATAACTGCAGGGGGGCATACGGTTTACGCAGATGTTTACTCGACAGAATCAGATACGGCAAATGACTTATTGGTTGTGAATATGCCTATTGGGGCAGATGATTATTTATTTGAATTTACTAGGAAAGATACGGCCCAACATTTTTTTGAAATTTACGGAATCAGTATTGAATCTCCATTCGACCGAGGAGTTTTATACACTAGCGTAGGGATAAATGGAGCTGGTCACTACTCCATTATGCGGGAAAATAAACTTCCTGACCATTTGAAAATTTTGAATCCAGATGCCATCATATTAGATGTCGGTGCGAATGATTTTTATCAAAAAGGGATGGAACAAGAAAGATTTAAAGAAAATTTGATTTCCATCATTGAAATGTTTAAGGAATATGCACCAGGTGCTTTGATCATTTTATCTAATAGTCAAGATATTCATAGGGGTGGATATAGTATCAAAGCATGTTCTATTTTCTCCTATTTGATTGCAGAAATTGCTAAATCGGAGAAAGTGGCATTCTACGATTGGTACAGGGTAGCCGGAGGGCAACAATCTATGAGAATTTGGAAATCGCTGAGACTAGCAAATAAAGATGGGGTGCATTTAACAAGAGATGGATACGAATTGAAAGGTACATTAATTTATCATGCATTTAAGAACTCAGACAAACGGTTAAAACTTAAAAAAGACACATCGGATGCAATTATCATTCCATGTATCGACACTCTTTATATTGACCCTATTCAACCAGATACTTCAATTAAACAAAAGGAGTTACAGTGGATAGAGCATACAGTAAAAAAAGGAGAAACAGCATGGGCCATAGCCCAGAGATATAATATCAGCGTCATCCAACTAAAAGATTGGAACAGATTAAAGGGTTATTCTCTGAATGAAGGACAAACACTTCGCATTTTTACGGTTACTGAAAAATCCATTGAAACTGGCCAAACAACGGTTACCAATAAACCCACTTTTAATCAAAATCCAGTAAAATCCACAAGGAATACCAAAAAGGCTATATACTATAAAGTTCGCAGTGGGGATACTCTTTATAGCATAGCTAGAAGACATGGTTTATCTGTTTCTGAATTGAAAGGAATGAATGGATTGCGTTCAGATTTTATTAAACCGGGGAAGAATCTAAGAGTTAAATAATATGTCATTCAATTCTGCTCAGTTTTTTATTTTTTGGTTTGTCATACAATTTTCCATATTGATTTGGAATGGCAAGGCATTGATTAGAAATTTAGTTTTATTGATTGGCAATTTGGTGTTTTTATATTCTTTGGGGAGTTATCAACTTGCTCTATTAGTTCTGGGTTTTTCATCGATGGATTTTTTCATTGCTCAAAAAATTCATAAAGATTCATCAGAGTCCATAAAAAAAATATTGTTACGCTTCAGCGTCGTACAAAACATTGCCCTAATACTTTTATTTCGGCATTTCTCGGACTGGAATTTGAAACCTGAATTCATTGATTTTATCAAATTTATTGGTGTTTCGTTCTATGCTTTTCGAAGTATGAGTTATGTATTTGATGTTTACTATGAAACCATCGAAGTTCCAGAAAACAGTATAATCAACTACTGGACATACATAAGCTTCTTCCCCATTTTTCTTATGGGTCCTATACAAACAAGTCCCTCCTTTTTGAAACATTTACATTCCCCCAGTTGGGTGATTAATAAAACTCAAGTCAATTGGGGCGCATATTTGATTTCGCTGGGCATTGTTAAAAAATTCATATTGAGTAATTATCTAGCTGTCAATTTTGTAGATCGAATTTTTGATAGTTATCTATACTTTACACCTATGGAAAACTTCTTTGCAGCAATTATTCAGACACTCAATTTATATTTGGATTTTAGCGGATATACCGACATTGCCATCGGAATTTCTATGTTGCTGGGATTTCAAATTATTGAGAATTTCAATTTTCCGTTTTTATCTCAAAACATCACCGAATATTGGAAACGTTGGCATATTTCTTTATCGCAATGGTTCAATCAATATCTGTACTTTCCATTAAGTTATCAAATGCGTAAATGGAAAAAATGGGGCACCAGTATTGCCGTTTTAATCGTTTTCATTATAAGCGGTGTGTGGCATGGTACTCAATTGAATTTTTTGCTCTGGGGATTAATGCATGCTTTGGCACTTATATGGGATATTTGGAGTTCTGATTTACGTTTCAAGTTAAAAAGTAAGGTTTCAGAAGTTATTTATAAGCCAATTTCTATTTTTTTAACCTTCAGTTTTCTGACCTTCAGTGGCATTTACTTCAAAGCCACCGAAATAGACGCAGCAAACGGAATGATACAAAGAATTTTCAATGGTTTAGAATTCAGTTTATTCAACGACTGGTTAAATTTATATCCTTATGTGGCGTTGATTTTTAGTCTTTCGCTTCTGATACATTTTACAATTTCAAAATTTTATCTTCGAATTATTGAAACCATAAAAAAACTACCAGTATTAGTTTCTGCAATTATGCTGGTTGTGGTAATTTTTATTGCATTCCAATTTCAAAAAATGGGTTCAGTACCTTTTTATTATCTGGAATTTTAATGTTACAGATTCGAGAATACTATATTTTAATTTTATCAAATAATCCTTAAATCTTTCCAGTCAATTTATAGGTTACAACCCCTACCCATTCATGTAAAAGATTAGACATGGTTTGCAGTGAACCAGGATTTGGAATTATCCAAGCTTCAAGATTATATCTTCTATTTGGATCAAAAGTTGGGTGAGAAACATAAGGAATAAAATTAACTCCAACTTTTTTATAGCACCCTTCAGAGCGGTACATGTGAGCGGCAGATGTAATGAGTAATACCGGTTCTTTGAAATTTAAACTATCAAGAATTTTTTGGGTATAAACAGCATTTTCATAGGTATTTCGGGATAAATTATCTACGATAATTTTATTCGAATCGATGCCCATTCGTTTCAAATAATTTGCGGCTTCTTCGGCTTCATAATACACCTTTGTAAATACTGAAGATGATCCTCCTGTGAGAATAATTTTATCAAATTTATTCAATAATAATCCTTGTAGGCCCACCATGAAACGGTCACCTTCCCCTTTAAGTCTAAAATAATCATTCTTGTCATCGTAATAACCGTAACCTCCCAATACCACCGCAATTCGTGGAAATGAGTCCTTATGATATATTCTTTTAGCGGGCACTTTTTGTTCCCAACGGATATTTAACTCATTAACTAAAGGATGATTACCTAAAATAAATAACAGAAAAAATGCAATTAATGCTGATTTCTTAGCGGTAATCGGTAATTTTTGAATCCATTTATTCTTTAAAAACCATAGTTTTAAAACAGTGATTAATACGAACAAGAATATCCAAAAATGGGGTTTGATGACAAAATGAAGAAATTTACTTATCACGAAAAACATAAAGCGAAGATCGCATAAAAAAAGGCCCTTTCGAGGCCTTTTTCATATTGATACAATATTTTTATCGTTGAAATGAAATATCCATGATTCTATGATTACCAGATTGATCAACTTGAACGGTTACATCAAAAGGTTTTCCTGTCTTAATTGCATCATTTATGGGTTGTATCAATTCACCGCCAATTTGAAAACAACCGCAGTTCTTACCCTTTGCAAAGTCTAGCTCTACTTTGTGCGAACCTGTTTTAATGTTGCAAGGAGTATTTGCAGAAACATTATTCACAACAGAACCATTTGTAGGTGCTGACCCACCATTTGCTACATTTACAGATGCGGGTGAACCTGCAGCCACTGGTCCCCTAGCAGATGGACCTCTTCTGTTTGCTGCGATAGTCTTTGCCTTTGAACCAAAAGTTTTGGGTGCAGAAGGAATAACCTTACCAGTCACACCTTTGATTACTACCATTTGACCTTTTAGGTTTGAATAATCTGATATAAACTCAGAACCTGAAACACCTTGGGCAAATGCAACAGTTGCGGTACCGAAGATGAAAAGAATAAAATAAACTGCTTTTTTCATGTTTTTGTTATAAAACAAAATTAGTTGAAATACTTTTTTGAAACAATTATAATTGGTAGATGGTTAATTTAAACAAATGAAAACTAAAATCTTAAATATTGAATTATTTGATATGGTTTTCATTGGAATGGGTGCCGCAAACTCAATTTTATTTCTTGAATTGGGTAGAAATCAAAAATTAGAAAATAAAAAGATTGCCATTTTTGAACCTGATCCAAAAAATCAAAATGATAGAACTTTTTGTTTTTGGGCAGATGAAAAAGAAATTGAACAATTCAATTTGCATCCAATAATTTCAAAGAAATGGAAATTTGCAACTGCCGGTTCAAAAGTACATGAGAATATCGACCCTTTAAAATACTACCATATTTCTGGAATTTCCTTGTACGATCAAGTGAAAAAAGAAATTCCAAAATATCAAATTTTCACTTTCACAGATTCTGTCCTTGATGAAAATATTCACTGTACAAGTAATGGGTGTGAAATAAATATTGACAATCTACAAATTCAAACTAGATACATTTTTGATAGCCGACCTCCGAATTTCCATAAACCAATAAAAAATCAAACTTTATTGGTGCAAAGTTTCTTTGGTTGGACCGTTAAAACGGAAGAAAATGTATTTGATCCTGATGAATTTGTTATGATGGACTTCAGCCTCGATCAAATGGGATCAACCCAATTTTTATATGTTCTCCCATTTTCTGAAAATGAGGCATTGGTTGAATTGACGGCCTTTCAATTAAATCCGTTAGACAAACAATCCGCTGAAAATTTATTGGCTTCTGAAATTCAAAAACGCTATGGTGGATTTTCAATTTTAGCTTCTGAGAGGGGAAATATTCCGATGTGCAATTCAGAAATTATTTTACCAAAAATACCAAGTGAAAGCGTTAGCAATTATATACCAACGGGTGCAAAGGCGGGTAATATTAAACCTAGTACAGGATATTCTTTTTTAACCAGTTGTAAACACGCGCAGCAAATTTGTACTTATATCAACTCTGACTCTGCCCAGGAATTTAATTATAAACCCTATAAACCAAGATTCCAATTTTACGATCGCCTATTATTGAATATAATCAAGGAAAATCCATCTTCAGGCAAACCCATATTCGAACAACTTTTTGCTAAAAATTCAGTTAAAACGGTAATTCAATTCCTCAAAGAAGAAACAACTTCAATAAATGAAATAAAACTCTTGTTTTCATTGCCCATTTTGCCATTTTTGTGGGCTGCAATAAAGGATGTTGCATTCCGATTGCCGCTTTTGAAATTTGCGCCTTTTGCTCTTGCGCTTAGCTTCCTGGGTCTGAATTA
>Ga0102831_1001055_pt1 | contig 11947 bp, 9 predicted proteins | sample ColrivemetaGS747_FD_84508 | JGI IMG/M metagenome (GOLD analysis project Ga0102831, IMG submission 84508) | Estuarine microbial communities from the Columbia River estuary - Freshwater metaG S.747 | ecosystem: Environmental > Aquatic > Marine > Intertidal zone > Estuary | place: USA: Columbia...
AACCAAAGCAATCACAACTGTATTCCGAGTTGCCAAAATCAACCATCATGACCTTACGACTATCTGCATCTTGGAAAAGAAAGCAGGACGGCTTGGTGTCATCGTAAAATGGATTCAGGAAGCCTTTTTTAAGTCCCGGCCAGTTCGAATGAAGGAAGTGTTTGAAGATGTCCAGACCGCCATCGGTCAATTTCAAGATTTCGTCTTTATTTAGTCCCATGGTCTCTGACATCTTTTGATGATGAATACTGGGAATGACGAGCCAAAAACTCCTCCACATCTCTGAGCTGGAAGTAGTTCTTGTTGTTGTACTGGGTGTATTTTAGTTTACCCTGAGTCAAGTACTTAGTCAGCGTTCTACGGCTGACGTTTAGGATGTTCATCACATCATAGGTGTCCACATATTCATTGGACAACTGTTTGACTGGGTTCTGAAGTCGCAGCAGTTCTTCATGAACCTTGTCGATCTTGTCGCATAGCGCCTTAAACGCTTTGTTTTCAATTGTTACAATCTCCATAGTTCTCGCATTTAATTCGATGCAAGACTAGCCAGATGTGCAAACAATGATTGTTTACTAAGTACTTAGTTAGTACCTCTTTTTTTTGATTTCCAAACTTTCATCTACATACGAATTCACCGCATCCCTAAGCTGAGTAAGGAAAACAGCAGATTCACCCGTTCGTTGTTTGATGTTGGATAAAAGTTGGTTGGTGGCTTTGAGCTCAACGCCGAACTTTTGCTCCAGGAATCGATCGATTTGAGCTCGGCTGACTTTTTCTCCAAAAGCCTTGACACGATGAAATCCAACAGAAAGCTCAGCCAAACAAGTGGGTCCTAAGTCCCAAGCGAGTTCCTTTTCTGGGTTTTCCTCGAATTCAATTTTGGTCTGAATTGGAACAACGGCACTCTCTGTTGCAAGATCTTGAGGATTGTAATCTTTTATCCGGGCATTGAAGGAATCCTTGATAAGGCGTAGTCCCTCGTTTTGAAGGGCTAGGAAGTTGCAGGCTTTTTTTTCAAACAATCCAGATTACCAGTGTTGTCTGTCTTCTGCGAGTAACGAGGAAGATTAATTCGTGCGTATTGTATTTCCTCGTTCTTAGGATTAAGTAGAATGTTGAGCTCCGTGATTCGGCTCTTGATGATTCGAACGATGTCTCCTTGCATAGATGCGCTCTCCGACTTTAGTCGGTCAAGTTCTACTTTGAATTTTTGATGAAGGCCAATGACTCGCTGGCGGTAGTTGGCTAGAGAATTGGAGCTATTGAATAGGAAATTCACATCCGTGTCTTCCAGGTCAAGCATTGAGTATTCTTTGATGGGATGCTTTGATTTAAAGGATATTTCCGCGGTGTGCAACTCATCGAAAATCTCCATCATGTTCTTTAGAATCATAGGCTTTAATTGTTGGTTATTTTATCTTACTGGTTGTCAATAATAATATCTTCAAAAGCGTTGAAACAAGGTCTCAAATTGTGTGATACTGAATTTAATAATGAAAAAAGCCACCCGAAGGTGGCTTACACTTAGTAGCATTCGGCTTTGAGCTAATACGTAAATTGTCAACAATGAGTCGAACATTGGCTATTGCCATTCATACTGTATTTACTCAACCAATTCAAATCCATCAGGCAGAGAAATGTTCCTTTAAAGTGATTTACATGTGAGATTTTTCTCAACTCTTGGAAGAATTTTTCGATTCTCCGTACTCTAGCATTAAATTGAACCATGCGCGGTGTTATTGCATTAGATCCTTGTCTCAGTTCTTGAGCTGGTTTGGAATTGTTGATGCTCAAAAGGCCATTCAAATAGAGGTCCAACGGTTGTTGAGACTTCATTGTTTTGGGAACTGTTTGAGTTCGGATGCCATGATCAATATTTAATTCAATACCGAATCTAACAGAATGTTATAAATCCGAGTTCTTTGGCAATATATATATTCCATTTTGAATTGCGAAAATCACCATACCCGCAGAGTTTTGGGAATTTGTTTTTTCCATTAACATTCGCCGATATTTATTAATTGTATGTATTGAAATATTCATTATTTCCGCCATTTCAGCGGCATTTTTCTGTTCACATAATAAACGAAGAATTTCAAATTCAACTTCGCTGAATTCATTTAGTGCTACCTTCTTAAAATTATGACTGTTAGTTAACATTTTAAAAGCAATCGCATCATTAAAGTGAACAGCCCCCTTATATACGACGTGAATTGCTTCTATCAACTCAGATATTGAACTACTCTTATTAATTATCCCTTCAGCTCCTAATTGCATTAATTTAAGATTTATATAATTTGACGAATTTGCAGAAAAAATCAAAATTTTAAACCTATCCTGGTATTTTTCCCTGATAGACATCAACACTTCCAACCCGTCCATACGGGGCATTTCAACATCGAGTATAATAATATCTGGCTTTTTATATTTAAGTAACTCTAATAGTTCCAATCCATCACAACATTGGCCTATTATTTCAATTTCTGAATTTGAATTATTCAGTTTATCATGAATTGAAGACCTCATAAGTGGATGATCTTCGGCTATGACAATTTCAATTTTTTCCATTTGGCAAAATGAATTTAATTTGATACCCTTTATGCATATTCGTTGTCATTATTCGACCTTGCAATACGTGTATTCTAGTCCTGATTGTAGTCATACCAAGACCTTCCTTTATTTTTCCCGGCTGTAGTCCTATTCCGTTATCCTTATACTCAACTTCAATCCCATCACTTGTGTTATTTATACAAATGAATATGTTTGTTGCATGTGCATGTTTAACCGTATTATTCAATAATTCCTGAAAAATACGATACAAGTTTGTAGCATTTTCATCTGTAAGTACAAATTCTACATACTTAAAATCAATGTGAATCTTAGCAGCCAGTTGAACGTCACATATTAGCTCCTGTAATCCTGCAATTATTCCAAGTCTCATTAGTGAGGCCGGAAATAGCATTTTAGATATAGAAGAACATTTATCAGATGCCGAAGCAATTAATTCACGCAACAGCTTTAATGTTTTATCATCAATTCTTAAATCATTAGGACGCCCCGTCAAAGAGGATAATTGCATTTGAACTAGTGTGATAATTTGTCCAAGATCATCATGTAAAACGCTCCCTAATCTTCTTCTCTCTTCTTCAACTGACTCCAGTTGAACCCTGTTCATTTTCGATTCAAAATCCAATTGCATCTTGTTATGATTCAATAAAACTCTGTTTTTTGAATGTCTCATCGATAAAATTAAAGCAAATATGATTACCAAAACCAACAGGCTCACAACATAAAGCACCAAGGTATATTCACTTAATTTTTCCAAACCAAACCTAATAAAATAAAAATTTTAGAAGTATAAAACCTAACTGGAATAAACACGTCTAAAAAATCACTGTGAATTTGTGTATTTTCAAGAAAATACGTACCCAGTCCAAATTCCACTAAATCGCTAATATAGTAAATCAAAACACCAAAAAGTATAAAATAAATACTCAAAGGAATATCGTCAATGTGAAATATTTTCACTGAAACTATACTAAACACAATCAGACCGACAACGCTAACCGTTAATTCGAATTGGATATATTCTATGGTATTTAAAAAACCATAATCCGAGTAAAACTCCGGATTAGATTCTGGAATATCCCAACAAAACAAGGAAGTCGCAAAAACTAACAAACTACCATATAGTGCAATTAATATTTTTTTGGAAATAAGAAAATGTCCAAGAGCATGAATAAATAAAAAATAAATTCCAAGTAAAATCACACTATTAACCAATAGCAGTTCTAAATTGGAGGTAAACAAAAAATAATCCAATACATTTGTTCCAATATCCAGAACCCCCAAAAGTGGGAATAATAAATAAAACCCTTCTTTTGTATATACCCATTTCATACAACCCAGAAAAATATAGGCCGTATAAAACGTGTATTTTATACTCAAGAAATCCAATTAACTATTTAATGGGTTGGGGCTTGAGTGATGAGGCGGATCTACCTTACAGTCTTCTGCAAGTATTCCTTGATATAAATCATCTTCATCTGCTTTTGCACCACACAAAACCAAAGTTAAATTTCCATTTTCCATTGCAAAATAGAATTTCAATCCTACGCAATCGGCTTGATCAATTATTGCTTGAATAGTGTCTTTCCCGAAAAAGCCACCAATCTTTGAATTAATGTTTGCATCGCGATATGCTTTGGTCAAAACCGAAGCTGCAGCTAATGTTATTGAGTGATTTTCATTTGGATTAAATGCCATAAAGCAAATAAAGGTATTACAATCAATAAAATAAATACCATTTTTAGTATTTATTAGTACTATAAATAGTATTTGGAGCAAATTGAAACTACAAAAATATCTCAATCACCAATATTCACTCGCAAAAACATCGTAATTCAGCGCACTTTATCCCCCCAATCAAACATCAATTTTTTTACAGCCTAGCATACTCATGTTCAAATTAAACATCACCTCAACAAGGTTACCGTGCTGCTGAATTCGTATTCTTGGTTCTTGCGATATGCCTTGATGCGGTAAAGGTAAACTCCCTGCGGAACACTATCTGTGGGGGCCCAAATCCCCTCCGTGTTGTTCTGTTCGTATATCTTCTGACCCCATGAGTTGTAAATACTCAAGGTGAATCGATCAAATCCGTAGTTAAACACCTCAAACACATCGTTCAACCCATCGCCGTTGGGCGTGAACGCATTGGGAGCAAACAACGTTGCCTGATATTTCAAGCACGACACATTGCTCTTCGACTCATAGCTGCCCTGAGCACTTTGCGCTTTGACATAATAACATTTCTCGTAATTCTTGGGCTTGATAAAGTCTTTGTCGTTAACTGTTGTATCTTGGTTTTTACTCAACCGCTCCCAACTCTCCGACTCCAATTGGTAATTACCATAACTCTCGTAATTACCCACCCCACCACTGCCAGACCAATCTTCATACGGCGACCAGGTGAGTAATGCCGTGGCAAACTCAGACTTGGATGCCGGTTCTAGTTCCTTGACTTCTAAGTAAATGGTCTTACCCATATTGCTTTTGTTGGCTACCCTTCGATCGCAACTGTCAATAGCTTGGACTTCATAGGTGTAGGATTGATTGATGTCTCTTGTTAGATAATCAAAGAATTGGGTATCGTTCACCACGGCATGTGGCATTCCGTTTCGATAAACTTGATAACTCATAGCATGAGGGACAGGCATCCATTCACTCAAGGTGGTTTGATTGTTTATTACGGTGCTTCGTTTCAGAATGGGCTGATATCCTACAGGTACACCGGGCGTAATGAACAAGGCCACTGAATCCTGTGTAATGCAACCCGATGGACCATATAATTTTTGATACAAAACATATCCCCCAGATTGGGTAATTATGGCGCTATTGTCGGCATTGTCAAAATGCTTATCAGGAACTAAAGCGGGTCTAAAATGATAGATGGTAGAATCGGTAGGATCGGAATACCGTCTTCCAAAATTTACTTCTAGGGGCGTACATCCTAGAATATGGTCAATGGCAATTCCAGGTCTTGGAGCCGGTAAGATATCGATATTCTGGGTAGTGCTGAAGGTATCGGTGCAACGCCCGTCGCTGACTCTTAACTGAACTTGAAATTGGCCCGATGTGATATAGGTGTGTTGGATGCTCCTTTTCGTAGGCATTATGCTACTGGTGGAACTCAGCAGGGTATCGTTACCATCTCCAAAGTCCCAGGCCCAAGTATGAGCTTTCTTTTCAAGAATGGAAGAGTCGGTAAATTCCACCGCTATCCACTGACATCCCACGGTGTTCTCTGTATGGTATTTGGCAATAGGTTCGGGAAGAATTTCTACTGAATCCGAATACCAAACCCAACCACCGGCGGCGGTGATAGACTTCAACAATACCCGGTATTTACCCGGCTGTTTGTACTGATGTCGAATGACTGTTTGAGGTTTATCGGTGTAGCTAGAATCCCCATCTCCCCAATACCACATAAAGTGATCGAACCAATTGGTATCGGTCTCATTGGTAAACTCATAGGTCAAATCATTGCACAAACTCTTATTGGTGAAATTGATGTAATGGTACGGGATGGGGGTAGCTGGGAAGTAGATTTTTTCAAATTTTTCATCATTCCCAAATGGCAAAAAGGTATATCCATCAAAAATTGACACACCCTCCATAATATTTAATACATTATCTACAACAATTTCAGTGCCATTTTTTTTCAAACTAGCCAATTTATAACTGTAAAACAATGAAGTGCCACCTGAGAATAAATCTCTATCAATTTTTTTAATAACAAAAGCAAAAACAGTTCCATTTGGTGCCAAATATAGATCTTTAAGAATGGTACTAGATTTATGAATATCGAAAACAGCAGAATCTAATTTAATATCATATTCCTTTTCAACAACATCATTGTTGTTTATTGTAATTTCAATTATTTTATTTGCGTACATTTCACTTCTATTAGAACCTAAATTTTTATTTGAGCACAATTGAACTAGAAATACAGAATCAACTTTAGTAAATACAACACTCCTATAATGATTGTAATTCGGAACATCTAGATCTTTACCCACAAAAACTGAATCCTCAAATAACACTCGAATATTTGAAAGATTATAATTATCTATTAGTATCAATTTAGAACTAAAATATCCACATGTTGGACAGCTAAATGCTGAAACTCTCCAATTAAAAACCGACCACTTTCCAGAAGGTGAAACAACCAATTCAGGTGGCGGTGATAATCCCCCCTCTGAGTCCCACCAATTCATATAGTATCCAATATTAATATCATTAAATAATATCTTTTTTCTATTGAGTTGATAATTGACACTTATATTTATATCATACAAGTAGGAATCCCAAACAAATTGCAATTTAGTCTCACCCTTAAATGTCTTGAAAATTGTAAGATTACTCTGCAAATAACCAGCTCTACCAAATTTATTAAATCCTATAATTTCCTTTTTTTGTACTTTTTTATTTCCAAAATACTTAGCTTCAATTAACACAAAAGTATCTAAAGGATTAGGCGGAAAAGGTTTTTTTTTCGACTCCAAAAACTGGAACTCAAAATTCATTGCTCCATATTGTATTATCGATGAAATATAATACAAAGTGAATGTATCATTGTTATCGACATTACAAACAATTCCATTATACCCCCCATATTGCGATAAATAATCTATAGAATCTCCATTTTTGTCATACAAAACATTATTAAACGTGTAAGCCATTAAATCACCATGAATATTGGAAATTGATTGATAACCTGGTGAAATTTTTTCAAAGTGTGCAGATCTTTTATAATCGTATTGTATTCTTGGACTTTCAATTTTTTTTATTGAGATTTCTGGATTATTAAAATCTATATCATAAAAAGTCGTTTTTTTAATAGCTTCCGAATATGGCTCTACATTAACATTTAATATTTCATTATATCCCTGAACCACCAAATGATTTCCTTGCTGGGCATTGGAAATACCCAGCAAGGAGAGCAACAATATGAATATGAATGGTTTCAAGTTTTAGTTTGTAACAATAAATTTAATAGAAAACGTTTGATTTCTACTAAATATTCTTGCTAAATAAACACCTTCTGAAACATTTCTTAATTCAATTGTATGTTCGTCAACTTGCTTAAATTCTACTTCTTGACCTTTAAAATTATAAATCTTGAGCCTATCTAATTGCAGAGAAATATTCGTAAAACTTAAAATTGGAAGTTCCCTAGATATTGGATTCGGATATAATTTGACTTCTGCATTGTATTTGGCTTCTGAATTACTTTCGCTAACTTGAGGGTTTATCGCAATACCCAGATTATTATCAATCAAGGGAAATCCATAAAAAATTCTATTATGTTCATCTTGGAAATCTTCTTCATTGTAATTTGAATTAGGTGGTGGAGTTGGAGGGAAATAGACTACACTGCCTCCAAAACTCGTACTTAAATCATTGGTCCAACGAGAAATGTGACAAGAACTAGAATCTGGGCATGCATTTGCAGTTACCTTAAATTTCGAATAAACTGGAACTGGAAACACTCCATTATCCATGTAATATTTAGGATCTTCTCTAATATTTATAGGTGTACTAAAACAATCCTCTCCATAATAGTAAGACATGGATTCTCCTAAATACCAATCAATTGCATCATTCAATGAAGGACATATAGCTTGAGTTGCGAACTTGTTTCCCGCTGCCAAGTTAATTGAACCAATACTGGTAATATTTGTGTAACGATTGAAACTCCAATCGGTACTTACATTCGTATTGGTATTGCAATTGATCTTAAGGTTTGAACTTGCTTCGTTTACCTTCATCGCTATGTTCTTGTTGTTTTGATACGACATTGCGGTGGTTGTATTTTTGTAGATTAATGATGGACTCATAGTGTTAAGATTATCACTGTTTTCTATGTATATTCCATGTGTAAACCTGTTTAAATCATTGATTTGAATGTCATTTTGAATGAATTCAAATTGAGAAGTTCCTAGAGTAGAGATACCATAATTTCCATCTAAATTATATATCGATTCTTTTCCTAAGTTTACATCACCAATAATAATCTCATTTTCAAATACTATAATACTATTTCCATTTCCAAAATGCATGGCATGTCTGCAATCTTCAAATCGATTATTTAGCACTTTAATAGGGTAACCCAAATAGTAATTGGGCTGAAGATAGGTAGCATCTATACCCACACTCAATTCTCTGAATAGACAAGGAGGCTCCGTTTGTGCAGGTGGTTGACATTCTTCCACGTTACTCACATTCCATTGATTTTTCAATACATTAAAGTTAGAATTTATAGCCTTAATTCCCGTTCCTCGGTAATTCCCTACAAAGTTTGAAGCTGCATCAGAGTTAATAAATTGTGTTCCCCAGATATTCAAACCATTGATGCTGTTCAAATAAATATGATTATCCAATCCTTCATTAAACCCTTCTTCTACCGCTTGCTGATAGTCAAATTTGGCCTTGATTATTTTTGATGTAGTAAAAAAATCATTTTGCATTTCTACACCGGTGCGGCAATTGGTAAACTTTGCATCACTATTTTGTGAACTACCGATGCTAATTTTGGTATTTTGATTGGATTTAATTCCTGTTATCGCCTCTTTGATTTCGGCAGAACCCATCAACAATTCAGCTTTAGTCATTCCCAAACCACTAGACATTAACTCAATCCCTTCCCAACTTCCGGAGCACTCATCCACTCCTCTTAACGTTACTCCATTTTCAATAATTACCTTTCCGCCAGGATATACAACAATATTCTTTTTGGGTTCTGGACTACTAGCTATTCCATGGGCAAATTCCTCTACATGCGGAAATTGTAAATCTACACCCTGACCTCCCAAGAACTTTAAGGTAAATCCAGGCTCAACGATGATTCTGCTACCTACGATACCACTGCCTCCAATTTGCATAGTAGTGGGATTGCCCGGTGTTAAGCTAGACCACTGCTGCACACTAAAGTCATGGCCGTTGGGAACGTTTGAAATGAATTCGGTTGCATTTTGAACTGCGTTCGCTTGACAAGGAGAACCCCACAAGGCGATATCCAATTCTTCATTGCCTAGCACTACTGTTTCATCGTAGTTATTTCCTGCCGTTATATAACGACCGTTTTTTGTCACCAATAATTCAAAAGGACAAACGCCACTTTGACTCATATCCAGCTCACGTCTAAGCCATACATTGACAGCTGAGTTCCTGTCGATTTTTTGTAATAAATAGGCGTTTTCAACATTATTTAAACTATCGGTATTATTAGTTAAGACAATAAAATTATCATCATGATCTAGGGCTATCCTTGGGTAATAATCAGCACCAGATGAATGTCCAAAATTGGTTATCACTTGAGTGGTTCCTTGCACAAAGGAATCCAAAGTGAAATTAACCGGGTCAAATTTCAGTTCTCTGACATAAATGTCTCCTGCTATTAACTGATCTGCACCTGTAGGTTTTTTCCCGTTTTTTCTTTCTCCATTAACTACAGAGTTTCCCGAAAAAAACATATAATTCCATAACTCAAGTCCACCAATATCGCCATTTTGTGTCTGACAGATATCGTAACCTTTGAAATTATAAGTTAACTCTGGATTGGTCACTGGTGCAACATCCAACTGACTAAATTGAGGAATAGATGCATTTAAACTGCTCGGGTTATCATAGTGTTCAAACTTCAAATAATTAATGGTAGACAGGGAGAGGTTTGCAGCGCCATAATATACATTGAAGTTATGGTCAAAATTTGGGTAGACATTTCCATTATCGCTCCAACCCGTGAAGGCTATTCCAATCGGTTCTTCATTGACAATTTTAGGCATGTCACGCGATGCGCTACCATTGGGAAACACTAGGCACATGCCAAATAATTCACCATCAATATTGCCTCCTTGTCCATCCACAAGCAAAGTAGTAGATAAATTCTCAAGTTGCTCATCAAATTTAAAAATTGCCAATTTATTGTTTTGCTGACCAACTCCAACAAATCCTGTAAAATTACTTGTACTTACATAGGCTATATCATTTATTTGATAAGTGTGAGTGGTGTAGTAATCAAAAATCCGCGGAAAGTTGGGTAAAATATTGCCGTGCTTATCAACCTTCATGACAAAAATTTTGGACCCTTGATAATAATACCCAAATGCTAAATAGCCATCATTCGTCTCGATCACTTTGGTATGAATTTCCGCACCTTCAATTATTACAGAATCTACAACAGCTGGTATACCGAAAGGGGCAATTTTTGTATATGCACCTGGTTTTAAATATGTATGCCATATTACGTTGAAATAGCGGTCGTATTTTATTAAGCCCGGATATTCTCTATGGCCATTTACCGAAGGATCTGTTTGTTCAATGCGGGTTGTAAAAACAAAGTCTCCTTCATCCGTCTCAACACCACCATAATGCCAATCCTCCAGTGTTTCTTGTTGTTGGGTAATTGAATTAAACGAATAAACGCTAGTACCTTCTTCATTAATGATTTTTGGCGAAAGGCTTTGGGCAAAAACGGACTGAGTAACACAAAAACATAAAATAGTCAACTTGTGTGCAACTGATAAAATACAATCAAATTTGTTCATACAATTTATTATTATTTACTCCAGAATGATTATTTAAACAACTATGTTTATAATGTCCTCAATTTTAACGACAATCTCATTCCAAAACAGTATCAATACTTGTATATATATTATTATTTATAACATCATTTTTCAATATTATTTTTAATACAATTGATACTATTTTTAATATATTTTTAGTAACCGGAACAACCTCACCCAAGCCATCTTACATATATATCAGTGGAATGAAATGCTACAACTGACCTATGTACCAACATAAAACAAAGCCTCTGTTTACTTAGGGGTTATAAATTTGCATTTATGGTGGAGCTGAATCTCTTTGTACTCAATATCAAACCATGACTAACCAATGAAAACTGGTCACGGTCTAGTGATCAATTTTTGTAAACCCCAAAATAATTCTTACAGCAAAACGAGTTTATCGAAAACCTACAATTCCCATTTATCAAAAAATCTCATTGTGCTTTTCACATTAACTACTACCTTCGCAAAAGGGTGAAGTTTAGCGCATCTTCGGAGAAGCCTTCTGCCGGCAAAAGTTGTAGGCTAAATCGTAACCCCTTGAGAACACTTGAGTTCTAAAATACTGATTATCAAGATATTGGAGCGTTAGGTTCGAATCCCTCTCTCTCCGCGAACTAAATAAGAGAACCCTTGCAAACATTGATTTGTAAGGGTTTTTTATTTTATCGTTGTCGGAATTGTTGTCGGTTTTTAATTTGGCGTTACATTGATTTTGAAAATTTGTGTGTTTGCAGTATGAAAAATTGTTGCGGTTATTGTTATCTTCACAAGTAATGGTTAGAGTCGGTGCAATTCCCAATCCTCAA
>Ga0102831_1001074_pt1 | contig 11794 bp, 8 predicted proteins | sample ColrivemetaGS747_FD_84508 | JGI IMG/M metagenome (GOLD analysis project Ga0102831, IMG submission 84508) | Estuarine microbial communities from the Columbia River estuary - Freshwater metaG S.747 | ecosystem: Environmental > Aquatic > Marine > Intertidal zone > Estuary | place: USA: Columbia...
AAATATCAGCGTCAATTGTTCTTTATAAAGAAGATGCGGAATCTCTCAAAAGCACAATAGATTCTTTCTTGAAAATCCCTCTGAAAAAGAAACTTTTTTTAATTGATAATTCACCTACAAATGTCTTAAAATCTCGTTTTATAAATGATGAAACTGAATATATTTTTGTTGGAAAAAATATTGGTTTTGGAAGAGCGCACAATCTTATTTTAAATAAATTAAACAGTTCTTATCATCTGATTTTAAATCCTGATGTTGCTTTTGAAAATGCACTCATTTCTATTTTGATTCAACAATTAAAGTTTGATGAAAGTGTAAGTTTTATTACTCCAAAAGTTGTTTACCCGAACAATGAATTCCAATTTATTTGCAGAAAACACCCAACTTTTTTTGATTTAATCAATAGAAAGTTGCGTTTGTCCAAAAAAGAAATCTATAAAAATGAATATCGGAATCAAAATTTAGAAAAACCATTTTATCCTGAATTTATTCATGGCTGTTTTATGTTTTTTAAAACTACCGATTTTAAAGCATTAAATGGTTTTGATACACGCTATTTTTTATATTTGGAAGATGCTGATATTTGTAGAAAAATTGATAAAGTTGGTAAAAAAATACTTTATTTTCCTTCTGTTCAAATTACACATCAATATCAAAAAGGTTCTTCAAAAAGTATAAAGTTATTCTTTTATCATCTTTCATCTGCCATAAAATATTTTTTAAAATGGGGATTTTAATTCCCAAAAAATTTTAAAATATATTTGCAGTCGAATCAAATCAAAAATCATGAATGTACTTATTTTAGGATCAGGTGGCAGAGAGCATGCTTTTGCATACAAATTATCGAAAAGTAAAAAGATTTCTCAACTTTTTGTGGCTCCAGGAAATGCAGGGACACAAGAATTAGCAATCAATATCAATATCAATCCAACTGATTTTAAAGCGGTAAAAAAAATAGTTATGGACAACCATATTCAAATGGTCGTAGTTGGTCCTGAAGCTCCTTTAGTTGCTGGTATTCATGACTTCTTTTTGTCAGATGATGAGTTGAAAAATATTCCAGTGATTGGCCCTAAAAAAGAGGGTGCTTTGTTAGAAGGAAGTAAAGATTTCTCAAAACAATTCATGCAAAAGCATGGTATTCCTACTGCTAAATATCAGTCTTTTACAAAAAATAACTTATCTGAAGGCTTTGCTTTCTTAGAAACGTTGCATCCTCCTTATGTTTTAAAAGCGGATGGTTTAGCAGCAGGAAAAGGTGTTTTAATTTTAAACGATTTAGAAGAAGCCAAAACAGAATTAGAAGAAATGGTCACTAATCAAAAGTTTGGAGAAGCCTCATCAACAGTAGTAATTGAAGAGTTTTTAAAAGGAATTGAATTGTCGGTTTTTGTTTTGACAGATGGAAAATCATACAAAATATTGCCTTCAGCAAAAGATTATAAAAGAATTGGAGAAGGAGATACTGGGTTGAATACTGGTGGAATGGGTGCTATTTCTCCCGTGCCATTTGCAGATGAAGATTTTTTGAAGAATGTTGAAGAATTGGTGGTGAAACCAACGATTGCTGGTTTGCAAAAAGACGGAATTGATTATCGTGGTTTTATTTTTATTGGGTTGATGAATGATGCAGGAAATCCATCAGTTGTTGAATACAATGTGAGAATGGGAGATCCTGAAACCGAAGTTGTAATACCAAGAATTGAATCAGATTTGTTTGATTTATTTGAGGGTGTTGCCCATCAAACTTTGCACGAAAAATCATTCCTAGTTTCTTCAAAAACGGCAACTACTGTCATGTTAGTTTCCGGAGGATATCCAAATGATTATGAAAAAAACAAAGAAATTTCAGGTTTTGAAACTGTAGAAAATTCGATTGTTTTTCACGCAGGAACTTCTATACATAACGATAAAGTTGTTACAAATGGAGGTAGAGTAATGGCAATTACTTCTCTTGGAGATTCCATTGATGAAGCACTTTCAAAAAGCTATAAAAGCATTGATAATATTTGCTTTGACAAAATGTATTTCAGAAAAGATATTGGATTTGATTTACTGTAAATAGTGATTATTTTGCTTTTTCAATGGTGAAAGAAAATTCAGAACCTTCCCCAAAAGTACTTTTTAGTAAGATATTTTCATCATGTGCTTCTAAAATATGCTTTACAATCGAAAGTCCTAATCCAGAACCTCCTTGCTCTCTAGAGCGGCTTTGATCGACCCTGTAAAAGCGTTCAAAAAGTCTTGATAAATGTTGTTTTTGAATTCCTTCTCCATTATCAATCACTTTTACGATGAATTTTTTATCATTATAACTTTCTACTCCAACAATGGTCGTTCCATTAGGTTTGCCATATTTAATAGAATTGACAACGAGATTTATCAGTACTTGTTCAATTTTTTCAATATCAGCTTTTACAAAAACAGGAAATTCATAAATCCTATCAAATTGTAGTGTAATATTTCTTTTTTTGGCTTTCATCTCAAACAAATCAAACACATTTTGAATGAGTTCTAGGATGTTAAAAACTTCAATATTTAGCTTTAAACTCTCCGTTTCAAGTTTAGCAATCATATCCAAATCTTTGATAACAGCCACCAATCTTTCCACCCCTTTATTGGCTCTATCCAAATATTTCATTCGGATTTGTTTGTCATTAATAGCGCCCTCCATTAAGGTTAAAATATAACCTTGTACAGTAAATAGGGGTGTTTTTAGTTCATGAGCAACATTCCCTAAAAAATCCCTTCGAAAAGAGTCTCTTTCTGTTAAATTTTTTATTTCTAACCTTTTGCCTTCGACAAATTCTTCCATACTTTTAGATATATTATCAATATCTGTTATGGTAGAATCTTTTTTTAATTTTTTTTCATCTAGAATAGAAACATCGTTAAAAATCTTTTTTAAACGCCTATAAATAAAATGTTCTGCTCTGTATTGAATGAAAAAAAAGGAAATTAAAAAGAAAGATAATATATCAACTAAAATGGTATAATTACCTAAAAAATCCCTGAAATAAAAGTAGGAAAGTGCTGCAATAATTACAAAAATCAACGTTAGGTATAACGCTGACCAAAATGCGTATGCGTAGGTTTTTTTAAATTTCATTCCTACAAAACTACTTATCTTGACCTTTTAATACAAATTTATAACCAACTCCTTTTACAGTTTTAAAGTAATCATCACCAATTTTTTCGCGAAGTTTACGAATATGAACATCAATAGTTCTTCCACCAACAACAACTTCATTTCCCCAAACGGTATCTAAAATGACTTCTCTTTTAAAAACTTTTCCTGGTTTTGAGGTTAACAATGAAAATAATTCAAATTCTTTTCTAGGAAGTTCAATTTTTTGATTGGATTTGTATATTACATACTCATCTCTATCAATCATAATATCACCAATTTTAAGGTTATCTTCTTCTTCAATCGTGTCTGATTTTAACCTTCTTAACAATGATTTAATTTTGCTGATCAATACTTTTGGTTTGATAGGCTTAGTAATATAATCATCTGCACCAGCTTCAAAACCTGCAACTTGTGAGTAATCTTCGCCTCTTGCTGTTAAAAATGCAATGATTACATTTTCTAATGTTTTTATTTTTCTGATTTTTTCACAGGCTTCAATACCATCCATCTCTGGCATCATAATGTCTAATAAAATCAAATGAGGCAATTGTTTTTTAGCAACTTTTATAGCCTCTAAACCATTTTCTGCGGTAAAAACTTCATAACCTTCATTTTTAAGATTATAACCAACTATTTCCAAAATATCTGGTTCATCATCCACTAATAGGATTTTAATATCGTTTTTATTCATAAAATTGTTAATGAAATAATTCTTTCAAAAATACTTATAATTTTGTAAGAATTGTATGTTGTTAACAATCATTTAATCTTAGTGATTTTTGGTTACAATTACTTAATGTATACTAATGGCTTGATATACAAGTCATTTTTATTGATTTTTAAGGACTTAACAATTTAATAACCCTGTTTTTACGAATTAAATAGTAGAAAAAATTGTAGTTTTGAAGAATTAATCAATTAAATTTAAATTCAATGAAAAAAAATTACTTTTTAAGTTTGCTGACAACCTTATTGTTTTCTGCATTCTCATTTGCTCAAACCCCAATTATTACTGCAATTGTAGATGGAGATTGCTCAGGAGGAAATCCGAAATTATTAGAAATTTATGCTAAAGGGACAGTTGATTTTACCTTATACTCTTTAGAAAATCAAACAAATTCTAGTACAACTTGGGGTTCAAAACAAGATTTATCTTCTTTTGGTACCGTAACTGATGGTTTTGTGTATGTTTCTACAACAGGTAGTGCAGCAGGTTTAGTATCAGATTTTCCATCTGTGATTACTATTTTAGAATCTAACACAATGAATCTTAATGGAGATGATAGAATAAGAATTATTTTAACCGCGGACTCTACTGTAATTGATCAATTTGGTGTTTCTAGTGAAGATGGAACTGGTAAAACTTGGGAATACGAAGATTCTTATGCAAAAAGAAAAAATGGTACTGGACCAGATACTGGTTTTCTAGAAGCAAATTGGACTTTTGGAGGCAAAGCTTTTTTTGATACAAAAGGAGTTTGTCAAAGTGGAACAGATACTTTTGAAACGTTGATGGGAGGTATCGGTACTTATACTGCAACCGCTTCATCATCTCCAGAAATTACAGTTGGTAATGCAGTTACAGGATTGGATTATTTTCAAGGAAACGGTCCATCTGCTGAAAAAGATTTTACAGTTGAAGGTGCAAATTTAACTGCTGATATTGTTGTTACAGCTCCTCAAGATTTTGAAGTTTCTTTAAGCGCAGGAAGTGGTTTTACAAACTCACTGAGCATTTCTCCAGCAAGTGGTTCTGTTATTTCAACAACCGTTTACGTTCGTTTAGTAGCTGATTTAGGAGTTAATACTTATACAGGTGATGTAACATTAACTTCTACTGGAGCAACAGACAAAACAGTCTCTTTGTCTGGGGAAGTAAAACCTGCTGACCCACAGTTTTATTATACAGCATTTCTAAACGATTTTAGTTATTTAGCATCAGCAGGTGGACCTTCTGAAGAGCAAGATTTTAAAATAGAAGGATTATTTTTAACAGCAGATTTAGTTGTTACTGCTCCTGCGAACTTTGAGGTTTCCTTAACAGCAGGTACTGGTTTTACAAGTTCTGTTTCAATTAATCCAAGTACAGGTACAGTAGTAGAAACAACTATTTATATGAGATTAGCTGGAGGTCTAACAGCGGGTAATTATACAGGTGATATCGTTATCTCATCAACAGGAGTTACAAACAAAACCATTTCAGTGAATGGAGATGTATTTGGATCAACAACTAATAGTATGATAATTACTGGTGTTTACGATGGTCCATTAACAGGAGGAACTCCAAAAGGAGTTGAAATATTTGTGCTTAAAGATATTGCTGATTTATCTCAATTTGGTATTAGTTCTATCACAAATGGTGCAGGGACTCTTGGAGGAACTGTTGAATATGCATTTCCTGCTGGTTCAGCTACTGCAGGATCGTTCATTTATGTTTCTTCTGAAGAAGCTGGGTTTACTTCGTTTTTTGGATTTGCACCAACCTATGCAACAGGAGTTGTATCAGTAAATGGAGATGACTCTTTTGAATTAATTGAAAACGGACAAATTATTGATGTTTTTGGTGAAGTTGATAAAGATGGATCAGGATTGTCTTGGGATTATTTGGATGGTTGGGCTTACAGAAAATCAAATACAGGGCCTGAGGGAACGACCTTTACTGACACAAATTGGACATACAGTGGAATTGATGCATTGGATGGAGAAACTACAAATGCTACAGCAACAAATCCTTTTCCAATAGGAACTTACACAAACAATACCGCATCAGTAAAAAACAATCAAATTGAAGGTTTTGCAACCTATCCAAACCCTGTAACAAGTGATAACGTTACAATTACAAGTAATAGTGCTGATAAAAAAGAAGTTGCTATTTTTAATGTGTTGGGTAAAAAAGTAGTGTCAAGAAGTTTCTTAGGAACAAAATCAGAAATCAATGTAGCAAATTTATCATCTGGAATTTATATCTTGAAAGTAACAGAAGGAACAAAATCGGCTACTTCAAAATTAATCATTAAATAAATTTTTATAAATAATATAAAAAAAGCGCTGATTTTCAGCGCTTTTTTTTATACTTTTATTTAAAAGAAAATCAATTTGCTATGAATCTATCTTACTCCTTAAACGACATTTTATTTTTAGATATTGAAACCGTTCCTCAACAACAAGAATGGAACGCTTTATCAAAAGAAATTCAAGAATTATTTGAAAAGAAAACCCAATATCAACGAAAAGACGAAATTCCGGTAGAAGAGTTTTACGAAAGAGGAGGGATTTGGGCTGAATTTGGGAAAATTATTTGCATTTCTGTGGGATATTTTGTGATTCAAGATAACGAAAAACAATTTAGAGTGCGTTCTTTTTTTGGGGATGATGAATTCAAAATTTTGTCAGACTTTAAAGTTTTATTAGACAAACATTTCTCCAAAAAAGAACATGTTTTATGTGCTCATAATGGCAAAGAATTTGACTTTCCTTTTATTGCTAGAAGAATGATTATCCATAGAATAGACCTGCCTCAAAAACTAAATTTATTTGGGAAAAAACCTTGGGAAGTTCCTCATTTAGATACTTTAGAATTGTGGCGTTTTGGCGATTATAAGCACTATACTTCACTCAAATTATTAACCGCAATTTTAGGAATTCCTTCTCCAAAAGATGATATTGATGGAAGTGAAGTTGCGAAAGTGTATTATCAAGAAAAAAATTTAGAGAGAATTGTTACGTATTGTGAAAAAGATACGATTGCAGTTGCGCAAATTTTATTGAAATTTAATAATGAAAATTTATTGACTGAACATCAAATTGTGAGGGTTTAAAACCTCATTTTACACTTAATTTTTAATGAATTTTATTGCTGAAGAATTTATTTTTAAAAAATAAACACCATTTGGTAATTTAGAAATATCTAGTTTTTCGGTAGAATTTATAGTTGTCAACTTTTTTGAAAGTACGAGACTTCCAATGATTGAATAGATTTCTATTTTTGAGATTTTTGAAATGGAAGTATCAACAAAAAGAAAATCTTTTGTTGGGTTTGGATATATTTTAAAAGTGGTTGGATTACTATAATAATTAGTAGATAATGAGCTATTTAAAAAAATAGTCAATGCATTATTTGCCATCAATTGAGGATTGTGCCCAACATTTGCAACTTCTTTTTTTTCCCAATTGAATGTGGTATTCAACGATTGTGCTTTTGATTGACTTGTGGAAAAAAAATAACGTCCTCTTTCAAGTCTATGCAATCCTTGTTGGTTGTCAACAATTGTGTTGTGTCTCAATCCAGCATCATTTGGATTTGTATCATTCAATCCTAAATGAACAACTATTTTTTTTGAAAAAGCAGAGATTAGTGTATTTTCCGATAATTGACCATTCTTGATTCCGTAAGGAAAATCAATAGTTGTCTCAGGAACTGTGTACCATCCTGCATTTGAACAGACTGCAACATTCAATTTAGAGTTTGGCATATAAAGTACAAATCGACTCAAAAACTGAGCACCTGCAGAATGTCCCCAAGCACTGTATCCTTCTTGTGAGCCAGAAACAGCTTGTTTGATTTGCTCAAATAACGGTTCTATAACTGAAAAAGTCCATTCGTTTGTTGCATTAAATGTTGATCGACTTGGATTGTCACCATCATCAAAAATATTTGCAAGGTTATAAGCATCACCTCCAGGAAAATTAGCTTCAGAAAATTCTGGAGCAAAAACCATGATTTTATGCTGATTCGCCATTGAAATCCAATAATCTCTATACTCATCTGCATTTCTTGCATCTCCATGAAATGAAAATAAAATGGGCATTTGATTGATACTTCCATTAGGAATATGATAAAAAACTTTCATCGTTTTTGAACTCAAAGGTCCTGTTGGTGTAAACTCAAAAAATCCTGTTGAATTGCTTGTTAAAGTTTGGCTATTCAGTAGTAAAGTGAAAAAAGAAAGTACTAAAAATAGCCTTGTTTTCATCATTAAAAAGAGATTTGCATCATGATTTCTCCAAAAGTTTGGTTATTTCCATTCGCAATATTTACGGTAGAAATTGCTGTTTGAATTTTCAAATTATTATTGTCAAGATATTTTGTCAACCCAAATGTAAAACTACTAGCATCTGTTAATAATGAATTTAGATTCGATGCAAATTCAGGAGCATTGCTTTCATAGCGCATATCAAAACTCCATCCTTTTTCAGTTACATATCCAAATTGAAGATTATAACTATCGCCTAAAATTAAAAATTCACTGATTTGTTGAGGAGCTAAAATTTGACTTGCAGTAGCATCCAAATAATTGATATTCAATCCGTTTACAGTAGCATTTGCGTATTCACTCAAAAATGAAAAACCTTTGTATTTGAATAACAAATCAATATATACTTGTGTGTAATCTGGAAGTTTGCTGTTTCCAGAAGCATCATATAACATGAAATCTCCATGACCTTCACCAACTGAATTGCTAGCTCCTTTGTTTTTAGAAACGGCACCACCAAAAAGAATTTTTGGAGTTTGTTCACGAGCCAAGTCAGCAGTTAACAAATCATTTCCTTTGGAGAAAAATCCTAGAGGGAACAAATCTAGGCGTCCCCCGACTTTTAATCCTCCTAAATCTGTATCTCTAGAATCTGTTCCAAATGAGTTTCTTCCATCACCTGAAGTGACTGCGAATTTTGGCGCAAAACCAAATTTATTTCCAAATTTTCCCTCTAAGAATAACCCAAATTCTCTTCCTGTGTTGCTAAAAGTTTGACTTAATATACCTCTGTCAGTAAATTGCAATCTGTCTTCTCTTACCAGCATTTCACGATTGTTGACAAATGTTTGTTTTTGACCAGCAGAAATTGTCAACCAAGAATAAGGATGATAAGCAATCCAAGCATCCATTAAAGGATTTGTTTGACTAAAATCAGTTTGTAATAAAAAACTAATTTTTTCTTTTACAAGATTTCCTCCCAACATAAAAAAGGTTCTTTTTGCATTGAATTGATAATCAGCATCGTTTCCAGATGTTTTATCAAAAGTCATGCTAGGTTGAATAAAACCACCTAAATAAAATTGATAGTTTCCTTCGTTTACATCGAAAGTTAACCCTTTTCCGAGTTCAAAATTTGCAGAATTTTTATTACTATTTTGTTGTGCAAAAAGCATTGCATTGCTAATTAATAGGATGATATAAATTCGTTTTTTCATGGTTTTATTATTTAATTTGAGAAAGTCTATAAATTGGTATTTCTTTATGTAATCCTGTTTCTAATACGCCAAAACTGACAAAACTGCTTGGCATTTCTGGCTCTAAAACTTCGTAAAGTAATCGTGCATTTTTTTGATTTGTATGTATTCTAAAACTTCCAGCTGGAAATAGTATTTCTTTTGATATGATTTTAGTTTTTACTTCTTGCAAATTCATTTTTTCGTAAGTTGTTTCATCTCTGTTATATTCAATTACTTGATATGTTTCAACCGAAAAATTGGTATTTTCAGTGAGCGTTTCTACTTGCAATCCTAGAGTTTTTATCTTTTCTATCAGGAAATCCATTTCTTTTGTAAGAATGTATGCTTCAGGTTTTTCTCTTTCTAAAGTAGTTTTTGCACCTTTTGCATCTCTGACTGTAATTGGCAAATTTAGAATGGAATAATCATTCATATCAATCACTTCAATAGTGTCTTTATACATATTTTTTTTGCTGATAACACTTAATTTTTGATCAATAGATTGTGCCTCTTTTAGGGTTTTTTTGACCAAATCAAAATTGTTGAAAGTTGTTTCTAAGAATGACAAACCAGTTAAAAACGCAGTTTTAATTCTTCGTTTGAATGATGTTCTTCCCAAATGAACTCCTCGAACTTCAATAAGAGCAGAAATGGAATTTGATAACGCATAAGAACTGGCACTTGAGCGCGCACTTGAGCTTCCTCTATTGAAATGAATTTCTCCAAAATAGGTATCCGTTGACATATAATCTGCATGACGTAATTGATGTTTATCCATCACTTTTCTTACATTTCCGACAAATAAACTATCTGTAACAACTCTAATATTTGGGGCAACATTCAAATTGCTACTGTATAAAAACATGACATCATAAATAGAACTTACACCAAATGACCCCATTTTTGCAAAATCTCTTCTATAAGCATTGTATTCGTGAAAATCCAGGGCAACTTCTGCCTTATAATTGCTAAATGCATTTTTCAAAATAACACTTTCAGGAGCCATTAATTTGGTTTGATCTCTGTTCAAATCCAATCCATTTGAAGCATATCTATCTTCTTTTAAATAGCCATCAATATTTGCCATTGGCACAATTGCGATTTCAATTTTTTCCAATAAATAAGCGAATGATTTGTCATTAAGAAGTTTATAAATTAGATATAGCATCGTTTCTGTGCTCCCCATTTCATTTCCGTGCAAACCACCTTGATACCATACTTTTACTTTTTCGTTTGTGTATTTTTTATTGTTGATATACACAATTGGGATGTCATATCCTTTTTGACTTTTTCCTATAAAATCTATTGAAACTAGGTCAGAAAACGATTCTTTTTGAGAATTTAAAAAAGTCATCATTTCTTCATAATCTGTAAAACCTTTCTTTTTTTGCAATGCAGGTGTTACGTTTTCAAGCGTTTCATCCTCTGGAAAAAAGAGAGATGTCACTTTTTTGGGCTCAGGATTTTGACCAAAAACCAAAGGTGTCAGTAAAAAATAAAAGAATATGTTGAGTAATTTTTTCATGAATTATAATGCAAATGTTAACATTACTCTAGCAATCCATTCATTGCCAGGAATTGGACTTCCTGTATTATCATTGATGTCATTTCCGTCAATATAAGTAAAGGATGTCTGAATTTTTGCGCCATAGTTTCGAGCCAAATATTTACTGATTCCAATGGTATAATTATTTGGTCTGTTATAAAAAGTGGCATTGTTTAAAAACGAATATTCATCAGCTTTTAAGTAAGTATATCTTGCATCTATTGAAAATCCATTTTTAAATAAATAGCCTGCTTGAAAATTATATCCTTCACCCAACATCATTCTTCCTTTTACATAATTTTCTACATCTTGAATGCCATTTACTGGAAAATCAGTTGCTGTTGTGCCATTCGTTCGTACTCGCTGAGTAATGTCAGTTGGAACAGTTGCAGTAGTTTTTACAAACTCTCCTAAAGCAGAAAATCCACGATATTTAAACAGAAAATCGATTCCAAATTTGGTGAAATCAGGCAATGATTCTTCGTTATTTGCATCTAAGTATAAAATTGCGCCACTTTCACGTCCACGTCTGCTGCTCATTCCATAATTTTTACTAAAAACAGCGCCAATCACAAATTTTGGAGTCAATTCTCTCATCACATCAGCTTGTCTAAATTGTCCAAAATTGGTGAATGTCCCAAAAGGTAAAAAATCCAATCTTCCACCGATTTTTAATCCTCCAAAATCTTTGTTAAATACGTTTCCTCCATCACCATTTGTCAACACAAAATAAGGTCTTAATACGGAATTTCCTCCTGTTTTGAATGAACCGTTTACGAAGAATCCAAATTCTCTAATAGAAGCAAAAGCGGATGTAAGTCTACTTCTTTCAATCAATTGCAAGGCATTTGAGTTCATAAATAATTCACGATTATCAGTATACGTTGCACGTTGACCAAATGAAACT
>Ga0102831_1001076_pt1 | contig 11778 bp, 12 predicted proteins | sample ColrivemetaGS747_FD_84508 | JGI IMG/M metagenome (GOLD analysis project Ga0102831, IMG submission 84508) | Estuarine microbial communities from the Columbia River estuary - Freshwater metaG S.747 | ecosystem: Environmental > Aquatic > Marine > Intertidal zone > Estuary | place: USA: Columbia...
ATGCGCGAATGTGGCATTCACGTTGTAGAAAGCCCCGCAGAAATCGGACAACGCATGTTCGATGTGATGAATGGTAGCAAGTAGTGAGCACTAGGTAGCGGGTGCCAGTTATGAGATTGAACAGTAATAAAAAATCATATATAGAAAGACCTGAGAAATCGGGTCTTTTTTTTATTAGAGGCAAGTGACTAGTGACTAGTGACTAGTGACTAGTGACTAGTGACTAGTGACTAGAGGCTAGTGACTGGTGTTTGGTGACTTGCGCCTTAAGACTAAAGACCTTTGCCAAGTACCAAGTCTCATGGCTGTCGTTTATAGGCCATCACCCGAAACCCGTTACCCGAATCCCATTACCCATTACCCGTTACCCGAAACCCGAAACCCGTTACCCGCCTCAACGCAAATCTACAACTTGCACTCCAGGATGACCTTTGGTGTCCCAAGTGAAAACTGAATCATTTATTGACTTATTGCCCTGTACTTCGCCTAAATCAATGATTACATCGGTGCCATTTTTGTAGTGTTGAATAACACGTCTTAATTTATATGTACCTTTTTCTACTTCAATCTTGATGTAGGCATATTTTTCTTTTCTTTTCTTAGGAACCAATTTTATAACGTCACGGGTAGATTTTCCGCTGGTAACAGGACCTTCATAATTGGCTTTGAATCCTTGACTAAAAAATGTAAAAATCTCCTGTGGTGATAAATTATTTGTGCGAGTACTATAATCTTCCAAAGTTACTTCTTCATCAGTGGGATTGTAAGACCATATGGTTTTGCCATCGCAGTATACTTCTTGATTATCGTATTTAACTTTAAACTTTGTTCCTTTTAACCACAATGAACCTGAAGACACAGATGGCTTACGATTGGTTACTTTAGTGGTAATTTTGAAATCCGTTTGGATGGTTTTGTAGGATTTATAGAGCTTTTCAACGTTTTGGAGGATTACTTTAGACTTTGCATCTGTTTGAGCATATGCCCCAATACTCATGAAAATTACCGCTATAAATGCCCAAATTCTTATCATTAAATTCATATTGAAAGATTCAAAGTTAATTCTTAATCAAGATTCTGCAAAAATTGTTCCAAGGCCATTTCATCAGGAATAATAACTTGTCTTGGTTTGCTACCTAAATTCGGACCAACAATTCCTGCATCTTCTAATTGATCCATTAACCTACCGGCCCTGTTATATCCAATTTTAAGTTTCCTTTGGATCATGCTCGTACTGCCAACTTGATTTTGTACAATAATTCGTGCGGCATCCTCAAACATTGAATCTCGGTCGCTCGAGTCAAAATCACCGCCGCCGCCTCCGCGCCCCTCCTCTGTTTGTACTTCTGGAAGTATATATGCCGTAGGATATGCCCGTTGCTCACCAATAAAATCAACAATATCTTCAACTTCTGGAGTGTCTACGAAAGGACATTGCAAACGAATCATGTCATTTCCTCCACTGTATAGCATATCTCCTTTTCCTATCAGCTGATCGGCTCCATTTCCATCCAAAATAGTTCGAGAATCAATTTTTGAAGTAACTCTGAAGGCTATTCTTGAAGGGAAATTCGCTTTAATCATACCCGTAATTACATTTACTGATGGACGCTGTGTAGCAAGTATCAAATGTATACCGATGGCACGAGCCAGTTGAGCCAAACGAGCAATAGGAATTTCTATTTCCTTACCTGCAGTCATCATCAAATCTGCCACCTCATCAATAACAACTACAATATAAGGCATGAATCTGTGGCCATTTTGTGGGTTTAATTTGCGTTTTAAGAACTTAGAATTGTATTCAACTATATTCCTTACCATTGCATATTGCAGAAGCTTATATCGATCATCCATCTCAACACAAAGCGAATTGAGGGTATGTATTACCTTTTGGTTATCTGTTATAATCGCATCGCCATCTCCAGGTAACTTAGCCAAGAAATGTCGTTCGATCTTGTTATACAAGGTCAATTCAACCTTTTTAGGATCAACCAATACAAATTTTATGTAAGCAGGATGTTTCTTATAGAGCAGGGAAACTAAAATGGCATTCAAACCCACAGACTTACCTTGTCCGGTAGCCCCTGCCATTAAAAGGTGAGGCATTTTCGCTAAGTCTGCTACAAAAATTTCGTTTGAAATAGTTTTTCCGAGTGCTACAGGCAATTGAAAATCATTTTCTTGGAATTTCTTGGAAGCCAAGACCGCTCTCATCGGCACCACTTCAGGATTGCGATTGGGCACTTCTATACCTATGGTTCCCTTACCAGGAATTGGAGCAATGATTCTGATTCCCAAGGCCGCTAAACTCAATGCGATGTCATCTTCTAAATTTTTAATTTTGGAGATTTTAACACCAGGTGCAGGTACTATTTCATATAAAGTTACCGTTGGACCAACTGATGCAGTTATGGTTGAAATTCCAATTTTATAATGCCCAAGGGTATCTTCAATCAGCTTCTTACTCCTCTCAATTTCAGCAACATCAATTTCTTGCTTCTTTGTATCGTATTCTTTAAGTAACTCTAGCGTTGGAAAACGATAATTACTCAAGTCAGCTCGCGGATCATATTCGCTGTCGATGCTACCGTATTCTGAACCGCTCTGAATTTCAGCTAAATTAACCTCTACGAACTCTTCCTCATCTTTTGTCAAATCTTCAATTTTAAATGATGCCTCAATTTTTGGGGTTGATGTTTTTGGAGGGGATTCCATTTCATCTGAATCCAATACCTCTTCTTTCGGTTCTTCTTCTTGAGGATTAATTCTTTCGGGGGATGTTTCTATATTCTGCTCCTCAATAGGTTCATCATCATTTGCAAATGGTGAGTCTTCAAAATCATCCTCAATAATTTGTGGTTGAAAAACCCCGCTTTTTGATTTAATAGATTCTTGAGGTTTTTGAATAATTTCCTCCTCTTCCTCAATCCCAGGAGTAGCATCATCATTTATATCTGACTTGCGAATGAGTTTCGCAAATGGATTTGCATTCAAAAAGATGAATGAGTATAAAACTGCGAACGTAATTAAAAACAAAACGGTACCTGCAATGCCAATGCCATTTTGAAGTTGTTGAATCCCAAAATAACCAAAAGTTCCACCTAATAACGGGAACCACCACTGAAGTGCAAATCCTAAAAAAAGTGAAAACCATCCCATGAAAAGTACCGAATGAATCAGAATTCGAAGTAAGGAGAATGGTCTGTAGTCAAGCAATAGGTATGTACCAGAAAGCACTAAATAAGGAAGTATTGAAAAAGCAGCCAACCCAAAGCCATTATGCACAAAAAAGTAACCCAATCGCGCGCCCATGAGTCCCATGACATTTGCTACTTCACCATGGTTTTCTTTAAAGAGATCCCAATCACCATCGGCTAAAAAACTCTGATCTGACTTCCAAGAAAAGAAAAATGAAACAAAACTTATGGTTAAAATAAATGAAAAGGCAAGCAATAAGAAACCTAGAACTCTTCTAGTGGTTTCATTCTTCATTGATGCAGCTCTGAAAATTTCCGAACCTGAAATTCTATCGGTTTTATCGGATGGGGAATCTTTGAGAAAATCTGAAACTTGTTTTTTATCGTTTTTTTTCTTGGGTGCACTCATGCGTTTTACGAATGTAAAACGAAAGTTACTATAAGAATTTTGCTTTTATACACAGATTATAGGGTGTACTCAATTTTGCCCAATTTCTGCAAATTGAGGAATCAATTGAATCAATTTTCCTTCGATTGCTAAATCAACTGCTTCAAAATGAGTGGCTGCTTCTATTCGTAAAGGTTCCAAATCGATATACCTCGAACTGAAATGTCCAATCATTAGCCTTTTGGCATTCGCCTGAGATGCAATCATACCGGCTTGCAATGCTGTGGTATGATAAGTTTGTTCAGCGCGATCAATTCGATCGTGCAAAAATGTTGCTTCATGATACAGCAAATCAACATCCTTGATAAATGGAACAATAGACTCATCAAAAATGGTGTCGCTGATGTATGCATATTTCCGAAAATTACCACGATGGTTCCTTCCAGCCTTTACTTCTTCCACTACATAACCCGTGCATGGAATTCTATGCTGAAGATTTATTGAATGTACATGAAAATCACCACCATCAAAGATCAAACCGTTCTCCCGATTCTCAGATGATATGAAATTTATTGGGTAAGTAAATTTACCATTGCCATGAGCTAAAATATCATCAATGAATTTTTTCAGATCCTTAGGACCTATTATTGTTAATGGCTCCTGTCTATTGTTCAATGCCATTGAAAATAGCATTCCTGGCAAGCCAAAGTAATGATCCCCATGTAAATGAGTAATCAGAACTGTTCTAATTTTATGCATTTTTAAACCATACTTCAAAAGTTGATTCTGTGTTCCTTCACCGCAATCAATTAAAATATGGTTATTCCCAAATCGAACATAGTGAGAACTCGGATTTCGGTCTCGAGTAGGAGTAGCTGATGCCGTTCCCAATACTACAACTTCGAAAGGTTGGTACATATGCTCGAATTAAGCAAAAATTGTACCAATTATTAATTCTAGGTTAACCAATTAACCGATTTAATTTGCGAGTTCCTTTACTGCTTCAATAACCTCTTCAATATCAATTTCAAGCATACACCTTTTTTCAAAATGAATGCAGTGTTTTTGATCACATGGATTGCAATCCAAAATTTTGTGAATGACCCTCGACTTTTTTCCTTTTGGATAGAATACATTCTTTACGCCAGGTCCAAAAAGCCCTACAGAAGGCACACCAGCCAAATCGGCAAGTTGAAGAGGCCCACTTTCATTTCCTATGAATAATTGTGCATTCTTTAGAACTCCGTAAAACACTTTTAATGACTCCGCAGTCTCCCAAATTACCATTAAATCATTGTTTGATTTAAACTCACTCAACAAATCCCTTTCCTCGGAAGAACCGAAAACAACACATAAAAAACCTTGATTATTTAAATATTGAATAATCTGATTGAATCTTTCAGCAGGCCATCGCCGCAGGATGCTTCTTCCACCGGGATGAATAAAGCAAACATTTTGATGATCATTCATTCCCAACTTTTGGATAATTCCATCAACTTCAACCATTTCTGATTCATTTAGAAACAGCTGGTTATTTGAGGATTCCATGGTTAAGTTCCCACCTAATAAAGGTTCAATGATTCTGAAATTTGTGATTGTTTCATGGGGTTGATTTCCTCTTTGCTTGAAACGAATGATGCCCCGATCTACCCTATATCTGCAACCACTCATTAAAGATCTCCACCAACTAAGCCATGTACCTCTTAATTCTACCCAAACATCTGCCTTTAGACCAATTTGCACCTCACTTGTAATCAAATCTATATTGGGGTTATTGCTAAGTAACGAACCAACAAATGGCTTACATACCACCGCAATCTCAGCATTTGGGAACCGTAATTTTAACAACTGAAAAACGTGCAATGCAGTAACCATATCGCCTATCTCATCTAATTTCACACAGACAATTTTATTTACTTCTGCGGGATTTACATTTAAGGGATTTCCCTTAAATACCCGGTAAGCGTAATTTGTCAATACATTGATGAGATATAAAAACTTTTCCTGCATCTTTTTGATATTTACCTTTTATTCAAAGGATATAAAAGCGGTTGTGATGGTACTGCATCAGAATGAATTTTAGGTAAAATCAATTGCATGAAATATAGTCCATCTTTAACATGGTTAGGCACAAAGATCAACTCAGTTATACATGCATCTATCCTTGCTTTAGTCAAGTCAACTGTTCCCTGAGGAACATTCCACCAAACTCTGTGTGCTGCCAAAGCCCCTGAATCTTCTTCCCTATCGACCGATGGAAAATCAGTCAACAATTGGGAGAACCCTGCCTCTACTATCAATTTCATGGCCTCAATTGTGAAATAAGGTGGATTGTTTCCGCTCCAAACCATATTCCTTTTTTCATCTGAATTTGGCAAACTTCTCACCACTAATGCGGGTACAGATTCAAATGCTATTCCAATGAAAGATTCTACATCTATAACCAAATCCCCATTGCGTTCAACCAAAGGCAAACTTATAAGTTGAGCTAACATATTTGGGCTGAACTTACTATCACTTACATGCACTCTGTCTTTAGCAATATGACCAACACATTCTGTGTGTGTACCATTGCCGTGAGCGCAATAAGTTACAACCTCACAATTGGCACTTCCACCCTCAGACACACTTCCAACAAAACCTCCTACCCTAATGGGCACAATTTCGGCTGGATTGATATAAAATGCATTCGGATTTTCTGCTCCTGGGCCAAATCCTAGGGCAAGAGAGTGATAAATATTCAAATCAACTGAATATTCTGTTTTCTCATGATTTATGGTTAATTCCATTTTTCCCATTTAAAGTCAAATTTCAGCATTTATTCAATCGCTAATTCTAAAAGTTTTAAATATTCCTGATGCGGAATTTCGTAAGCGCCAAATTGGGCTATATGAGGATTTAAATATTGAGTATCCAATAATTTAAAATTTTTCTCTCTTAAAAATTCCACTAAAAAAACCAACGCTACCTTGCTCGCGTCAGTTACAGTATGGAACATGCTCTCTCCAAAAAAGGCTTTTCTTATACTAACACCATACAATCCCCCAACCAATTCACCGTCTATGTACGCTTCAAAACTATGAGCAAACCCTTCTTGATGCAATCCAATATAGGCATCTATTATTTCTTCCGATATCCATGTATCATTCGCTCGAAGATCTGAACATTTCCGAATTACTCCTTCAAAATTTCGATTGATATATAAATCAAACTTATTGCTCTTGTATAATCTCCGAAGATTTTTTGAAACTTTAAATCTCTCATCTAATGGAATAATACCCCTAATTTGAGGAGTATGCCAATAGATTTGATTGTCTTCATCAGGGTCAGCCATTGGAAAACTGCCAGAGAGGTATGCTTGAATCAATAATTGAGGCGATAGAAACACAACCACAAAAGTAGGACAACTCCTAAATTTATTGTTTTTTTGCACGCATAATGTCCAAAGGTAAAAATAAGCTCGAAAAATTCGCAGAATTCGAAGCCTTTCCCAACACTCTAGATTATTCCTACAAAACCCAAGGACGTTGGCATGAAATATTTGGAAATTCTAATCCCATAGTGGTTGAATTTGCTTGTGGAAAAGGGGAATATTCTATTGGATTGGCAAGAATGAATCCCCACTTCAATTATATTGGTGTTGACATTAAAGGCAATCGATTATGGAAAGGAGCAAAAATTGCCTTAGAAGAAGGCATTGAAAATGTCAGATTTCTAAGAATTGAAATTGACAAAGCACCCGAATATTTTGCCCCCAATGAAGTTTCAGAGGCATGGATCACTTTTCCCGATCCGCAGCCGCATAAGCGACCCAAACGATTGATTAGTGGCAGGTTCTTAAATATCTATCGCAAGATCATGCCTGCTTCGGCAAAAATGAATATTAAAACAGACTCTGATTTATTTTACCAAACCGCATTAGAGCAAATTTCACTTGATAATCTTAATTGTGAAGCCAATATAAATGACGTATATGGAATGACCGAGGTGCCTGAATTTTTAAAAATTCGCACTTTTTATGAATCCATTTGGCTGGCAGAAGGTAAAAAAATCAAATACCTTAGATTTTGTATTGGCAATGCAATCAGTGATGAGTCTAAACGACTCGAACTTCCAGAAGATATGCTTTTTCCGCCTTTGACTCAAACTGCATAACTTCATTTTTGCGCACTGCCACAGTATATATAATCTTATCGGAATATTCACGACTGGCTATTCTTGCATCAAATCCTCTGAGAAGGTGATGTATCTCCTGCTCATGTTCAAATGAACATGAAATCTTAAACTGCTCTTCCTGTAATCTTTCAACAACTTTAGATTCTATCAAAACTAATTTTGCAGCACCACCGTAAGCCTCAATTAATCCTGGGATACCTAACAATGTTCCTCCAAAATAGCGAACTACCACCACCAACACATTGGTTAATTGAAGAGATAAAATAGCCCTGAGAATTGGTCTGCCTGCAGATCCTGAAGGTTCTCCGTCATCATTGAATCGTTGTGCTTCAGACCCCTGACCCAAAACAAATGCATAACAATGATGTGTGGCATCGGGAAACTTAGATTTTAATAACTGCAGTTTTTCTTTTACTTGAATTTCAGATTTCCCCAAAAAACTGTATGCCAACAATCGACTTCCTCTTTCTCGAAGTGCAGATTCAGCATCCATTTGAATTTCTTGATATGTATCTGAAAAGAGCATCTAAATAACTCTAAAAGCCTAACAATAAAATAGCAGTAATCGCAAAAACCACTCCAAGAAATGTCTTTGTTTTGTATTTTTCGCCAAAGAAATATCCCAAAAATAACGTAAGCAATAGTACCCCAATGTTATTCAATGTAAAAAAGACCCCAGTTTTACCTTCAAATGAATCAATGGCTTCATACATTGCTACAATTGAAAAATAATTGATGCTTCCCAAGAGAACACCCATTAGAACTCCATAGAAAATCTTTTCAGAAAGGAAAACCCTCCACTTATTCATTTGAAAAATGGATACCAACATAGCTACAACTGCTGCCCCTCCAAAGGTGATGGTCGCAAACTGAAGATTATTTAAACCCTGGAAATTTGCATATTTGATTAGATTAAGTCCGGTGTCGACCATTCCCGACCCAAGGAATACTAGTATTAAAACAACATTAAATTTAACCTTTTCATCTCCACCAGCAGACACGAGATAAACGCTTACCAGCGCTAATATCACCCCGAGTACACCTTTGATTTCAATCGACTCACCAAGAAACAATACAGCCACTAGAACTGGTATTACAACACTCATTTTAGATGCCATTGCACTCATTGACGCCCCAATTTTTTGAGTTGCCATACCCATCAACATAAAGGTGCCAACAAATATCAAACCCATTGATGCCGTCGGCAAATAACCAGGTAATTTAATTAATTCAAACTTGAAAATATGATTGGGACCGAGCAACAAATTACCTAACAAAAAACAAGTGAAATAATTTATTACAACCACTGGAAACAGTTCTAATTTGAGTCTACCTACGGCTTTAAACACCATAAATATTCCGCTAGACAATACCACACTGAGCAACAAGTAAAACCATTTTAAACTTTCCATCGCCTACTTCCTCTTATATACTTCAATCACATCGTTTGGATTCTCAATTGAATTCATGGTAAAATCTTTAACTATTTTTAAATTAAATTCAGGTCCTTTAATTCCTTTTTCTAAAGCTTTAATTTTACTTTTTATTATATGTACTTCATCAAATAAACCGTCTGAAATAAAGGTATTCAAGGTTTTTGACCCACCTTCAACGAGTACTGAATTCAAGCCTAGATTCATGCATTTTTCAACTAAATCACCTGTAGTATTTACCCAATGAAAATCAATAAATTCTTCAACATTATTTTTTGAGGACAGCACAAATTTGACGGGCTGTGGTCCCCCAAAATATCGATCTGTTAATTCAGGTTTGTCGACTATCCAGGTCGTAGATCCCACTAATATGGCACTGCATTCTTGTCTTAAAGCATGTACATATTTCTGAGATTCTAATCCCGAAATAGAAAGTCTTTCTCGAGACTCAGGGGCGATGAATCCATCGAGAGTTTCAGCCCATTTTAGAATAATGTAGGGTCTATTTTTTTCATGAAAACTTAAAAAAAATCTATTCTGTTTGATTGCCAATTCTTTGCCCAATCCTACTTCAACTACAATACCTGCATTGTTAAGTTTTTCAATGCCTTTTCCGGCAACCAATTTATTGGGATCGAGCAACGAAACATATACCTTTTTGAAGCCATACTTAACCACTAAATCTGCGCATGGCGGAGTCTTTCCAAAATGAGAACAAGGCTCCAAGCTGACATAAAGTTCAGATTCAGCCAATAATTCAGGGTTTCCACCATTCAATAAAAAACCATCAATAGCCATCTTTTCGGCGTGTGGTTGCCCAAATGCTTTATGCCATCCTTCAGCTATGATTTTTCCATCGTGCACGATAACACAACCTACCAACGGATTGGGATTTACCCAACCCTTTCCTTGGGCTGCTAATTCTATGCAACGATGAATGTAATCGATGGGTTTCAAGGTGATTTGCGAAAATAACCTTTATTTTTGAAGTGCATGGAAAAACGCAGAACCCCAAGACTTCGATTGACTCAACTTTTTAAAGAATTTTTTCAAAATCAGCAGTCTGCTGGTATACTTTTAGTGCTTTTTACCTTGGCATCATTGTTCATTGCCAATAGCATTTGGTCTAATGAATATGTTAACTTATGGAAGTTTGAATTGGGAACTGAGGCCTATCATTTACATCTGAAACACAGCGTAACTGATTGGATCAATGATGCATTAATGACCATTTTCTTTCTTTTGGTTGGAATTGAAATAAAAAGAGAATTGGTTGATGGCGAACTCAGCGACAGAAAAAAAGCATTATTGCCCGTGATGGGTGCTTTGGGTGGTATGATTATGCCGGCCCTCATTTATTTTATCATTAATCTTAACTCACCTGAAACGCTATCTGGAATAGGAATACCGACAGCCACAGACATTGCTTTTGCAATTGCTATCTTGGGGTTATTAGGAGATCGAGTGCCACCAGCGCTTAAAGTTTTTCTAACGGCATTGGCAATTATTGATGATTTAGGAGCAATTTTAATCATTGCTATTTTTTATGGTCAACCAATTTCTTGGGGATGGATGGGAATTGCGGCTGTCATCATTTTCTTACTTGAACTCGCAGATCGTAAAAATTGGGATTTCACCTGGTTATACTTGATTCTTGGCATTTCCTTATGGTTCGCGATGTTGCATACCGGTATACACGCTACAATTGCAGGTGTAATTCTAGCATTTATGTTGCCCAGACAAACCAATAAAGAAAAGAAATTAGCCAATCAAATTGAACACAGTTTATCGGGTATTGTGTCATTCTTGATTTTACCACTATTCGCAGCTGCAAATACCGCAATACCTATAGATACAAAAATATTAAACGAGGTATTTACTCCCCTTTCAATTGGTGTTTTCTTGGGACTTGTAGTCGGTAAACCATTAGGAATTTTTACTTTTAGCTTAATTGCAGAAAAGTTAAAAATCGCTGAAATTTCTACGAACATTAGCAAAGGGATGTTATTATCAGCTGGAATACTAGGTGGAATTGGATTTACAATGTCAATCTTTGTATCCAATTTAGCATTTACCAATGAATCACATATTAATCTTGCTAAAATTAGTATTATTTCAGCTAGCGTAATTGCTGCATCTTTAGGTTATGTGGGCTTTCTGCTCTTAAAGAAAGCAAAATAATTTGCTTCCCTTCAAGCAACAGTAGGTTTTCATTTTTGAAAGCATCTATTAGTTGAATTACAGTCTCGGTTGCCCTGCCAACCATGATTGCCAATTCTTCGAGGGTGATTTTTGTCATGCTTTCGTTAATCGTATATTTTTAACGACCATCGTATTGTGAATAAATGTTCACTGCATTTATATGATTTACATTATTTTCGCTGTACACCGGGGGCCGGGAGTCGGGAGTCCGTAAACCGTATACCGGTAGCGAAAACCTGATACCCGAAAACCATATCCCGAAACCCGAAACCCAATACCCATGAAAAACAAATCTTATCTCGTTGGCGGACTAATTTTAATTACCATAGGTCTACTTTGGCTCCTTCACGCATTAAACATTCACCTACCGAATATAATTTTA
>Ga0102831_1001081_pt1 | contig 11745 bp, 20 predicted proteins | sample ColrivemetaGS747_FD_84508 | JGI IMG/M metagenome (GOLD analysis project Ga0102831, IMG submission 84508) | Estuarine microbial communities from the Columbia River estuary - Freshwater metaG S.747 | ecosystem: Environmental > Aquatic > Marine > Intertidal zone > Estuary | place: USA: Columbia...
AGAAGTTCTCTTTGTTTTTCTTTATCGTTGGTTTCCACGATATTTTCTTTTATCGTTGATTCATCCGATACTTCACCATATAACTCTCGTTTCTCAATTACCTTCTTCTTATCTTCTTCACCCTTATCAATTTTCATTGCGTTGTTAAATGCAACTACAAGTGCAATTGCAAGTGGGTCAAATACAAAAATGATAATTAGAATAAACCAGTTAATGATTTGGTCCATAGGTTTACCCAATAGTCCACTCAAGTATTCTAATGGGCCCAATTCAGAGCCAATCTCTGTATTGGTGTCTATGTTAAGAATCTGTAATTGGATTGATTGTAGCGAGTCTGTTGCAACCTGTCTTTTTTGTTGAACTTCTTTTCTATTTTTTTCTTCGGTTGCAATACGAGATTGTGCAGCACGAAGTTCTGCAGTTGATACTGAATTTCTAATAGTACCATCTTTGTCTTTATATTGTATTTGTTGTGATTTCGCAGATGATAATGTAGATATATTTTCAGATATCCTTTCGAGTTCTTTTTCATATCGAGTAACATCATCCTGCCAAAACTTTTCTTTTTGTTGTAAGAATGTTTTTTCTTTAGATGTTACCGAATATGTTTTGAATGTATCTTGGAAAGCAGAAGTTAAGAACCCATAGATTCCCAGCGAAGTTATAAGAACCAATATAGTAGTTCCAATGACTAGGTATATTCTAAATAACTTATTTATTTTATCCCAATAATTGTAAAGGTAACCAGCTACTATAAGTTTAGCCAACTCCAATGAAGATGCCATTAGGATTACCGAAAGTGAGGCTCCTGCAAATAATTTTGATAAACCGGTTACCGAAAAGAATGCTGCATTGAAAGCAACGAATAAAGCTGATAACCCTAAAAGTAAGGTTCTTAATTTCATCTTATGATAAATCCACTATCTCTTGTATCTTCTCAAGTCCATTGAGAACTTCTCGTAGATAGACATCTGCCATTTTTGGGTCGGCAGGTCTTTCACCCGTAACCATTTCTTTAACTATTTTAACCCGAGTGTTTAATGATTCAATAGTATCACCCACTCTTTGCTTGTAAACATCTTTCATAATTATATAGTTTAATGTATAGTAATAAATATAGGGGTATAAAAAAAGGGAGTATTAATACTCCCTTTCAAATAAATGGATAGGTTTTAATAAGAAATTTTAAGGGTACGAGATTTTCGTTCGTTTTTCTTATCAACGAGGAGAGTTAATAATCCATTTTCAAATTTGGCTTCTGATTTTGTTCCATCATAATCAGTACCAACTGTTAGAGTTAAATCAATATTTTTTACAAAACGAGAAGACCCTTCTTCTTTGCTAGCAGTAATATTGATTTTGTCTTCTGTTACATCAACTTGAATATTTTTTGGATTATGGCCTAATGTGTTGATAGTTACTTTTTGTTTACCATCCTCTAAAACTTCAACATCAAATTCATTTGATGTAGCAGTGTAGGTATAGGTTTTATTTTCGTTTGCTAATTCTTTAAATAATCTGTCAAATGTGTTGAGTGTATAAAACATAATTTTAATTCCTTTTTTAGTTAAACATTTTATACTCTATATTACCAATTTTATTCCAAACTTATTTTTATGTAATTTTGTCAGTTGGTATATGACAAAGTGTCAGTTTTCTAATTCAGTTCGTGTCATACTACGATAAAGAATTTCTAATTCTTCTTCTGAAACACAAAGACCCAATCCATTTAATCCTTCCAACTCTACCATATACTCACCTTTTTTAATACCCAACTCTTGGTAGTCATCATTGGCAGATGAAATTAAACAAAGTGCATCGGGGTCGGGATTATCTTTTGGTAGGGGTAAAACAAAATAGTAAAATTCATCATCATCTTCACCATCACCCTTTTCAACATGAAGTTCCCAACCTTGTCTTTCAAAAGTTTCATCGGTAATTGGTGTATAAGGAAAATCGTATTCTTCTTTCATTCTAAAACTATATTAAGTGTTTGTGTGATATTCCATTCATTAATAGTAGATTTTACTTTTAATGTATCATATCTCATACTGTAAATTGGTGCAATAACCGTGTTTATTTCTCCATCATTACCAACATAAGATGCCTCATTTATAGTAGGTACAACCTCACCTTTATATTCCCAAGTAAGATTACTCCACCAAGATACTTTCGTTGGTTCTGTGGTGTTTAAAACCTTACCTGTGATACGGTGAATGGTTTGATTAGATGTTGGATTTAATTTTAGGTGATAATAACCATTTTCATCTAATGGAAGTCTTGCATCCAATTCTAATATTGGTAAGTCATAAGATTGTATATCTTCTTTCTCACACGATGTAAGAAAAAGCATTACAACAAGTAATCCAAAATACTTTGCCATGTTGGGTAAGGATTTACGGTGTTAGTTTCCCAATTAATTCCAAATTGTAAAAGTTCTCCACTAAACTCACCCGCACCATTCTTGGTTCGGTCATCAATTAAGTAATCACCCAATAATAAATCTTTTCGGTGAGTTACAAACATTCTTTTGTGGAATATGTTACCAAAGTAATCTTCAATCCAAAATCTTTTATCAGATGCACTTAAAGGATTTCCCCATGGGGCAGAGGTAGCAATGAATAGTTCATACTTACCACTTTCGTGTAGTTTTTTGATTGAATCAACAGCACCCTCCATTGGTGGAGCATTTCTGAATAGACCTTGAATATGGTCGGGGTGTGATTTGTATCTCTCTTGTAAGTGTGGGTGTTTCTCAAAAAATTGTTGGATTGCTTTCCCGAAATCCACAATAACACCATCCATGTCAATATAAATTATTTTCTTTTTTTCCATAACTCTCATCTCATTTATTACTTCGTAAAGATACGAAATTGTTTTTTAATTTCCAAATGTTTTTTAATATTTTACATATCCAATTCTTGGTCTTGGATTTACCGATTCAGTTATTTCTTTAATTTTAGTTTCTCTATTTTGAATTATGGACTTGGTTAGTTGGAGAGTTTCCAAGTCAAACTCATTAGTTACCCAATCATTAAAAAGGTAAGTTAGTAATTTAGATTTAATTTGTCCTATCATATCTTATTTATAAAGAGTTACTATATTACCAAAGTATTTATCAAATGTATTTACAAGATTTTCATAATCACTATTTCTCATTTGTCTTAATAAGATTTCAATCTCATCTTTATCCCAACCAAGTTGTCTACCTAACTTACTAGCAGTTCCTAATAAGAAGAATGCATTACCTTGTGGTCCTGTCAAATCAATTTCAATTCCTTTAGTTTTTTTCTTTTCTACAATCATAACTCTCATTTTTATTACGTAGTAAATATACGAAACATTTTTGGTAATTACAAACTTAAAATGTTAAAGTTTTGTTAAAAGTATTATGTTTATCTTTACGAGAATACTTTTTACGATTACGAAAAATATTAGGTCTTGTAGCCATTTTTCGTTCTTCTTGTGTTATTACTATTGTTTTCATTTCTCTCACTATTACAAAGTAAATATACGAAAAAGGGTTGGAATACCCAACCCTTAAAATGTTAAAGTTTTGTTAAAATTTTTTAAATACTATATTATATTTATTGTATCTTGTCTTAATTTATAATTATTATTTAAATATTTCAAATCAAGTTTTATATTTGCATCATTTAAAATTTTATTATAAAATACATCCTCATAATAATTTATTTTTAAATTCAACTCTTCTGATAATTTTACTAATACTTCCGATTTGATTTTTACATCTCTTAAAATATCTTTGTATTGTTCCGATGTCTTATCAATATATTGATGACCCCATTTTTTATAAAAAGTACCATAATTTCTTAAAGAATAAAAAGATTCACTTTGTTCTTCTTTATTTTTTCTATCAAGTAAAATTACAGTATCGAATTGTTTTATAATATCTATTAACCTTTTATAGTAGTCCGAATCCAATTCTCCTAACAAAACATATTTAACTATCTTATTTTTGTATTTAGAATAATCAAAATCAGTTATTATATCAGGTTCAAAAATATATGGGAGTGAGTATGAACTTGCCAAACTAAGCATTAAATTTGTACTGCCGGTTCTTGGACCACAAACTATAATCAATCCCATATCTAATTTATTAATATTCGTACAACAATCTTAATACTTCATTTAAAGCTTCGTGTCTGTGATTATCGCGTAAAGTAATTGAATACACATGATTAGATGGTTTCAACTTTGGAACTTCGTGTATAGCAGAATCATTAGAAAACTTTAAATCAATTTGCTGTGGGTCACCTGTTAGTATCATAGTTGAACCTTTTCCCAACCTACCCAACACCATTCCTAATTGTGCCTTGGTTAAGTTTTGGAACTCATCTACAATCACTACTGCATTATCAAAGGTTCTTCCTCTAAAGTGAGCAAGTGATACCAACTCAATGTTTTCTTCCTTTTCCATCTTCTCTAAAATGTGAGCCTTGTTATAAACTTTTCTCATGTTAGAACGAATTGGAACTAACCAAGGTTCCATCTTTTCATTTAGTGAGCCAGGTAGATAACCATTATCTTCATTTGAAACTGTTGGTCTTGTGATGATAATTTTATTAGTCATTCTTTTAAAATACATATCTAACGCAACTTGTACTGCCAAAAGAGTTTTACCACTACCCGCCTTTCCCATTATAAAATTATAAGGGTGATAAAGAATATTGGTTTTTGCTTCTTTCTGTTCTTCTGAAAGATTGATGTTAAATTTAACGTTTCCCTTCGGTGGGTCTTTTTCAATGTTCTCTACCATAATTTAATTAATTTAAGTTAGTTAGTGTAACCGATATCAAGTGATATTTTATAAAATAGAATTTTGTCTAATTGGTTTTAATAATTCAGTTAAAGGACTCATATATTTACCATAGGTATTTAGATGAATATATTTATTATCTTTATTTTTATTTGAAATGTAAATATCATAATTACTATTTAATAAAATACTTGATAATGTGTATTGACCAAACATAGCAGAATATTTAATTAAACTTTCATTTTGACCAACTTCAATAATAAAATGATTTCTAAAAGTATAATACATTTTAGTATATTGATTCCACAAATCGGGATTATTAATTTTTAATATACCTATGTTTGCCATAAGTTCTTTATCAACTTTTATATTTTTAAATTTATCATATATTTTATAATTCAATAATTGATTAATTGTTCTATCATATCTATAAAAAAATTTAGAATCTTCATATTGTTCTAAAATAATATCACTACCTTTATTTACTATCAAGGGTTTTTTTAAAAAAATATCAAAGTCAATTAATATTTGATTTTCTGATAGCATTGGATGTAAATGTAATTTAAAATCGTCTGACATTCTAAAATTAGAAGTATCTACAAATCGTGTTTCTGCACCACTATATCCCATTATATTGTAAGTATAAAAATCAGTATATAATATTATGTCATGAAACTTTTTATTATATTGAATAGACGTTTTTATAATTTCAATTATCCTATCTTTATATGATTTAAATATATAATCTTCTGTTAGATTAAAAGTAAAACAATATACAAGTTCAATATTACTCATTTTAAATACTTTTAATTTTTGATATATGGTATTTAACCGGATGAAAAATACCTCGTTGATTTGAATTTTTGATTAAAGTTTTTCTAATTCTATCTTCATCGTTTACGGTTGTTATATCTTTACAAATATGTGATGGAATAATATTTCCATCATACCCCATTGATTTAATAACAGTTCCAAACCTAAGCTCACAGAATATATCTAAATTAAAAATAGAATCATATTTACTACTTAACATTTTTGATAAAACATTTTTAGTTATACCAATAAATCCAAACAATGCACATCCGGCGGCATGCTGGATAAATTCTTTTGGTAATTTATTTATTTCATCCCACCAAACCCATTCGTTAGATTCTTTAGTTGGGTGGAAATATTTACTTATCATATAATCAAATTCCATATCTTCAATTAAATCATTAACATACACATCCCATTCAATTAATAGAATTTTATCATGAATAACCAAATCCAATACGTTGTGTTTAATTAATACATCTCTTAAAATTCTATCAGGGTTTCTCCATGCAATTTCGGTAGGTAAATCATTTTTTATATTTAATGGTATTATTTGATGCTCGGAATTATTTTCTATTAAAGATTTAAGATGTATGGGTTCATCGAAATAATAATATATTATAGAATAAGCCATATTAAATTATAGAGTAAGTTTCTTTAAATTTTGTATATCCTGGATAATGATTATAATACTCGTTGTTCCCTGGCCAACCACCATTAGTAAAGTGTTTTTTAGAATAGTTACATGAATTAAAAAGTAACGTTAATGTATATTGGTTTATTATAGCAGAATTTGCTGTTGCAGGTTTATCCTTTACGAATTCATTGAATATATTATATGTTTCAATCCAAAAATCAAAATATTTTTTTCTTAATTCTAAATTATTAATTTTTAAAATACCTAAATTTAAAACTTCTTTCTTTTCATAACACCAAATTTTATTATGGTCAAAGAGTTTTTTATCTTTTAAATAATCCATGGTATCAGAGTACACCCAACCCCAATTATTAATTTCAATACCATCATGAAAAAAATCAACATTGTCATCGAAAGGTATTGGTTTTTTATAAATGACATCGTTATCTGAAATGAAAAAATCCATATCAGTTCTATTCAGAAAAATTTCAGGTTTTAGTGTATCCCATATTAAATTGTACTTGTCCTCAACAATAGTAATATTATCCAAATCCAAGTCTTGGGCGAATTCTAAATCATTCGTATAAAGATGTGGTGAATACCCAACCATTCTTGCTGATTTTATAGACCGAGATATCCAATCTTTTTGATTGACTTCTCTTGAATATATTTTCATTGTTGGTGATTTATATGTATAAACTATTTCCACTACAATAGAGTTTTTTTGGGTTTAGAGTTACCATACCAAATAACTAATACTTTTCTATAACCCTCTTTTATTTCAGTAACACCGTGGAGTAATTTACCACCATCATATATCACCCAACTACCTTCTTCTTTAAAATCAAGTATTTCCCCATCTACTCGTAAATCACCACCTTCTGTTGCAGAGTTTAGTAGAAATAAAACAGTGTTTGATGAATTACTATCTCTATGGTCAGTTGTTTCACTCCCCACATTATATTCGGTAAAATGAATACTAACCACATCTTCTTGAGGTAATTGTGTTATTTCGGTAAGGAGTTGTAGTAAATCTTTATTTTTATTAATTGATAATGGAGTCAGTATCATATTACCGATACCGTGTTTTTTATAAAAAGTTAGACCTGGTGCTTTATGTGTTAGAAAATTAAGTTGTTCTTGTTCTGCTGGTTTTGCAGAACTACACAATTGTTTCAATAATTCAAATTCAGTACTTGATAATTTATTTACTTTCACCATCTTTTAAATAATTAAAAACAGTTAGTCCATTTTGGAAGTTAACTCTAAACGCAGGTTTATTCCACCAATCAACATAACCATAAATTGTATGGTATCCCATTTCATATATCCAATAATCAAAAATCATATTGTAATTATAAAGACCAGCATCTGCAGGTCTATCTACACTACGAGATACAAAACACCCACCCCCATATAATTCTCCTTCTGGTAAATCTTGTATATTGTTTATCCAATCAAAACAAACATTAGGATTACCCCAGTTCCAACCAATACAATTATCCTTATAATAAAAAAGAAGACAATGTGAGTTTGATTCAAATCTCTGTAAAACTATATCATACGTAGGTGATTCTTCCCAATCGGGTAAATCTTTTTTTATATAAGAAATTACATTTTGAAGTTCGGTAATATAAGAAGAATAATTATCCTTATCAACATACACCATTCGGTAATGTTCCTTATTAGGAAATTTTTTATAATCCTTTTTAAGAAGTCTGATTTGAACAATCTTTGATAAATCCATATAACATATATCTTATTAATAAATATACGAAATAGATTTATAGTAGGGATTTTTTATAGGTTGATAATTGTGTATCAAGTATCCAACAGACAAAGGATAAACGAGTTCCGTTTGTAACTTCTTTTAACTCATGTAGTTTATATGAATCAAATAATATAACATCTCCCTTATCTCTAATAATAGATTCACCTTCTATTATAAATTCACCACCACTGTAATCAGTTGAATTTGATAACTCTACTATTAAAGTTATTTTTTTAGTTGCAGTTCCAACTGGTGCAGAATCTCTATGTGGTTTAAAATAAGTTCCTTGTGTATATTTTAAAAAATAATGTTGTGTTATTGATTTGGTTAAATAATATCCACTATTACTTAACTGTTCTTTGATTCGAGATTCAAACCAATTAGGTAATTCAATATGAGATTGAAATACATTTCTAATATTGGAATGAGTTTCCATTTTTTTTGTATTAGGATTGTAAACACTTGATGGATAAAATTTTTTGTTATATGAAATTAACAAATCACATTCATCTGAAGTCAATACGTTTTTTATCACAATTCCCATAATGCTATATTATTTTTCTATCAATAGAATTGATTAAGTTTTTCCAAATTGCAAATAATTCTGTATTAGTAATTGTTGAAACTCGGTGGGTTGTTTCTTCGGAACCAAAAAATCTAACACCAGTTTGTTCACATTCATCTTTTACTAAACATGCAACTTCACCAATAGAAGAATGATATACTCGTCCAATCATATCATACATTAATTGTTTATTTTCAGTATGACCATGTAATATAACTTGTGGATATTTTGTATATGGTTTTATGTAATTATCAAAATATTTTTGATTTTCAATCTCACCAAAAATATAAATAGTAGTACATCCATCATCTAATGCCCGTTGAATACTTATGTGGGTTTGCTTTCTTTCTTGTATAAGACCAATTATCCCAGCAACATTCTCCACGTTATTTTTAGATTTATATATAAGGGTCTCATCTTTTGGATTTGGAATACACGAATAATCTCCTTTATAATAGGAGTGCCAGCTACGATGTTCTTCATGTGAAAATACAACATGGTCCCAATAATTGTATATGGTATCAAGTCTTTTCCACCACCACTTTTCATGACAATAGTATATTATTTTTTTAGGGTCAGCTGGTCTTTTATCATATTCAATCAAGTGGGTTATGATAACTTCTGATTTAGCAGCATCTAATTTTAGATTAGATATTACATCACCTTTACATCTACCAAGAAACCAATCGTGAGGTCCATACATAGTACAGTCATATCCATTCTCGTTAAAAACATTTGTTAGACGAATTAACAATTCAGTAGAACCACCATATGAAGAATGACCAGTTATAATTTTTATCACGTTCTATATAATTTTAAACCGTCATTACAGTAATTTTTAAAAGATACTTTTTGAATCTACATTTACTCGTTGTCTTAAATTTGTATTTAAGTGTTTATTTACAAAATCGGCTGCATCAATACCCAAGTTAAATTTCTCCACAGTTTCTATCGGAGAATCATAATATAAATCCTCATAGTAAGTTATGGGTATATTAAACTGATTCGATAAATCTAACAACCTATCGTTAGCCCAAGTTAATATATTTTTAGAAGTTTCATAGTTGGGGGTTTCTTCCCATGTATATCGAGTAATATGTGATTTAAATTCAGAATTTTTCTGATTAGTGTGATATGAAACATACGCCCAACTTTTAATCGCATCTTCTAAATTTCTTCGTGATAGTAGAATTACATTGTCAAATCCACTAATTAACTCTGTATGTTTTATATCAGTTACATTAATAATCCTTTCTTGTAATATACATGGATTTTCAAAGTAAAAAGAATTTTCTTTTGGCTGATTTAAAATGGTAGGTCTAAAAGGACTAGCATAATGTTTTATGTTGAGGTATTGGGATAGCCCACTTGCTAAACGAGTACTACCACATCTGTTTACGTGTATTATTAATATTCTATCTTTCATTAAAATAAATTATCAATTGGTTTGTGTTTATATCCAACAATGGATAAGTGAGTCATTACAATACTATAATAATTACCCAAGAGCGGAGTTGGTCTTCCATGAAGTAATCTTGCAGATTCATAAAAGATTATATCTCCAACATTTAAATATACCTTATCCTCGATTCCTTGATTATTAATTATGTGCAATGGCCAATCTTCTTGATTATCCAAGTCTTTATCGATAACCATGATGGAGCCAACGTGGTGAGTGATGTATTTATCAAAATGCATATCCAATATTGCACCCTTATGATATTTACGAACTCCATACATTACGGATGGTATTAACTTGGTATTAAATACATTTTCATGCAGAGGTAACATATTTTCTATCAACTTATCCCTTTCATATCCATATCTTGCTAAAATATTTAACTCACTCTTACCGGTAATACTTAAAGCCTCATCTTTAGTTTCATCTCTTGTGAATTTTTTAGATTTCTCATATAGACTATTAACCTCTGACATAATATCGTTTGGTACTTTTTTTACTATATAACCTGTTTCAAGTAAAGTTGGTAATTCGTTAGAAGATGAGTAGTATATCATATTTTTTAAAATTTTATATTATACTTTTAATTATATCTTTATATGTAACCGATTTGGTTTCATAACTATAATTAGGATGTAGTTTCATCCAAGCACTTAATCGTAAGTGTTTAAAATTTGCTCTATTACATAATATAGATTTAAACCCTTTAGATGATAAAACGGAGAAATACCATTCTTGACTTGCCCATATATCATAAGTATGAATAGATTCAATTTCATAAGGAAAAAATTCACTAGAAGACGATTTTCCCATCATGTAACTATTACGATTAAACCCAAAGCAAAACCCATAAAGCAAATTTTTATGTACTCCATATTCAACATCTAAATAAGTATATGGTTTGTTTTCGGCAGGCAATGCATTTGGGTGGCCGTGGGCTGCACGATTTGTTCTTGGTCCAAAAATTGCATGATTATTAAATGGATTATTAATAATATCATCTACAAATAAATTTAGGGAATTATCAAAAGTAACATCATCATTAGAGTTAATTATCACATCACACCCATCCAAATATGCAACTTCCATTCCAAAATTCCATGCACCAGTTATACCTTTTAAAAATTGATTTTCTATATAAAAATATTTATATTCCAAATCAGTAGGGAGGGTAAATTTAAATTCAGATTGATTATCTATAAAATAGATAACATATTTATGAGTGGGGTGTATCTTACGAAATGATTCGACAAACTTATTAAATATAAATTCACCATTTTGTCTATATTGAGTAGACCAATGTAAGGTTACAACAATTCCAACTTTCATCTAAATTGAGTTTAATTTAAAATTATTTTTAGTTAGAAATAAACATAACGAATATCTAATTCCATTGGTTAATTCAGTAACCTCATGTAAACACTTTGAGTTAAATAAAATAACACTACCAATTTCCTTTGGCATGATATTTTTTTCTACTATTAACTCACCCCCATCATAATTAGTTGAATCTGATAATTGTATTATCAATGTTTTATATCTATTAGAAAAATCTCCAGTTAATTCGTATCGGTCTCTATGTAGTTTAAATTTAGAACCTTTTGTATATTTTATATACCCAACCGATGGAATTGATACGATATTTATTTGTAAAAGTTTTGATAATAAAAAGTCATTTAAAGTAATATTATTATTAATTGAGTAATCTTCGGATATCCTA
>Ga0102831_1001083_pt1 | contig 11707 bp, 8 predicted proteins | sample ColrivemetaGS747_FD_84508 | JGI IMG/M metagenome (GOLD analysis project Ga0102831, IMG submission 84508) | Estuarine microbial communities from the Columbia River estuary - Freshwater metaG S.747 | ecosystem: Environmental > Aquatic > Marine > Intertidal zone > Estuary | place: USA: Columbia...
CACGCTGGCTGCGCAACACACCGAGGTAAGTCTCTGCAACGGCCAGCTTGAGATCGGCTCGCGCGCGACGTTCATCGGACTCTGCCGCCTGGCGTGCAGCGTCTGCCGCTCTCACTCCGGATGACAAACTGCCCCCTGCGAAAATCGGCAAGCTGAGCTGAGCATGACGCATGACAAAATCATCGTCGTCGAAGATACGCGGCGAGATGAATGCGAACTCCGGGGTGACAACCGACAACGCCGGTGCATCCGCCATCCTCGTGTACGACGCACCAACCTCGATCTGCGGTAAGCGGGCCGCTCTCGCCGCCCGCTCACCCGCGCGAGCGGCTTCGGTATCCAGACTCACCGCAGCCAAGCCGGCATCGGTTGCCAACGCCTTGCTCCACGCCTGCGACAACGACTCACCCGCATTCAGGCCACCGGGCAGAAGCCCTGCCACCACCAGCCACAGCCCGGCTCGGAATGATGAATATCGCATCAGGATTTTTTCTCTCGCAAGGAAACGATACCGAGCGCTTTCAACACATAGGTTTCGTAGACGGGCGTCAAAGAGCCTGTCTTCACTTTGCGCAGGAAATACTTCTCGAAAGCGATTTTCGCCAAATGCACCCACTTTCCTGCCTTAGCCCACGTCACGTTACGCGGCGGAAGCTGCGGGAGTGCCACGAATGCTGCCCCGGTATCGCCGAAGTCGGCAAGACAAATGGCGTTCCAGGTCGCACGGGCGTCGGCCGGCTGACCTTTGATATCAGCAACTATATTCTCGCAAATCGCACTAACCATCGATTCGATCATGTAGCCAGTCTTGGGTGCGCCGGTAGCAACCGGTGTGGCCTCGACAGGCGGAATAGCGACACAAACGCCCGCAGAAAAGATGTTTCGATATGCCTTAGAGCGCTGATGCTCATCGATCAACACGAAACCACGCGGGTTACATAGATTCGGCACGGCCGCCACCGGGTCGACACCCTTGAATGCCGGCAGAATCATCGAGAACTTAAACGGCAAGACGTGTTCTTTCTTCGGACTGCCCTCCTCATCCATCTCTGACAGGCAAACCTCGCCAGGTTTTACTTGCGTGACCCTCGCATTCGTTACCCACTTGATATGGCGCTGACGCAGTTCAGACTCCATGAGCCCCTTGCTGTCACCGACACCACCCAAGCCCATGTGGCCGATGTAGGGCTCACTCGTCACATAGGTCATCGGCAGTTGATCGCGCATTTTTCGCTTGCGTAAGTCGGCATCAAGGATCATCGCGAATTCATAGGCAGGGCCGAAGCAACTTGCTCCCGGCGCTGCGCCGATCACGATCGGACCTGGATTCTTCAAAAATTCCTGGTACGCCGCCCACGCCTTTTCGGCGTGCTCATGCGTACAGATCGAATGGGTATAGCCGCCGTGCGGGCCAAGACCCGGCACCTCCTCGAAGGACAGCTTGGGGCCGGTTGCGATCACGAGATAGTCGTAGTCCAGACGATGCCCCGCGGTCGTCGTGAAGTTATTACCGGGCGCATCGATGGCAACGATTTTTTCCGGGATCCACTGGATACCCTTCGACTCGAGCGGCTCACGCATCTCGACTCGGACCTGGTCAGTCTTGCGCCAACCCACCGCGACCCACGGATTCGAGGGGGTGAATTCGAAGTAAAATGAGGAGCCGAGCAACGTCACCCGGTGTTCCTTACCGAGCTTCTTGCGTAGCTCAAAAGCCGCCGGGACGCCGCCGATTCCGGCACCTACGATGACGATGTGAGCCATTTCAGTTTCTCCTCGAGAGGTAGGCGAAGTAACCCACCGGTATGACGACGAGCGTCAAGACGGTGGAGACAAAGATTCCGAAGATCAACGAAATAGCTAAGCCGTTGAAAATGGGATCATCGAGAATGAAGAACGCACCGGTCATCGCCGCAAGCGCCGTCAAGGCGATGGGCTTCGCACGTACCGTCGCCGCTGCGACAACCGCATCCGCCAGATCTCGGCCGGCGGCACGCTCGGTGTTGATGAAATCTACGAGCAAGATGGAATTGCGCACGATGATGCCGGCAAGCGCAATCATGCCGATCATCGAGGTGGCCGTGAACTGCGCACCAAGTAGTGCATGACCCGGCATCACACCGATGATGGTAAGCGGAATCGGCGCCATGATGATGAGCGGTACGAAGTACGAACCGAACTGTGCAACGACGAGCAGATAAATCAACACCAACCCGACCGCATAGGCCGCCCCCATGTCGCGGAAGGTTTCGTACGTGATCTGCCACTCGCCGTCCCACTTGATCGCGAGCTCCGAAGGATCGTCCGGCGGCGCGATGAAATGATGCACAGGCTCAACGCCGTTGACCTTGCGCCCATCGAGCGCCCCGATAATTCGGAACATCCCGTAGAGTGGGCTGTCGAGTTTGCCCGCCATGTCGCCGGTGACGTAGGTGACAGGCAGTAAATTCTTGTGATGGATATCACCATCCCAAGAAAGTTCGCGCGCCGTCGCAACGGCTCCGAGTCGCACCCTAGCGCCCGATTGCGATCGTAGCTCCAAGCCCATCAAGTCTTGAATGCGTGCCTTGTCACCGAAGGGCAACTCGAGCCGTACCGGCACCGGCTCCTGTCCACCACCGACACGAAGATAGGTGGCATTGAAGCCGCCCACCGCTGCTGCCACGACCTCGGTAATCTGCTGTTGGCTAACGCCGAGCAATGCGGCCTTGTTCCGATCGACCTCAAGCAACCAGCGTCGCGCCGACGCAGGCATGGTGTCATCGACATCGACAATGTCATTCGTCGCGTCGAAGACCGAGCGAACTTCACGAGCCAACGCGGCGCGCTCCGCGGCACTCGCGCCGTAGATCTCAGCGACGATCGGTGCCTGCACCGGCGGTCCCGGAGGCACCTCAACCACTTGCACAGAGGCGCCGTACGGCCGACCAATCGCTGTCAGTGCCTCTCGCACGGACGAGGCCACTTCGTGACTCGAGCGATCTCGCTCGGACTTCGGCAACAAGTTGACTTGGATATCGCCGAGTTCAGCGCTGCGTCTCAGGCCATACTGTCGGACAAGCCCATTGAAGTTGATGGGCGCCGCAGTACCGGCGTAGACCTGATAGTCAGTCACCTCCGGCACGGCCTCAATGACACTGGCTAATTCATCGAGCACCCTAGCGGTTGTCTCGACCGGCGTGCCCTCGGGCATATTGAGAACGACCTGAAACTCCGACTTGTTGTCGAAGGGCAGCATCTTCAAAACGACCAGCTGCAGCAGTGCGAGTGCGATAGCCGCCACGATCGCAATCCCGATGCCTGCATACAGCTTGTGCCGACGCGCACGCGGATCAGCGCCCGACAAGAACGGTCGTAGTGATTGCTCAAAGAACGCGGCGACGCGCTGATCGAATTTGCTCGATTCGCCGGGCGTTTTGTCGGACTCGTGATGACCGCCGAGCAGCTTTCGACAAAGCCACGGCGTGAAGATCAAAGCGATCAGCAGCGAGAGCAGCATACCCATGCTGGAGTTGATCGGGATCGGGCTCATGTAAGGCCCCATCAAGCCGCTCACGAAGGCCATCGGCAGCAAAGCCGCAATGACCGTGAAAGTAGCCAGAATCGTTGGCCCACCCACTTCGTCGACCGCACGGGGAATCAATGATTCGAGCGTCCCCGAGTACAGCAAGCGATGTCGATGAATGTTTTCGACCACCACGATGGCATCGTCAACCAAAATACCGATCGAGAAAATCAATGCGAACAACGACACTCGATTGAGCGTGAATCCCCAGGCCCAGGACGCAAAGAGCGTCGCAGCCAAGGTCACAATGACGGCGACACCAACAACGAGCGCCTCACGACGACCCATGGCGAGCATCACGAGGAGCACGACGGAAATCGTCGCGAAGAGCAACTTCTGCATCAGTTGCGTGGCTTTTTCGTTTGCGGTTTCACCGTAGTTGCGAGTGACCGTGACTTCGACGTCATCCGGGATATAGACACCGCGCAAAACATCGACCCGATCGAGCACCTTGCCAGCCACATCGATCGCGTTCTCACCCGGCTTTTTAGCGATTGCAACCGTCACTGCGCTATGCCCGCGGACAGTGCTGCCAACCTCGCTACCCTGCCATGCAGGCCCAGTGCTGAAGCTCACATATTGTTCAGACTGCGCTGCGCCGACACGAATATCGGCCACATCCTCGAGATACACCGGTCGCCCGTTTGCGACACCCACCACGAGCGCCGCCACCTCGTCACGATCGGCGAGAAATCCACCGACCTGAACCGGCGCAGATGAATCATCTCCCACCACGGCACCAGCTTGTAGCGCACGATTGGTCGCTTGCAAAGATTGGATGATGTCGCCGAAAGTCAGACCTCGACCTGCGACGCGCCGCGGATCGAGCTCGACCTTGACCAGATGATCCGGTGCGCCAACGGCATAGACATCTCGTGTACCAGGAACGCGCTTGATCTCAGTCTGCAGCGAGCGCGCGACTTGGGCGAGCGCGTCGGGACTACGCGAAGCATCGCGACTCCAAAGCGTCAGCGTCAGAATCGGAACGTCTTCTATACCACCGGGTTTGACCAATGGCTGAAGCACGCCCAATCCTGGTGGTCTCCAATCCTGATTCGAGTAGATGGCGTTATAGAGACGGACCACCGCCTCGGTACGTGCCTCGCCGACCTCGAACTGAACCGTAATCACGCCCATTCCAGGGCGCGACACGGAATATATGTGCTTTACACCGGCAATTTCGCCTAGCACTCGCTCCATCGGACCCACGACCAGCGACTCGACTTCAGTCGAACTCGCACCCGGGAACGGAATGAAGATGTTGGCGAAGGTCACGTCGATCTGCGGCTCTTCCTCGCGCGGTGTGACCCACACGGCAAACAGGCCGAGCAGCATCGCGGCCAAGGCCAAGAGCGGCGTGATTTGATTATTGAGAAAGTACCCTGCTAGCCGCCCCGATATACCGAGGGGCTGCTGCTCGCCACGACTCATTGCGTGCTCCGAACCTGCGCGAGATACCGCATCGCGAGCTCAGGATCGGCGGCAACCTGCTCACCGTCTGCCAAACCCGCCAGCACCTCTGCATTGGAGGTAATCACTCGCCCAAGGCGCAACTGACGAAATGAAATGCGCCCGTTAGCCGGATCAAAGACGTAAACGCCCGTGACTTCGCCCCGAGTAGTCACACTCGACACTGGCACGGTCAGTCGCTCTGCCATACCCGTGACCACCGCTAGCTTGACGATCATTCCTGGCTGCACATCTTGGATGTTCGTGGGCAGATCGACCCGCAGACCGACGGCACCCGTACCCTCGCCCGTTCGCGGCTGCACGAGCACGTTGCGACCCGCGACTCGTTCAGCGCCGTGCTGTATCAGTACCTCACCCCGTGCACGCACTGCCGCGGCAAACTCCTCTGGCACATCGGTCACGACGCGCAATCGGTCCGTTGCAGAGACCGCAAAGAGCGGCATTCCCGGGGCAACGACACTGCCAACTCGCACATATCGATCGGTCACCACACCGGCAAACGGCGCCGATGCCATCGTGTACGAGACCGTCTCGCGCGCCGCTGTCACCGCAGCACGAGCCGCAACGACTTGCGCCACCGCCGCCTCTCGCTGTGCAAGCGCCTCATCGAATGTGGCCTTGGCGATCGCTTTTCGCTCGAATAACGACGACATTCGCGCGAAGCGCGCCTGTACTTCCACCTCACGCGCCTGAGCGGAACGCAGCGCCGCCTCGGCCTGCTGCAAGCCGCTACGCTGCTGGGTTCCGCGCAAGCGCAATACGATATCGCCAGCAGAAACCCGATCGCCGATTTCCTTCGACACGGCGGAGACCTCGCCGCTCGTTTGTGCGGTGATCGTCGCTTGATCGACGCCTTCGACCCGACCATCCAACCAGCGCTCATCGCCGCTCGCAGTAGCCTTGATGGTCAAGACTTCGAACGGCGCGGACTGCTCTGCCGAGGGAGCGGTCGGCGCAGATGAGCCACAGCCGCTAACGAAACTGAGCAACACCAACAGGGCGAGCGAAGCGCGACGACTCGTCATTTGAATGCCACACCCGATTGCAGGCCTAACTTACGCAGGACGATGGCTAACGGACAGAAGCCCGTGAAAGACGACTGCAACAGATTCAATCCGACGAATGCGGTGAGGAAAAACCAGTTCGCATGCATCCAGATACCGAGTGACAGACTGACGAGTACGACAGTGCCCGCAAAAGCCAGCACGAAACGATCAATGTTCATGGCATAACCCCCTTAGCATCGAAAAAGGAATCGGATAGATGACCCGCGCGCACGTTCGCCCGCAGCGACGGCTCCAACAACTTAGGCGGCGATAACGTGGCATCACGTGTCTCGCGTAGCTTGACGAAATCCTCGACCGCGACCGCATCTTTGAGATGGACGTTCTGCCGCTGAGCGAGCGGATCCGTCAGAAACTGCGGTGCCACCCCCTCTGCTGGATAGTCGTGGCAAAGATAGATGCGTGTCTGTGCGGGCAGCGACAACAGACGTTGCATAGAGGCATACAGCGTACGCGCATCGCCGCCGGGAAAATCGCAGCGCGCCGTGCCATAGCGCGGTGCGAACAATGTGTCACCGACAAATGCGGCATCGCCGATCAAATACGTCACGCTGTCAGGCGTGTGGCCGGGCGTGGCAATGACCTCAAGGGGAATCGAGCCAAGCAGCAGCTTCTCACCGTCGTTGAACAACGCATCGAACTGACTGCCATCAGCTCGAAAGTCGGGCTCCAATGACAAACGAACCTTGAACGCTTCTTGAACCTCGCGGATTCGGGCACCGATCCCGACGCGCGGCTGCCCACCGAGCTGCCCTTTCAACCATTGAGCCGAACTCAGATGGTCTGCATGCGCGTGCGTCTCGAGGATCCACTGCACCTTAAGACCGTGGAGGACAACAAAATCGAGCAGCTTTCGCGCCGAGTGCGTGCTCCGCGCGCGAGTGACCGGGTTGTAATCGAGAACAGGATCGATGATTGCGGCAACCGAGGTCGTCGGATCAACGACGACGTAACTGAACGTCGAGGTCGCAGCGTCGTAGAACGGGGTTACGGTCGGTATCGGCGTGCTCATGGCCAAGATTATATTAGCCTTTGCTTATTTAGCAACCCCTGATGTAATATTTCGGCTATGCAATCCGTTGCCCAGCGCTCTCGAAAGATCAAAGCGCCGACCGCCATACCTGCGGCTATGCGTCCCCACGCGGTGGCTGCATCGAACCTGTTGAAGGCCTTGGCCAATGAACAAAGGCTGATGATTCTTTGCAATCTCGCCAGTAACGAGATGTCGGTTGGCGAGCTGAACGAACTGCTTCCCTTGAGCCAGTCTGCGCTGTCGCAGCACTTGGCGGTCTTGCGCGAGGCCGGCATCGTGCAAACTCGGCGCGACGGCCAAACCGTCCATTACTCCCTGGCGGACGGACCCGCAGCTCAAGTGGTCGAAACGCTGCATCGGATCTACTGCGCCTGATAACCTTCGGCGCATGCAAATCGACATCATCCTCGAGCCTGATCTCACCCCTTCGCAGGTCGCTGAAATCGGCGTCAAAGCCGAAAGCTATGGCGTTCGAGCGCTGTGGAGTTCCAACTTCTTCGCGCACTGGGACTGTTTTCTCTCCTTAGTACCGCTCGCGCAGCAAACGAAACACATGCTGATCGGCCCGCTGGCGGTAAGTCCCTTCGAGATGCACCCGCTCAAGATCGCCAATAGCCTGCTCTCGCTCAACGAAATCGCCGGTGGCCGCGCCGTCATCGCGATGGGCGCTGGCGAAGGCAACATCGATGCCATGGGTATACAGCGACCCGAGAAGATCGTCAGAGCCACGCGAGAAGGGATCGAGATCGTTCGCGGCGCCGGTTACGGCAAGCTCAAGCAGGGCTACAAGGGCGAGGATTTCGTCATCAACCTGCCCTGCACCTATGACTGGGTACATGCGCCGAATCCACCGCTCGTCTACGGTACCGCCTATCGCGGCCAAATGATGCGGATGGAAGCGCGCGTTGCTGACGGCGTATTCATCGGCTGTACGCCGCCTGAAGTCATGGCGAATGCCATGCGCGAGGTCAACGAAGGCGCTGCCAAGCGCGAGGCCGGCATGGCACCGCTACGGACCAATACTTTCTGGGCTTGGCACTTGAAGCGCGAGCGCGCCGCGGGCTATCGCGAGTCACGCCGCGAACTGCCTTGGCGTGCGATCAAGTTGCAGAAAGAACTGATTCAACAGTGCCTCAGCGAAGATGAAGCGCAGATGGTTCGCGACAACTACGACAAGTATGTGGCGTCCTGGTTCGACCGCTCAGGAAACGTCAAGGAAGTACCCGAATCGATCTCGAACCGGATGTGCGAATACTTCACCTCGACCGGTGGGCTCGAAGATCTCGATCGAGAAATCGAGCGCTTTCAAATGTTCGCAGCGGCGGGCCTCACTGAATGCGCGCTACGACTTCACGACGATCCGATGGAAGCGCTCGACATTATCGGTCAGCACGTCATTCCCCGGTTGCGTTGACTCCGAGGGCTGTCTCGCCGAGGCAACCTGCCTTCAACCACGGCTCCTGCCACTCCGACCGTTGTGGCACACCGTAAAGCGTCGTCCGTTCGCGCGGCACTCGCCCTGCTGAGCGAATGATGCCGACCAATGCACTCTCACTCATCTGCTGACCGTTAACGCCGCCCGCGGCGCGCGTGATCGATTCGTTCATCAAGACGCCGCCGATGTCGTTGGCACCGGCGCGTAAAGCCTCGAAGGCCCCCTCACGACCGAGCTTCACCCACGAGCATTGGATGTTTTGAAACGAGGGATACAGCACGAGCCGTCCGACAGCGTGCATCAACATCGACTCGCGCCAACTCGGCCCACTTCGGGCGAGTCCCTTGCGCCATAGCGGCGCTTCCATATGAACGAACGGCAGCGGCACGAATTCGGTAAAGCCACCCGTAGTTTCCTGCAACGCTCGCAATGCCAGCAGGTGACGCGCCCAGTGAATCGGTCGCTCCACGTGGCCGAACATGATCGTCGCCGTACTACGCAGACCGATCTCATGCGCAGTGCGCATGACCTCAAGCCACTCTTCCGTCGACACCTTGTCAGCGCAAATGGTGTCGCGAACATCGTCGCTCAGGATCTCAGCTGCCGTTCCCGGCAGGCTGCGCAAACCCGCCGCCATCAAACGCTCTAGAAATGTACCAACGCTCAACCCCAAGGTCCGCGCACCATGGGTGACTTCAAGCGGCGAGAATGCGTGCACATGGATGGACGGAGCCGCCGCCTTCACGGCGCGTACGATATCGAGATAAGTCTGACCATTGAATGACGGATGGATGCCGCCCTGCAAACATACTTCGGTGGCTCCGCGATCACTCGCCTCCGCCACGCGCCGCGCGATCTCATCGAGATCGAGCAGATACCCCGGACCACGGACCGAGCGAGCGCCACGCCCTTTGGCAAACGCACAGAAGCCGCAGGAGTGGGTACAGATGTTCGTATAGTTGATGTTGCGATTGACGACGTAGGTCACCTGATCGCCATTGACTCGCTGCCGACATTCGTCGGCGGCACGAACCAACAGCCCGAAGTCGTCACCATCGGCCTCAAACCATCGGGCAAGCTCAGCTTCGCTTGGCACCTCCCCCTCGAGGCAACGTTGCACGGCCTGCTGCAGCGCGCGTTGCCGCACACGCGGGGCAAACCACCGACGATGCCGCGCGCGATACCGCCGCGGTGGCAAATCGCCCGCTCCCGCATGCCAGTCGCGTTCGAGGGCGTAACCGGTGGCATCGATGCGCCGCAACACGGCGCTCTGCAGAGCAGGATCGAGCCAACGGGTAGGCTCACAGGCGTACGATGGAATGATCGGCAGTCGTTGGACCAACCACCGCCCTGCCTCTGCTGTTTGTAGCTCTAACGCGGGCAACGTGGGCCATGGCGCTTCGGGATTCACGTGGTCGGGCGTGACCGGTGACACGCCGCCCCAATCATTGACGCCGGCGGCCACCAAGGCACGCAAGCCACCGGGCGAGAGATTGGGTGGCGCCTGAATGGACATCGCCTTGCCGAAGATCAAGCGGGCGACAGCAATGGTCCATTGCAAATCCTCCAGCGAGGGTTCGGGAGCATCGGCCATGCGCGTGCCGCTCTTCGCGCGGAAATTCTGGATGATGATTTCCTGCAAGTGCCCGTACCGCTGGTGACTTGCCCGCAAGGCAAGCAAGGTCTCGATTCGCTCTGCTCGAGTCTCGCCGATACCGATCAACAAGCCGGAAGTGAACGGAATCGATAGCGCCCCGGCCGCATCAATGGTCGCAAGTCGCCGCGTAGGATCTTTATCGGGCGATCGATGATGTGGTCCGCCCTTCTCGCACAGACGGCTCGCAGCGCTCTCGAGCATGATGCCCATCGACACGGATACGGGCCGAAGCAGCGTGAGTTCGTCTGTACTCATCAGGCCCGGATTTAGATGCGGCAGCAAACCCGTCTCTTCGAAAACTCTTCTCGCGCAATAGGCCAAATATTCGAGCGTGCTCGAAAAACCAAGTGCGACGAGTTCCGCTCGAGCGGCCGCGTATCGCGACTCCGGTTTATCGCCAAGAGTGAATAAGGCTTCGTCGCAACCTGCTGCGACACCCGCGCGAGCGATGTCGAGCACTTCGTCGATCGTCAGGAACGCGCGCGAACCCTTACGTGGTGGAGCGGCAAAGGTGCAGTAATGACAAACGTCACGACACCAATGCGTCAGCGGGATGAATACTTTTCGCGAGTAACCCACGCGGGTACCGAACCCGGTCGTGGTGAGTTTCTCCGCACGACGCAACAAGGCCGGCATGTCACTCTCGTCGGCGAGCAGACGCGCGACTTCATCGGGCATCGGCTCACCATCGAGATCACTCTCGACATCGACATCGTGCGAGAGACCAGGTACCGGCAATACGAGGTGACTGAGACTGAGCCGTTTCGCCTCATCCACGTGCGCTTGCGCACTGTGGAAGCCGAACTGCGGCTCAAAGCGAGTGGGCAATCGCATCCACAGTGCGTTGGTACCGAGACCGTGTCGATCGGGAACGATCGCGATCTCCACATCACGCGCCCGCTCAACCAGTCGATCGATTTCGGCGGACGTGACTTGCGGCGCATCAGCGGCAACGACGAGCATGGCACCCGCCGAAGCGTCGATGCGTTGACGCGCAAACTGGATCGCCTCGTTCAGACCCAAGCCACGATCACGCACTCGCTCGACACCGACCGGAAGCGATACAGTCTCGTCGGGACTGACGACGACAATTCGATCAATAGTTTTCGCAGCCCGCAGTGACCCGAGCACGCGCGATAGCATGGACTCAATCAACGCTGCGCGCCGGCGCGGCGATAACACATCGGCAAGGCGAGATTTACCTTCCGACAAGGAACGGACTGGCACGATGGCCACAATTCGCGTCACGGTCGACCCCCTTTGACCGATAACTCGAGCACGCTCTGCGCGACACGCAGACGATCATCCATAGTCTGCATCAAGGTATCGGTCAACGCCACGACACAACCGATTTCGGTCACTTCGTGGCCATCCGTCTGATCGATCAACATGGCATCGAGCAGACCTGCATACCGCTTGGCATAGAACTCGTAAACTCCGACCACACCGGCTCGCATACCCAATTCTTGCATCAGCTTGGCGG
>Ga0102831_1001090_pt1 | contig 11668 bp, 11 predicted proteins | sample ColrivemetaGS747_FD_84508 | JGI IMG/M metagenome (GOLD analysis project Ga0102831, IMG submission 84508) | Estuarine microbial communities from the Columbia River estuary - Freshwater metaG S.747 | ecosystem: Environmental > Aquatic > Marine > Intertidal zone > Estuary | place: USA: Columbia...
CGGCGTCGAATCCTAATCGGCCCCAGGGTCTTGCGCTTGTGGAACGCCTGCAGTGTAAGCCAGAGACGCTGGTGGCGTCGATGGGCATTCACAGTTGGCTGTCTGATAGATGGGGGCGCCGCAGGGCTTTTCAAGGGCGTGGCAGAGCCGTTTACTCGTCCTTGCCCTTGCTGCGTACGGCGCGCTGGATCTCCCGGTCGGAGTCGCGCTCTTTCTCGGTATGCCGCTTGTCGAATTCCTTCTTGCCCTTGGCCAGGGCGATCTCGCACTTGATCAGGTGCTTCTTCCAGTACAGCGCCAGTGCCACGCAGGCATAACCTTTCTGCTGCACTGCGCCGAACAGCTTGCCCAGCTCGCGCTGGTGCAGGAGCAGTTTGCGGGTGCGAGTCGGGTCCGCAATGACGTGGGTGCTGGCAGTCTTCAGTGGTGTGATGTGGCAGCCCATCAACCAGGCTTCGCCGTCCTTGAGTAGGATGTAGCTGTCTACCAGCTGCGCCTTGCCGGCACGCAAACTTTTCACTTCCCAGCCGGACAGGGCGACGCCGGCCTCGAACTTCTGCTCGATGAAGTAATCGTGAAGCGCCTTCTTGTTCAGCGCGATGGTGCCCGAGGGGTGTTTCTTCTGCTTGGCCATAGGCGGCGCATTATAGGGGCAGTCAGGGCGTCTGGCGACAGCGTGCTTGAGGGTTGCGACCGCAATGCTCGACAATGCGCAACGTTCCCTAACGACTCGACAAGGGCAAGTATCCGGATGACCACGCGAATTCAGCGCTCGGCGCTGTTGCCGTATCCCGCGCAGGCGCTTTACGACCTAGTCAATGATGTGGCTCGGTATCCCGAATTCCTCCCCTGGTGCTCGAAGGCCGAGGTGATGGAGGTCTCCGAAACGCATATGCGTGCGGCATTGACTGTTGCAAAGGGCGGCGCGAGTCAGCGCTTCGTCACGCTCAATGGGTTGCGCGGCGGCGAGCGGATAGAGATGCAGCTGCAGGAAGGACCGTTTACCCAGCTGCACGGGATATGGGACTTCAAGGCGCTGAACGAGAAGGCCTGCAAGATCAGCCTGGATCTGTCCTTCGATTACTCGGGGCCGCTGGTCAAGGCCACGCTGGGGCCATTGTTCAATCAGGCCGCCAATACCCTGGTCGATGCCTTCTGCCAGCGTGCAAAGGAGCTTCATGGATAAGCAGAGCATTGCGGTCGAGGTGGCCTATGCACTGGCCGATAAGCAGAAACTCATCCGACTGACCGTTCCAGCGGGTACCACCGTGCGCCAGGCAGCGTTGCGTTCGGGGATGGATGCGCATTTCCCCGAGGTTGATCTGGCGAATGCGCCGCTGGGGATATTTGGCAAAGCAGTGGCCAAGCCGGATGAGCGGGTGCTGGAGGAGGGGGAGCGGGTGGAGATCTATCGTCCGCTGATCGCTGATCCGAAGGAGGTTCGCAAGCAGCGGGCGGCAAAAGCTGCGAAGGAGAAGGCAGGGGAGTAGTGCAGCGATCGAGCCGGCTCGAATGTCTCGGCCGGCTGGTTTTGAAGAGTTGCTGAGTTACTGCGGCGAGGTTTCCAGCGGTTCGGGGATCGGCACCGCTACAGGCTCTGCGCTGTCGACTTCCTGCTGAATCTGCTCTAGCAGGCTGCCCGGGCGAGGTGCAGGCTGCTCGCGGTCTGGCGCGTTTTCCTGGCGAACGCTGCTGCCGGGGCTGCCGAGGATTGCTTCGTCACGGCTGACGCCGGGCATGAAGTCGCCCGCCAGGCCGGCCAGTTGATCATTGCCGTTGAATATCAGGCTGACACGTTCCTGCAGGCGTTCGCCGCCGCCGGGCTGGATGCTGTAGAGGTAATCCCAGCGATTGGCGTGGAAGGTGTCGGTGATCAGCGGGTTGCCCATGATGAAGCGGACCTGGCTGCGGGTCATGCCGGGGCGCAATTGGTCGATCATGTCCTGGGTGACGACATTGCCTTGCTGGATGTCGATCTTGTACACGCCGGGGAATGAACAACCGCCCAGGGCGAGCAACCCGGTCAGGGAGAGGCTGGTCAGCAAGAGCTTGGTGTTTTGCATCGGGGGGCGACTTCCACTATCTTGGCTGGGCAAATAAACCCGGATCATACCCTCATTGGAGGAAGCTGCGAAGCAGCATCGAGAAACCCCACCATGGTAGAAAATAGCGAACTACGCAAAGCTGGCCTGAAAGTGACCCTTCCGCGGGTAAAGATTCTGCAGATGCTGGACTCCGCCGAGCAGCGTCACATGAGCGCGGAAGATGTGTACAAGGCGCTGATGGAGGCAGGTGAGGATGTCGGCCTGGCCACCGTATACCGAGTTCTGACCCAGTTCGAGGCGGCGGGTCTGGTGGTGCGCCATAACTTCGATGGCGGGCATGCCGTGTTCGAGCTGGCTGACAGCGGCCATCACGACCACATGGTCTGTGTCGACAGTGGCGAGGTCATCGAATTCATGGATGCCGAGATCGAGCGCCGTCAGCGCGAGATCGTCAAAGAGCACGGCTTCGAGCTGGTGGATCACAACCTCGTGTTGTACGTGCGCAAAGCCAAGTAGGTATTTGTTGCGATGAAAAAGGCGACCCTGGGGTCGCCTTTTTCATGTGCGAAAGTTCAGGCGCTGGCCAGCAGCTTCTTGGCGTGTGCCAGCGATTCTTCGGGGAGGTCGACGCCGCCCAACATCCGGGCGACCTCTTCAATTCTGCCTGCCTTGTCCAGTGTTGCGACCGCCGTCTGTGTCTGGTCGCTGCCGCGCTGCTTGTGCACGAACAGATGCTGATGGCCCTGCGCAGCGACCTGCGGCAGGTGAGTGACGGTCAGGACCTGACCGCGCTCGCCAAGCCTGCGCAGCATCTGTCCGACGACTTCTGCTGTCGGGCCGCCGATGCCGACGTCCACCTCATCGAATACCAGTGTCGGAACTCTCGAGGTCTGTGCCGTAGTGACCTGGATGGCCAGGCTGATCCGCGAAAGCTCGCCTCCAGAGGCGACCTTGGCCAGAGCCCGAAGCGGCTGTCCCGGATTCGCGCTGACCAGGAACTCAACCTGCTCAAGGCCGGCCGGGTGCAGGTCTTCGCCCTTGCCGGCACTGAACTCCACGCTGAAGCGCCCGCCGGGCATGCCCAGGGTCTGGATCTCCGTTTCGACTGCAGTGCAGAGCGCAGAGGCGGCAGTACGGCGCAGTTGGCTGAGCTCCTCGGCCTTGTCCTGGTAGTGGCGGGCGTAGGCGGCGAGTTCTTCCTCCAGTCGGGTGATGGCCTCTTCGTCCGCGCTCAGCGACTCCAGCTCGTCAAGCAGGCGTTGCTGTAGTGCGAGTAGCTCCGGCGGTTGAACCCGGTGCTTGCGGGCCAGGCTGTAGATGGCGTCGAGTCGATCTTCGACCGCCTGCTGGCGTGCCGGGTCGGCGTCGAAGTGGTCGAGGAAGCGATTCAGCTCGCCGACCGCTTCTTCTACCTGGATCTGCGCGCTGGCCAGCAGGTTGGTCGCCTCGCCCATGGCGGCAGGCGGGTTCTGGAATGCGCCCAGGCGTTGCAGGCTGGCGGTGAGTGCGGAAAGCACGTTGCCGGCATCGTTCTCGCTGCAGAGCTCGGTCACCTGGCGGCATGCGGCCAGCAGGCTCTCCGCGTTGCTCAGTTGCTTGTGTTCGCGTTCCAGCTCGTCCAGCTCACTGTCACCCAGGGCGAGGTTTTCCAGTTCTTCCAGCTGATAGCTGAGCAGTTGGTGCCGGGCACGCTGCTCCTCGCCGCTGCTGGAGACGCGTTCCAGCTCGTTGCGCGTCTGCTTCCAGCGTTGCGCTGCCAGCTGAACCTGGCGCGCCAGCTCGGCGCCGCCGGCGTATTCGTCGAGCAGACGGCGGTGGGTTTCGGTCTTCAGTAGCGACTGGTGCTCATGCTGGCTGTGGATGTCGATCAGCAGTTCGCCCAGCGCCTTGAGGTCGCCCAGAGGGCAGGGCGTGCCGTTTATGTAGGCGCGGGAACGGCCTTCCGCGGTGATCACCCGTCGCAGGATGCAGGGGCCGTCCTGCTCCAGGTCGCGCTCGGAGAGCCATTGTCGGGCTTCGGGAATGCTGGTCAGGTCGAAGCTGGCGAGGATGTCGGCCTTGTCGGCGCCGATGCGCACGGCGCTGCTGTCGGTGCGGTCGCCGAGAGCCAGGCCCAGCGCATCGAGCGTGATCGACTTGCCGGCACCGGTCTCGCCGGTAATGACCGACATGCCCTTCTCGAGCTCGAGATCCAGGTGGTCGACGATGGCGTAATTGTTGACGGAGAGATGGACCAGCATGGTGGTGGCTCCGAAATTGAGTGCTGGGTATTTATACAGTGTTCTGGCTGAGCGTATCAAGCCGGTCGCCCGCGGATTTCTCGCCTGCCGCTCCTGAGTGGCGCGTTGCCCTTGAAGAGTGGCGCCGCGCCCCCATATAGCGGCACATGCCCGGGCAGTCGCCCACAGAACAGATGAAGGAGGACGGCATGGCCGACGAGCAGAACCTGGACAATCAGAACGCTGACAACCTTGATGAACAGGCATCCATGGGTTCCGAGGATCTTGGGTCCCGGGTTCAGGTGCTCGAGGAGCAGCTGGCTGCCGCCCAGGATCAGGCGTTGCGCGTCGCCGCAGAGATGCAGAACCTGCGTCGTCGCGCCGAGCAGGATATCGAGAAGGCGCACAAGTTTGCCCTAGAGAAGTTCGCCAACGACCTGCTGCCGGTAATGGATAGTCTGGAGCGCGGCCTCGAGCTGTCGGACCCGAATGACGAATCCATACGTCCGATGCGCGAAGGGGTCGAGCTGACCTTGAAGCTGTTTGCCGATGTGTTGGCGCGTCATCAGTTGGTTGCGGTCTCGCCTGTGGGCGAGCCGTTCAATCCCGAGCATCACCAGGCCATGGCAATGGAAGAGAGCATCCACGCCGAACCTGGCAGCGTGCTCAAGGTGTTCCAGAAGGGTTACCTGCTCAGTGGTCGCCTGCTGCGTCCGGCGATGGTCGTGGTCAGCAAGGCGCCGGCTCAGCCGCAACCTTCGATCGATGAGCAGGCTTGAAATTTCCACGCTGACCCCCATCTGGTGAGTCAAGCGATTCAGTGCTGCCGAGACGGCATGGCGCAGTTCGGCGAATTCAAATTTCGGAGAGTATGAAATGGGCAAAATCATCGGTATTGACCTGGGGACCACCAACTCCTGCGTCTCCATTCTGGAAAACGGCAACGTCAAGGTGATCGAGAACGCCGAAGGCGGCCGCACCACCCCCTCGATCGTTGCCTACGCCAACGATGGCGAGATTCTGGTTGGCCAGTCGGCCAAGCGCCAGGCTGTGACCAACCCGCACAACACCCTGTATGCGGTGAAGCGTCTGATCGGCCGCCGCTTCGACGAAGAAGTGGTGCAGAAAGACATCCAGATGGTGCCGTACAAGATCACCAAGGCCGACAACGGCGATGCCTGGGTCGAGGTGAACGGCCAGAAGATGGCTCCGCCGCAGATCTCTGCGGAGATCCTGAAGAAGATGAAGAAGACCGCCGAGGACTACCTGGGCGAGCCGGTCACCGAAGCGGTCATCACCGTTCCGGCGTACTTCAACGACAGCCAGCGTCAGGCAACCAAGGATGCCGGCCGCATCGCCGGGCTGGACGTCAAGCGCATCATCAACGAGCCGACCGCGGCTGCACTGGCCTATGGCATGGACAAGGCCAAGGGCGACCACACCGTGATCGTCTATGACCTGGGCGGCGGTACCTTCGACGTGTCGGTGATCGAGATCGCCGAGGTCGACGGTGAGCATCAGTTCGAAGTGCTGGCCACCAATGGCGATACCTTCCTCGGTGGTGAGGATTTTGACATCCGCCTGATCGACTATCTCGTCGACGAGTTCAAGAAGGAAAGCGGCATCAACCTCAAGGGTGATCCGCTGGCCATGCAGCGCCTGAAGGAATCGGCAGAGAAGGCCAAGATCGAGCTGTCCTCGAGCCAGTCGACCGACGTCAACCTGCCGTACATCACTGCAGACGCTTCGGGTCCGAAGCACCTGAACGTGAAGATTTCCCGCGCCAAGCTGGAGTCGCTGGTCGAGGACCTGGTCGAGCGCACCATCGAGCCATGCCGCATCGCACTCAAGGATGCCGGCATCGACGTGGCCAAGATCGACGACGTGATCCTGGTCGGTGGTCAGACCCGCATGCCGCTGGTGCAGCAGAAGGTTGCGGCGTTCTTCGGCAAGGATGCGCGCAAGGACGTCAACCCGGACGAAGCAGTCGCCATGGGTGCAGCCATCCAGGGCGCGGTTCTGGCCGGAGACGTCAAGGACGTGCTGTTGCTCGACGTCTCCCCGCTGACCCTGGGTATCGAGACCATGGGTGGCGTGATGACCGCGCTGATCGAGAAGAACACCACCATCCCGACCAAGAAGTCGCAGGTGTTCTCTACCGCTGACGATAACCAGGCTGCGGTGACCATCCACGTCCTGCAGGGCGAGCGCAAGCAGGCCGCGCAGAACAAGTCGCTGGGCAAGTTCGACCTGGCCGACATTCCGCCGGCGCCGCGCGGCGTGCCGCAGATCGAAGTCACCTTCGACATCGATGCCAACGGCATCCTGCACGTGTCCGCCAAGGACAAGGCCACCGGCAAGTCGCAGTCGATCGTGATCAAGGCCAACTCCGGTCTCTCCGATGAAGAGATCGAGAAGATGGTCCGCGATGCTGAGGCCAATGCCGAGGAAGACCGCAAGTTCGAAGAGCTGGCGACCGCGCGCAACCAGGGCGACGCACTGGTTCACTCGACCCGCAAGATGCTGGTCGAGGCGGGTGACAAGGCCACCGCTGACGAGAAGGCAGCCATCGAGAAGGCGCTGGGCGAACTGGAAGTGGCGATCAAGGGCGACGACAAGGCCGTTATCGAGGCGGGCATCAACGCGCTGTCCCAGGCCACCACTCCGCTGGCGCAGAAGATGTACGCCGAGCAGGGCCAGGCTGCCGATGCGGCCCAGGCCGATGACGGTGCACGGGACGCCGGCGACGACGTGGTCGACGCCGAGTTCGAAGAAGTGAAGGACAACAAGTAAGCCTGGTTTGCGCTTCCCACCATCGATCGTCGATGGACGCTGTACGCCGCGCGGGAGCCAGTCTCCCGCGTCGGCGTATCTGGAAGAGATGAATTTTAGAGTGCAGCAGAACGATGGCTAAACGTGACTACTACGAAGTGCTCGGTGTCGAGCGCGGCGCCGATGAGGCGGCCCTGAAGAAGGCCTATCGCCGGCTGGCGATGAAATACCACCCGGACCGCAACCCGGACGACAAGGCTGCCGAGGAGAAATTCAAGGAGGCCAACGAGGCCTACGAAGTGCTCTCCGACGCGGCGAAGCGCTCGGCGTACGATCAGTACGGGCATGCCGGGGTCGATCCGAGCATGGGTGGCGGGGCAGGCGGGGCCGGATTCGCCGGCGGCGCGAACTTCTCCGACATCTTCGGCGACGTGTTCAGTGACTTCTTTGGTGGCGCACGTGGCGGCTCGCGCGGCGGTCCGCAGCGCGGCAGTGATCTGCGCTACACGCTGGAACTCGACCTGGAAGAGGCAGTACGTGGCACCACCGTGACCATTCGTGTGCCGACGCTGGTGTCGTGCAAGACCTGCGACGGCTCCGGTGCCAAGAAGGGCACCAGCCCGACAACCTGTACCACCTGTGGCGGTATCGGTCAGGTGCGCATGCAGCAGGGTTTCTTCTCGGTCCAGCAGACCTGTCCACGTTGCCACGGCAGCGGCAAGATGATCAGCGACCCGTGCGGCAGCTGTCATGGCCAGGGTCGTGTGGAGGAACACAAGACCCTGTCGGTCAAGGTGCCGGCCGGTGTCGACAGTGGTGATCGCATCCGCCTGTCCGGTGAGGGCGAGGCGGGTAACCAGGGTGGTCCGGCCGGCGATCTGTATGTCGTGGTGAATGTCCGCGAGCACTCGATCTTCCAGCGCGACGGCAAGCATCTGTACTGCGAGGTGCCGATCAGCTTCGCCGACGCGGCGCTGGGTGGTGAGTTGGAGGTGCCGACGCTGGATGGTCGGGTCAAGCTGAAGATTCCCGAGGGCACCCAGACCGGCAAGCTGTTCCGCCTGCGCGGCAAGGGCGTTGCGCCTGTGCGGGGTGGTCCGGCTGGCGATCTGATGTGCCGGGTGGCGGTGGAGACGCCGGTCAACCTGGACAAGCGCCAGCGTGAGCTGCTCGAGGAGTTCCGTGCTTCGCTGCAGGGCGACGGCTCGCATTCGCCCAAGGCCAGCGGCTGGTTCGAGGGCATGAAGCGCTTCTTCGGCGACATTTAAACGAGCTCGGGGGGCGGACGCAGGAGGCCTGAGGCTTTCTGGTCCGGCTTTCGGTCTCAGGCTTCCAGCTTGGAGCTTTCTTGTATGCGACGTATTGCAGTGATGGGCGCCGCTGGGCGCATGGGCAAGCATCTGATCGAGGCGGTCGTGCAGGCCGCCGGTGCGGGGCTGACTGCCGCAGTTGACCGGCCGGACAGCAGTCTGATCGGTGCTGACGCCGGGGAGCTGGTTGCGCAGGGGCGCATCGGCGTACCGCTGTCGGCGGAGCTGGTGGGTGTGCTGGACGAGTTCGACGTGTTGATCGACTTCACTCACCCGAGCGTGACGCTGCGCAATCTGGCGATCTGTCGCGAGGCGGGCAAGGCGATGGTCATCGGCACCACCGGTTTCACCGTCGAGGAGAAGAAGCAGCTGAGCGAGGCGGCCAAGGAAATCCCGATCGTTTTCGCTGCCAACTACAGCGTCGGTGTGAATCTGTGTCTGAAGTTGCTGGATACCGCTGCGCGGGTGCTCGGCGATGACGTCGACATCGAGATCATCGAGGCGCATCACCGGCATAAGGTCGATGCGCCGTCGGGTACCGCGCTGCGCATGGGTGAAGTGGTGGCGGATGCGCTGGGGCGTGATCTGCAGAAGGTCGCGGTCTACGGGCGGGAGGGTCAGACCGGTGCTCGCGAGCGTGAGACCATCGGCTTCGCCACGGTGCGGGCGGGCGATGTGGTCGGCGATCATACCGTGCTGTTTGCGGCTGATGGTGAACGCGTGGAAATCACTCACAAGGCGTCGAGCCGCATGACCTTCGCCAAGGGCGCCGTGCGTGCTGCGCTCTGGCTCGAGGGGCGTCCGGCAGGGCTCTACGATATGCAGGATGTGCTCGGGCTGGCCTGATGCGCGCGTGTCCGGACGATGCGGACTCGTTCCTGTCGTCTGGTTTGGCCCTCTTTTTGCCTAGACCGAAATGGCGTTTTCCTGTAGGCTCGCCGCCTTAGTGTGTCCATTAAAAGTTGCGCAGAAATGGTTTCGAACAAAAAAGCGGGATGACCTTCACACGTCATCCCGCTTTTTTACAATCTGCGTTTGCTTCTGCCTTGATCTACGGGAGGTCTCTTGACTACGCCAGCCCTTACGCCTGCCATTCTGGCTCTAGCCGATGGCAGCATCTTTCGCGGCGAATCCATCGGCGCCGATGGTCATACCATTGGTGAGGTGGTGTTCAACACCGCCATGACCGGCTATCAGGAAATCCTCACCGATCCATCCTATACCCAGCAGATCGTCACCCTGACCTATCCGCACATCGGCAACACCGGGACCACTCCGGAAGACGCCGAGTCCAATCGGGTCTGGGCTGCCGGTCTGATCATCCGCGATCTGCCGCTGACTTCGAGCAGCTGGCGTGACAAGCAGCCGCTGGACGAGTACCTGAAAGAGAACGGCACCGTCGCCATCGCCGGCATCGACACTCGTCGTCTTACCCGCATTCTGCGCGAGAAGGGCGCACAGAACGGCTGCATCCTGGTGGGCGCTGACGCTACCGAGGAGAAGGCACTGGAGCTGGCGCGCAGCTTCCCGGGCCTGAAAGGCATGGATCTGGCCAAGGTGGTCAGCGCCAAGGAGCGTTACGAGTGGCGCTCCAGCGTATGGGGGCTGGAAAGCGACAGCCATCCGGAGATCCCGGCCAGCGAACTGCCGTATCACGTGGTTGCCTTCGACTACGGCGTGAAGTGGAACATCCTGCGCATGCTGGTTGCGCGCGGTTGCCGCCTTACCGTGCTGCCGGCGCAGACCCCCGCGAGCGAAGCCTTGGCACTGAAGCCCGACGGCATCTTCTTGGCCAACGGCCCGGGCGATCCCGAGCCCTGCGACTACGCGATCAGGGCCATTCAGGAAGTGCTGGAAACCGACATTCCGGTGTTCGGCATCTGCCTGGGTCATCAACTGCTGGCGCTGGCCTCAGGCGCCAAGACGGTGAAGATGGTCAACGGTCACCACGGTGCCAACCACCCGGTGCAGGATCTCGATACCGGCGTGGTGATGATCACCAGCCAGAACCACGGTTTTGCCGTGGACGAGGCGAGCCTGCCGGCCAACCTGCGCGCCACCCACAAGTCGCTGTTCGACGGCACCCTGCAGGGGGTCGAGCGCACCGACAAGGTTGCCTTCAGTTTCCAGGGGCACCCGGAAGCAAGTCCCGGCCCGCATGATGTCGCGCCGCTGTTCGACCGCTTCATCGCCGAGATGGCCAAACGCCGTTAAGCCCGCCGCGCAGAGAATTCGAGAAAGACCATGCCAAAACGTACAGACATCAAAAGCATCCTGATCCTCGGCGCCGGCCCCATCGTCATCGGTCAGGCCTGCGAGTTCGACTATTCCGGCGCCCAGGCCTGCAAGGCGCTGAAGGAAGAAGGCTTCCGCGTCATCCTGGTGAACTCCAACCCGGCCACCATCATGACCGACCCGGCCATGGCCGACGCCACCTACATCGAACCGATCAAATGGGCCACCGTGGCCAAGATCATCGAGAAGGAACGTCCCGACGCTTTGCTGCCGACCATGGGTGGCCAGACCGCGCTGAACTGCGCGCTGGACCTGGAAAAGCACGGCGTGCTGGAGAAATTCGGCGTCGAGATGATCGGCGCCAACGCCGATACCATCGACAAGGCCGAAGACCGCTCGCGCTTCGACAAGGCGATGAAGGACATCGGCCTGGCCTGCCCGCGCTCGGGTATCGCGCACAACATGGAAGAAGCCTACGGCGTACTCGACAAGGTCGGCTTCCCCTGCATCATCCGTCCCTCCTTCACCATGGGCGGCACCGGTGGCGGTATCGCCTACAACCGTGAAGAGTTCGAAGAGATCTGTGCCCGCGGCCTGGACCTGTCGCCGACCAGCGAGCTGCTGATCGACGAGTCGCTGATCGGCTGGAAGGAATACGAGATGGAGGTGGTCCGCGACAAGAAGGACAACTGCATCATCGTCTGCTCCATCGAGAACTTCGACCCGATGGGCGTCCACACCGGCGACTCGATCACAGTCGCGCCGGCGCAGACCCTGACCGACAAGGAATACCAGATCATGCGCAACGCATCGCTTGCGGTGCTGCGCGAGATCGGTGTGGAAACCGGCGGCTCCAACGTGCAGTTCGGCATCTGCCCGGACACCGGCCGCATGGTGGTGATCGAGATGAACCCGCGGGTCTCGCGCTCCTCGGCACTGGCCTCCAAGGCGACCGGCTTCCCGATCGCCAAGATTGCCGCCAAGCTGGCGATCGGCTACACCCTCGACGAGCTGTCGAACGACATCACTGGCGGTCGTACCCCGGCGTCCTTCGAGCCGGCCATCGACTACGTGGTCACCAAGATCC
>Ga0102831_1001092_pt1 | contig 11663 bp, 8 predicted proteins | sample ColrivemetaGS747_FD_84508 | JGI IMG/M metagenome (GOLD analysis project Ga0102831, IMG submission 84508) | Estuarine microbial communities from the Columbia River estuary - Freshwater metaG S.747 | ecosystem: Environmental > Aquatic > Marine > Intertidal zone > Estuary | place: USA: Columbia...
CACAAATAAGCCAGTAGAAATTGAACAGATTATAGAGTTTTTTGATAAACATCCTTCTGTTGACTCTTTTGGAATGAATAATGAAATTCACTGGTTTAAATTTTCCATTGACAATTTTAATGAAGGTGAAAATGCCATTGTTGTTCCTGATTATCAAATAAATATTTTACGATTATTTCTCGTTTCAGATTCGGCGAATTCAGAAGAAATATTAGTAACAGGAGATGAGATTCCCGTTAGTGAATACACCAATAAATCAAGGTCAAACGTGGCCATAGTAAAACTTGAAAAAGGGCATCAATATTATATTGTCGCGCAATATTCGAGACCGGGAAACCGTCCGCAATTAGCGATACAATTAAAATCAGTACCCGAGTATTTGAAACATAGTACCCAATTGGAATGGTCTTATGGCATTATATACGGATTACTCATTGTTTACTTACTGTTGGTGTTAACCATTTGGATTTGGACTTCAGATAGTAAATATTTCTTTTTTCTATTATGGGTGCTTTCTTATTTGGTTTATTTCTCCACCACCTCTGGCCACTTGAAATTTTATATTTTTCCAGAAATGGGGTCGAATTTTAGTTTGATTAGACTAGAGTTTATGTTGATTTCAATGTATGCAATGACTGAATTCTCATTGCTTTACTATAACTACAGGAAGGCATTTAAGTGGGTTATTTGGATATGGTATTTTTTGATGTTGTGGAGTTTGACCGTAATATTATACGAGCCAATTATGGGCGAATCGATATTTGAAGGTAATGAGAAAGCATATATTTTACTCATACGTGCAATTTTCTTTGGTTTTATAACCCTTCAAACATATTTGTCTGTGAAATGGATTGTTGTTAACAGAAAGGTGTCTTTTCTAAGCGTCATCTTCGTATTGTATTTGTTAAATATGTTTCTCTATCTGTATCAAACAGTTTACCTGGATGATGTTGACTTTGATTATTTTATCTTGGCCACAGTTTGGTTTTTAGTCATAGAGATATTGTCAATTGCTGGCGGTGTTTCATTTTATCTCATGAAGAGTAGTCAGAGGAATTTATTACTAGCTAAACAAAATACGCAGTTAAAAAAAGAAATTAATAGAGTCTATTTCAATGTACAAGAGCAAGAAAAACGAAGAATAGCAAGAGAAATTCACGATGATATTTTAAATAGACTTTCCATGTTGTTGCTCTTGTCAAGAGACGGTTATCTATCTCAACCAAAATTGGTTGAAAGACTTAGGTTGTTAAGTAAAGACATAAAGTTATATACTTTGGGTCTATATCCAATTTGGGTAAAGAAAATGACAATCAATGAAATGATTGAACAAAATATTCAAGAACTATGCACGGCTTTACATCTTGAATTTAAATATGAAGTAGCGAAAGATTTACCCCTACTTGAGACTACTATGAAATTGCAGATATTTCGAATTTTATTTGAGTTTATCTCAAATTCGGGAAAATATGCTCAAGCAAAATGCATCAATTTGAACATTGAATACCATCCATTTTTATCAGAATTAATCATCAATATTTTTGACGACGGGAAAGGGCTTCAAGAAAATCACAAGCCAGGGCTAGGAATTATGAGTATTCAAAATAGAGTATCTATTCTAAATGGTAAAATGACAGTTCAAAATAAAAAATCCTTTGGATTAGAGTGGAATATTACCCTTCCTCTACAAAATTCGCATCTTGGCAAACTTCAAAACCAAAGTCTTTGATCCTACTGAATCAAAACTAACGTTTGCTTTCTTGCTATCGCCGTCGCCTTCTATATTCAATACATTTCCTATTCCGAACCTCTGGTGTTGAACCCGGTCACCAACCTTCAAGCCAGTAATGTCGCCCGCTACAAAATTGGGATCTTCCGGAGGCAATGGAGCTGTTGATCGGGTGCTTCCGCTAGTGAAAATCTTAGGACCTTTGACGGGTTCTTTTTTGCTTACATAACGCTCTGAGCTTTGACTTCCGTATGAACGTCCCCCGAAAGAAGAATCAATGTCATCAATAACCGAACGCTGCTTCATGGAAGCCAAACTCATATCAAGGTAACTTGAATCTATTTCAGAGAGAAAACGACTGGGCTCGCAGTGAAGCAGGCTTCCGTGCTTGAATCTACTGGTCGCGAAGCTCAAGAATAATTTCTGTTCGGCGCGGGTAATGGCCACGTAAAACAACCTGCGTTCTTCCTCAATTTCAGACCGATTCAACAAGGCCATTTGCGATGGAAACAGATTCTCTTCCAAACCCACTATGAACACCACGGGGAACTCAAGTCCCTTTGAAGCATGTATGGTCATCAACGAGACACAGTCTCTATTCGGGTCATTATCTTTCTGTTCATCTGTGTACAGCGCCACTTTTTCTAAGAAGATAGGAAGAGTTTTTTCATCTTCGCTTTCATCATCTTCTACAAATTCTTGAATGCTGTTCAAGAGCTCAGTGATGTTTTCGTAACGCGAAATGCCTTCAATAGATTTGTCTTCGTAAAGGGCCTTTAGCAATCCAGAATGTCGAGCTACCTCAGTAGCCAATTCAAAGGCATTTTTGGTGGTGAGCTGACCTCTAAATCCTTCCATCATCATGGCAAAATTCTCCACCTTGGGAGCACTGCTGCCAATTTCAGGAAACTGTCTAATCTTGTTAACCACTTCTCCTAAACCAATTTGGTTTTGAGTAGCCACATATATCAAACGTGTCAATGTGGTATCTCCAATGCCTCTTGCGGGGTAATTAATGATTCGCTTAAGTGCTTCTTCATCATTTGGATTGATGACCAATCTGAGGTAGGCTAGGAGGTCTTTGATTTCTTTACGTGCATAAAAGCTCAATCCACCGTAAATTTTGTAATCAATATTTTGCCTTCTCAACGATTCTTCCAACGCACGACTTTGCGCATTTGTTCTGTATAAAATGGCGAAGGCTTTGTTGGGAAGTTGTAATTTGTGTTTTTCTTCGAAAATGGTTTCCGCCACGCGCTTTCCCTCGTCGTTGTCTGACGGATTGCGAATTACTTTGATTTTATCACCGTCTTCGTTGGAAGTCCAAATTTCTTTTTTGAGCTGTTTTTTATTGTGGGATATTAGACTGCTTGCAGCCTGTACAATGTTTTTAGATGAACGGTAATTCTGTTCGAGTTTAAAAATGGATACATCTGGATAGTCGCGCTCGTAACTCAATATGTTCTCAATATTGGCACCTCGGAAAGCATAAATACTCTGCGCATCATCGCCCACAACACAGATGTTTTGGTGCACAGCGGCTAACCTCCGAACTATCATGTACTGCACATGGTTGGTATCTTGATACTCGTCAACCATAATGTATTTGAAGCGGTGTTGCCATTTATTTAAGACCTCAGGAAATTTCTCAAGAAGTTTGTAGGTGTTGACCAACAAATCGTCAAAATCCATGGCGCCAGCTTTGAAGCAGCGCTCGTTATACGTTTTGAAAATTTGCGCAAACAAAGGTCTTCCTGCTGCTTTATCTCCCTGGAGCAATTCCTCATTATTGGCGTATGCTTTTGCAGTAATCAAATTATTTTTTGATAAACTGATTCTGCTAAGGACCAATCCGGGTTTATACACCTTATCATCAAGATTCATTTCCTTTAAAATGGCCTTGATGAGGCTTTTGGCGTCATCGGAATCGTAGATGGTAAAACTTTGGGGATATCCTAGTTTATCAGCCTCTTGGCGCAAGATTCTTGCAAAAACTGAGTGAAATGTACCCATCCAAATATTTTTGGCTTCAGCTCCAACCAAATTTTCAATTCGGCGCCTCATTTCTTTGGCCGCTTTGTTGGTAAAAGTCAGAGATAAAATATTAAATGGATCGGTGCCCTTGTGCATGATGTAGGCAATTCTATAGGTTAAAACTCGTGTTTTACCCGAACCAGCTCCAGCTATAATCATAACTGGACCGTTAATATGCATTGCCGCTTCTCGCTGATTGGCGTTTAATTGATCAAGAAAGGGAGGATTATCATCAATAGGGGACTGATCGGGCCAATTCAACATACTACAAAAGTAAGAATTTTATTTGGCCTTAGGCAGTGCGAAACTGAAAACTGAACCAGCTCCTTCAGTACTAATTACTTGGATTTTTTCACCGTGGGCATCGATGATGTGTTTACAAATACTTAATCCTAACCCACTTCCTCCTGTTTCACGATTTCTGTGGGCATCAACCCTGTAAAATCGTTCAAAAATTCGACTTTGATGTTGAGCGGGAATACCAATTCCATTGTCAATAACTTCAACAATGATTTTCTCGCCAGTATCTGAAAGTTTATAATTGGTGGTTCCACCTTGCTTTCCATATCGGATGGAATTAAAGCCAAGATTAATTAAAACTTGAGCAAGTCGATCGCGATCTCCTACAACCAAATTGCCAATTGTCTTAGATTGTAAAAACAAGGAAATTTCTTTGTTGGAGGCTTGAATTTCTAATTCTTCGATGACCTCATTAACCAGTTGTGCGATGTCAAATACATTTTTTTGGATATGTAAAACTCCGCTCTCGAATTTTGTAATGGCGTCTAAATCTTTTACGATTTGTCCCAATCGGGACGCATTTTTGTTTGCTTTTTTTAAGAAATTTTGCAGAGTTGTTGAATCAATTTCTGGATCATCAAGGATGTTTTCTATATAACCTTGAATCGAAAACAAAGGTGTTTTTAACTCGTGTGCAACATTTCCAATATAATCTCTACGGTAATTCTCCAATTGTTGCATTCTTTGAAGTTCTTGCTTTCTGGCCTTGAATAGCATTTTAAAGGCATCTTCAATATCTTTTGCTTGAGGATTAATCTTCTCTTCATAATCGTCTTCTTCAGCTGAGATTAGTAATTCAAGATTTCTCAAAACCGTGCGCTTTCGCTGCTTCCAAACAAAGGTTGCGATAATGGTACCTGAAATAAATGCAACCAAAATCAAGCCTGAAACTGCTAAAACTGAGAGTGTGATTTTGTCGCTTAACAACATCGATCAAAATTAAGGACTTCTTGCGAAAAAGCATCCCTCCAAAAAAACTATCTTTGTAGCCGATTTATGAGCGATTCAAATCTCTTCGATAAAATAGTTTCTCACGCTAAGGAATATGGTTTTGTATTTCCGTCAAGTGATGTTTATGGTGGGCTTGCTGCGGTTTATGATTATGGGCAAAATGGGGTAGAGTTGCGCAACAATTTGCGTCAATTTTGGTACCTTTCTATGACTCGCCTCAATCAGAACATTGTGGGTTTAGATTCATCTATATTCATGCACCCCAAAATTTGGAAAGCTTCTGGGCATGTTGACGGATTTAACGATCCAATGATTGATAATAAAGACAGTAAGAAACGCTACCGTGCTGATGTCTTGATTGAAGAGCACCAAGAAAAAATCCGCCAAAAAATTGAAAAAGAAATAGAAAAAGCAGCCAAGCGCTTTGGTGAAACCTTCAATGCAGATATGTACCGAACTACCAATCCTCGTGTCATGGAATATCAAGCAAAAATTGACCGCATGGATCAAGTTTTGAAAGAGGGATTGGAGTCGGGAAATTTGAACATCATCAAGGATCTCATTGAAGAAGAGGGAATTGTATGCCCAATAAGTGGGTCAAAGAATTGGACTGAAGTTCGTCAGTTTAACTTGATGTACAGCACCCAAATGAATGCTTTGGATGGGGGAGATGATGCATTATATCTGAGACCTGAAACAGCGCAAGGAATTTTTGTAAATTATTTGAATGTTCAAAAAACCGGAAGAATGAAACTTCCTTTCGGAATTGCTCAAACAGGTAAAGCTTTCCGTAACGAAATCGTTGCACGTCAATTCATCATGAGAATGAAGGAATTTGAACAGATGGAAATGCAGTTTTTCTGCAAGCCAGGCACCGAATTAGAATGGTACAATTACTGGAAAGAACATCGTATGCGTTGGCATAGAGCCCTCGGAATACCTCAAAATAAATATCGTTTCCACGATCACGTAAAATTGGCTCACTACGCCAATGCGGCCGTTGATATTGAGTTTGATTTTCCATTTGGATTTAAAGAAGTGGAAGGCATTCATTCACGTACCGATTTTGATTTGGGCCGCCACGAACAGTTTTCGGGTAAAAAACTTCGTTATTTTGATCCAGAGTCCAATGAAAGTTTTATTCCCTACGTAGTTGAAACTTCTATAGGATTGGATCGTCTGTTTTTGTTAGTGCTTTCCAATGCTTATCAAGAGGAGGCTGTGGATGGCGATGTTAGAACTGTGTTAAAACTTCACCCAGCCATAGCACCCGTTAAATGTGCAATTTTACCTTTGGTTAAAAAGGATGGATTGCCGGAATTGGCTGAAAAAATATACGAAGAGCTTCGATTTGACTTCAATGTGTTCATAGAAGACAAAGACAGTATAGGTAAACGTTACCGCAGGATGGATGCCATTGGAACTCCGTTTTGTGTAACCGTTGATCACGATAGTTTAACGGATCAAAAGGTGACCATTAGACATCGTGATACCATGCAACAAGAACGAGTTTCTATTTCTGAATTACATGCAATTTTGAGTAAAGAAACCTCAATGAGCGCGTTGTTAAAATCAATATAATAAATAAGTTAGTTATGAATAATACACTAGATCAATTTTCATTTGAAGGGGAACGCGTTTTGATGCGCGTTGATTTTAATGTTCCTTTAGATGCACAATTTCATATCACTGACGATTCTCGTATGAGAGCCGCTGTGCCTTCCATTCAGAAAATTTTGAAGGATGGAGGAAGTGTGATTATTATGAGTCATTTGGGTAGACCCAAAGATGGCCCGAATCCAGATTTTTCATTAAAGCATATCGTTTCTCATTTGTCAACCCTGATTGGCGCCCCTGTACATTTTGCTGACGATTGTATTGGAGAGCAAGCGGCTCACAAGGCTTCAGCTTTGAAAGCAGGTGAGGTTTTGATGCTTGAAAATCTTCGTTTTTATAAAGAAGAAACCAAAGGAGATACTGATTTTGCCAAGAAGTTAGCCTCATTAGGAACGTTTTACGTGAATGATGCATTCGGAACGGCTCACCGCGCTCACTCATCCACGTCAATTATAGCGCAATTCTTCCCCGGAAATTGTGCATTTGGATATGTGATGGGTAACGAAGTGGCGAATGCTGAAAAAGTAATGAGCAATCCACAACGACCATTCACAGCCATTGTTGGTGGTGCTAAAGTGAGCGACAAAATTCTCATTGTTGAGAATCTTTTGAATGTGGCTGACCACATCATCATTGGCGGTGGAATGGCTTATACTTTTTTCAAATCTCAAGGTGGAACCATCGGTAATTCACTTTGCGAAGATGAGAGATTGGAAACCTGTCGTGAAATTCTATCAAAAGCAGCTGAAAAAGGGGTGAAAATTCATTTACCCATAGATTCAGTTGTTGCCAATAAGTTTGCAGCCGATGCAGATACATCCAATGAGCCTTCTTCTTCTATTTCGGATGGATGGATGGGCTTAGACATTGGTTCACAAGCAGCAATAGAATTTGCAGAAGTTTTGGCTTCAAGCAAAACCATACTTTGGAACGGACCCATGGGAGTATTTGAAATGCCCGCCTTTGAAAATGGAACAAAATCAGTCGCAGAGGCGGTAGCCAAAGCTACAGACAATGGAGCTTTCAGTCTTATTGGTGGGGGGGATAGTGCCGCGGCCGTTTATAAATTCGGATATGAGAATCGTGTGAGTTACGTAAGCACTGGTGGTGGAGCGTTGTTGGAATACTTTGAAGGAAAAGAGCTTCCGGGTATTGCGGCGATAGGGTGACGGGTGACGGGTGACGGATGACGGATGACGGATGACGGGTGACGGGTGACGGGTGTTGGGTGCCAAGCACCAATTACCATCTGCCGCTACTATCAAACTATTTCTTATTATTATCGTTAGATAAATATGCCAACGCTGAAACCAAGTATTGTTTTATCATTTTTGGTGTCCTTTTTTATAAGTTCCTTTTCACTAAATACTTTTGATGCTCAAATTCGGGAGTTGTATTTAAAGGCTCTAAAATCAGACAAAGAAATTGCTGCATTCAAGAAGAAAGCGGAAGCTTCTATAAAAAATCCTTTAGGAAGAGCTTATTATGGCACTGCATTGGCGTTAGAAGCCAGGGCTAGTTCATGGGTTGGGACGAAGGTAGAATTGGCTAAAAAGGCTTCTCAAAATTTAAATACTGCGGTGTCACAGAATTCTCAAGATTTTGAAATTCGCTTTCTAAGATTCAGTTTCGAACACAATGTGCCTAGTATGTTAGGGCTTTCCGGTCACGTTGACGATGATAAAAAGTTTCTCTTGGATTTTAAGGGGAGTAAACCTCCTATAAAAGTTGTGATTAGCGGATTTTTGAGTAAATGTGAAGATTTTACAGAAGCGGAAAAAGCGAAACTTTTAAAAGGATTATAAGCGGCAATAATGAATTTATAACCAACGCCTCCGGCGGAAGAAATAAAGTGTGCCTAAAGAAGAAAGAATCATCACACCAACCGCATAAGCAAAGCCGTATTTCCATCTAAACGCTTCAATGTGGGCGAAATTCATACCGTAAATCGATGCAATCAGGGTAGGTGGCATGAAAATTACACTGGCAACCGTAAAAATCTTGATGATTTTATTCTGTTCAATATTTACCAAACCTAGAAAAGTATTTTGTAAATATTCCAAGCGCTGAAATGTAAAGTTTGCGTGATCTATCAGAGAGCTAATGTCTTTAATTACAATTCTCAAACGCTCGTAATCTTCGCCTTCAAATTCTCTACTCTTTAAAATGGCCGAAACCACTCTCTGCTTATCCACTGCATTTTGGCGAATTTCCATGGTGAGTTCTTGAACTCTTGTAATTTTCAAAATCAAAGCCTCATCGGGATTACCACCATATGAAACGGTTTTAGACAACTCAGCTACTTGACGAGATAAGTTTTCTAGTAAATCAGCATCGTTATCAACCCCAACTTCTAGTAGGGTTGCCATGATTTGCTTTCCAGAGTGGAAGAATCTACCTGTACCTTTTATCTTCTTTACGCAATCAGAAAATGCGTTCAAATCGGCGTCTCTGTAGGTAAACAATATTTCATCTTGAAGAATGAATGATACTGCATTTGAAATAAAATGGTCTGCTTCGGGGGCAAGTTTTAAAAAGTTGCTGTTTGCAATGATTTCATCATCAGTTTCAAAGTAACGAGAAGATGACTCAATCTCAATTTGTTCTTGTCTAGACTGAAATTTGAATTCGAAATTAGCCTCAACATCGGCAATTTCTGTAGCAGTAGGATTTTGTAGGTCAATCCATACCAATCCATCCATAGTCTCTAACTGAGACAAGGATTGCACTTTGTGCACTCGATTCTGTCGTTTGTAGTAAACGCGCATCATTTTTATTGCAACTTCGAGGTTCGGCTTCCATTTTTTGGAGTTGCAAAGGTAGGATTTTTTTACTTAAAAGTGTTCTTGAAAATATTTCCAAGATTTTCTTACTTCCTGAATGTATAGAATGCAAAGGAGAGGCACCACAATAATGAACATTTTATTGTAGTTCCATGCAGTTTGAAAGTCTAAATGAATGCAATGTTGCACAGCTCTGGTTATGCCGCAACCGGGGCAATCAATATCTGTTATTAACTTGCTGATGCAAATAGTGGGGCCTTGGTCAAAGAAATTGACAGGCAGAATCAACAGTACAAATGGTATTAAAACAATAAGAACCCTGTAGAGGGTTCTTATTGAGGATTTAGTATTATGTTTACTAATGGATTGCATTAAGCATCTGGATTTCTACCCAAATCGCCCGTTAAAATGCGAACCAAGTCAATTATAACCCAGATTCCGCATCCACCAACTGTTAGAAGTTGTAAAATTCCGACGGTGGTATATCCAAGATAAAATCTGTGAATTCCAAGGTAGCCTAAAAAGAAACACAAAATTGCAGCGATGATCATTTCATTGTCATCCAAGCCACCGGCAGTTGCAGCATCTGCTTTAGAAATGGTTTGCTCTTTAACAGGCGCAGTTTGATCCATCTTTGCTACTTTCTTGGCGATTTGCTTGATGGCTACTTTTTCAACAGTATTGAATTTGTGGGTTTTTGATGCTTCATTTACCGCAGTTTCAAACTTTTCTGTATAAGTAGTTGCAGTGTTGCTTTCAGTAAATGTTGGAGTTTCGTCCATAACAACAAGTTGTTGGGTTTTGCGTTCAGCAGTGGATGAAGCTTCAGTTTTAGATAGATTTGATTTTTTCGAATCTGTTCCCCATCCGCCTCCAAAAGCAGAAGAAGTACGTTCAACTGTGGTAGAGCAACTCGCGAAAATTAAAGCTGCAAGAGAAAATAACAGGAATTTTTGTTTCATATATAAAATTTTGAAGCCAATTTATGTAAAAAATGAAGTTTAAACAAATTATTTGACTTGTAAGTTTTTCATAAATATACCGTATGTATTTGAGCCCCACACCTCTTTAGGTATTTCAATTTCTGAGGAATTTTCTATGTTTGGATTGGATAAAATAAAGTAACTATTGTTGGAGTCTTCTCCTAACCATTTAATTTCTATGTTCTTAGGTGTGTTGTCTACATTAGCAACGATGTAATGTTTGCCCTGATATTCAACAACATTTGATTTGGGCAATACTAAGCAATCAGTTGATTTTATTTTAACTTTCCCAATGATGGTCTGTCCATCTGAGCAGAAACATTTATCAACTTTTACAACCACAGTGAAGGTTCCATTTTCTTGAATATTATCATCTATCGAAGTTATTTTTCCGTTTGTGATAATTTCCTGATTTTCTGGATTTACTATCGTAACTGTTTGACCAGTTTTGAACTTATTTAAATCCTTCGAATAAGCTGTGAAATGAGCAAATAATTTTTCATTACTTATTATTGTAAATATTCGGGAATCTTGAGAAAGATTTAATCCATTACCGCCGGTGATTTTGGTTATTTTTCCGCTCAATGGAGAAATGTAGGGTACTCGACTGTTTAAAGTCTCAGGACTAATATTTATTGGATTTACACCGATATAGTTTAATTCCCTTTTGGTTGAAGCCAATTGAATTTTTAATGCGTTCAATTTAAAATCACTTTCCTCCAATTCTTTTTTTGAAATTGATTGTCCCACGATTAATTGTTTCAATCTTTGATTTTGGAGAGATTCAAATTCAATTTGATTTTTGAGATTTAAATAGGTTTTCTGTAATTCGAGATATAAGTGGTTTTCAAAGTAACATATGGTCTCTCCTTTATTTACATATTCACCTGGTAATTTAGAGAGATTTGTTATTTTTCCTCCCATAGGGATTGTTACATCTAATTTTTCAATAGGATCAGTCTGAATTTTACCGATTAATTGTACTTCAGATTGGAAAGTGCTAATTTTAATTTTTACTGCTGAATTAAATGTCGATTTCTCAACATTACTAGAGTTATTTAATGTTTCTGTGGAGGTATTGCAAAACGGCAAGAAACCTATAATTAGAATTGGAATCAATATTAAATTTAAAAAGTTTTTCATTGGTTGATTAATTGATTGATGGTGTTTAATTGATGGATGTAAAAAGCTTCATTGACCGCCCAATTGAGTTCTGTTTGTTGGTCAATAATTCTTGAAATTTCTATTGGGTCAAGGTTGTTTTGA
>Ga0102831_1001093_pt1 | contig 11658 bp, 8 predicted proteins | sample ColrivemetaGS747_FD_84508 | JGI IMG/M metagenome (GOLD analysis project Ga0102831, IMG submission 84508) | Estuarine microbial communities from the Columbia River estuary - Freshwater metaG S.747 | ecosystem: Environmental > Aquatic > Marine > Intertidal zone > Estuary | place: USA: Columbia...
AAACACAAGAAGACCTTATGACGGTCAAACACTATTCTTCAAGATAAACTTAAGTAATTATCCAGATGCTGTTGGTAGTGGTATAATTCAACAACCTATGGTTGAGGTTCAGGAAGTTAGAGTTTCATATGGCGGAAGTGATTACAGTGCTGCCGCCCCACCAACTGTTATTATTCGTGACAGTTCTGATAATTCTCAACAACCAAAAGGACCACAGGGTATTATTGCAGAGTTAAGTCCAACCGTCGATCCAGTTACCGGTGCAATCACTGCTATTGATGTTGTAAATAGTGGAAGAAATTATCTGGCAACACAAAACCTAGAAGTTTTTATTGATGGTGAACCAAGACCAGGTAAAGCAACCGCAGAAGTGGTTACAAGACCCATTTATTATGCTGTTGATTCCGCAACGGAAAATTCTGCGGGTATTACAACAGTTACATTTACCGAATTTATTCCATATCAATTATTTGGTACAGAACAAGTTTCTTTTAGAAGAATCAGTAGAATTTTAACAAGTTCACACTCTTTTGAATATATTGGAACTGGTACTAATATAAATACAGCAACACCCTTTACTGGGGGTGTTCCAATTAAGGCAAACGAAATTGTTGCTTTAGACGGAGCACAAATTCCATTTACAAGTACCGACCAAAAAGGTAATTTTGATATAGGTGAAGGTTTCCAAATCAATCAACCAACATCTACAATTAGGGGAAGAGATTTCAGTAAGGCAATACAAGCAGAAGTTACACCATTAATTCTAGCATTGAGGTAAAATATGGCAGTCGCACCACTTAATAAATTTTTGACAATTGCAGTTCCAGTTGCTCCAGGAGAGCAGACTGTATATACGGCACCTACTGGTGTTTCTGCTATTGTACTTTATGCTCAAGTATCTAATGTTGCGATTGGGAATACTTATCCAACAGTTACTTTCACACACCGAAGAAAGAGCACTTCTCAGAGAACTTTTGGGAACACGAGAAATAATAGAATTATAAAGAATGCTGAAATTCCACCAAATGATTCTCTCGTAATTATTGACGGTAGATTGGTATTAGAAAGAACCGCTATTGTTACTGACTCCATATTAATTAAAGGAACACAATCGGGAATTGTGGCGGTTTCAACTTGCCAATATACTGATACTACTGGAATCACAACAATTGTAACTGTCACTCCTCACAACTTTAATATCGGTGATGAAGTCACGATGAGTGGACTTTCATTTGCTTGTGCTGGTGGAAATTATGGAATTACTACTACAATTTTTCCATCTCCACAGCAATCTTTCACCATAGATAATATTATCGGAAGTGTGGGAACCTCTAAAACCTTTGTAACTAACGCAGGGATATCCTCTGGAATTCCCCATACATATGTAAGTGGTGGTTTGGTAGGACCACTTCAGATGGAATTTATTTGCAGCATTCTGGAAAATAGTACAACCTAATTATGCCAAAGTATCTTTCTGGACGCAGTAAATTAACACGCCAATCTGAATTAACATCAGATAGATATAGGTACTTATCTATTGAAAATGCAGAACCGAATCTTGGCGATCCTTTAGTTGGACCGTCATCAGTATCCGCAAAACCTGTTCCTGTAGGGCAACAGTTTATTATGGTTTCTGTTGAGGGAAGTACTTCCGGAGAAAGATATTGGATTCCAAATCAAGGTGGAATTATTCCGGGAACTATCAGTATTTTTAATGAAGGGAGTCTCGTAGGAGGATTGAGTAGTACTACTCAACTAAACTTGATTGGAGTGGCAATTACTGCAAAGGGATATTTAAATTTAGATTCTTCTCCTGCGACAAATGTTGATATTACTGTATTTGCTCCAGGAAATAATCAAGAAATAATATTTAACACGGCAAATGAATTTTCAACATCCACAAAATTAAAGTTTGACTCATCTAATGGATTATTAACTGCAGGAGATAGAATTATTGTAGGTGCCGGTGGAACCGTAATTACCACAACTGGTGTTGGTTCTGTCGGAATTGGTACTACGAACCCAACACAAGAACTTCATCTTCAAGGAGATCTTAGACTTACCGGAACAATTTATGATTTTACTAATCAACCAGGAAGTAATACTCAACTTTTAGTAAAAAATAATTTTGGTGGATTGACTTGGGTAGATCAAGGCACAATTAGAGCAGGGGCAGGTGGTACATATCAAAATATTCAATTTCATAATAATGTTGGATTGGTTGGTGGTGCTTCTAATTTTGTATTTGATGAAGTTAATAATCGTATAGGTATTGGAAGCACTCAACCAAAAGTATTGCTGGATGTCTTGGGGATATCTAGTTTTAAGGGCGGAACAACGATTGATAATCTTAATGTAACCGGTGTTACAACAACTTTAACTCTTGCGGTATCGGGAACAACGACCACCAGAAATCTTCAGGTCACCGGAGTTACGACGATTGGATTTGTTACCGGAACAAGTGCATTCTTTACTGGAATCGTAACCGCAACTAAGTTTGTGGGTGAACTTAATGTATCTCAACTTTATGTAACTGGAGTATCAACATTTTTACAGAAAGTTAATATCAATAGTGATTTGGGTATAACTGGAATTACCACTCTGAATAGATTAAATGCAACTGGAGTATCAACCTTTTCAACTGTTGATATAAATGGCGGCGAAATTGATGTTACAAGAATTGGAACTCAAAATCTAAATGTATCCGGAGTAGGAACTTTTAATTCTCAGGTTAATGTTAATGACTTAAATGTGACTGGAGTTGGAACATTCGACAACATTAAAATATACGAAAATAATATTGAAACTATTGTTGGAAATCTTATTTTAGATTCCAGTGCCGGTACAACTCAGATTAATGATGCCGTTTATGTAAATGACATAACTCAATCTATTAGTAAGGATACCGGATCGATTGTTACCGAAGGTGGTGTTGGAATTGAAAAAAATCTAAACGTTGGTGGAACTGTCGGATTAAGTTCATCACTGAAAGATTTTTATGGAAATGTAGGTGCTGGTGGTAGTGTCCTCATTTCTACTGGTGTTGGAGTAAGTTGGACCACTCCATTTGCTGCCGGTCTTCAAGGTCTTCAAGGTACTCAGGGTACTCAAGGTCTTCAGGGTACTCAAGGTACTCAAGGTCTTCAGGGTCGCCAAGGTACTCAGGGTCTTCAGGGAATAGCGGGACAAAATGCCGGTCAAGGTACTCAAGGTACTCAGGGTACTCAGGGTCTTCAGGGTACTCAAGGTATAGCAGGACAAAATGCCGGTCAAGGTACTCAGGGTACTCAAGGTCTTCAGGGTCGCCAAGGCACTCAGGGTCTTCAGGGAATAGCGGGACAAAATGCCGGTCAAGGTACTCAAGGTACTCAGGGTCTTCAGGGTACTCAAGGTACTGGTACTCAAGGTACTCAGGGAATATCGGGACAAAATGCCGGTCAAGGTACTCAGGGTACTCAGGGTACTCAGGGTCTTCAGGGTCGCCAAGGTACTCAGGGAATATCGGGACAAAATGCCGGTCAAGGTACTCAGGGTACTCAGGGTCTTCAGGGTACTCAAGGTACTGGTACTCAAGGTACTCAAGGTATAGCAGGACAAAATTCCGGTCAAGGTACTCAGGGTACTCAAGGTCTTCAGGGTCGCCAAGGTACTCAGGGAATATCGGGACAAAATGCCGGTCAAGGTACTCAGGGTACTCAGGGTACTCAAGGTTCAAGTGTTACTGGTCCTCCGGGTCCAAGTGTTACTGGTCCTCCGGGTCCAAGTGTTACTGGTCCTCCGGGTCCTCCTGGTCCAAGTGTTACTGGTCCTCCTGGACCAAGTGTTACTGGTCCTCCTGGTCCTCCTGGTGCCGGATCAGAAAGTTTTGCAACTGGAGTTACATTACTCTTCTATCAGGCACTAGCACCAAGTGGATGGACAAGAGTCGAGACACAAGATAACAAGGCATTAAGAGTTGTATCTGGAACTGCTGGAACTAATGGTGGCACTTCTGGTGGTAGTTTGAATTTTACAACTGCATTTGCTTCTACTAGAACTCCTTCGGGTACTGTTTCCGGCACCAACACTAGCGGCGCTGTAAGTGCATGGACGCTGGGTGCGACGGAGATCCCGAATCACACTCACACACTGACTCTGGAAACCATCGGAAGTGCTGGTGCCGATGATCCAGATCCGCCAAAATTTACAGCTAAAACACAAGGTAACTATGGGACGCGATCTCCGCAGACATCCACAAACCTTCCTGCCGGCGGCGGTTCACACACGCACGGCTTCACCAACCCAACTTGGTCTGGTTCTTTCTCCGGAACCTCCATGTCTTTTGATGTTCAATATATTAATATAATTCTTGCCAGAAAGAATTAATTGTGCTATAATATAATTTTAATTAACCATGGCACAAATAAAACCAGGCGATTTCTGCCCTCTTATTAAAAAAGATTGTATAGGACTTAAATGTTCTTGGTTTACTCAAATGCGAGGAACAAACCCAAATACCGGAGAACCAGTAGATGAATGGGGATGTGCCGTAACTTGGATGCCTATTATGGCAGTGGAGATAGCACAAAAATCTAATCAAACTGGTGCTGCTGTTGAGTCTTTCAGGAATGAAGTTGTGAAAGCAAATCAACAAAATCAACAACTTTACATTCAGGCACTTCGGCAAGGAATTATCCCGGCACAAATCACTACTCTAAATATGTTAGAAGAAGGTAAAGAATAATGAGAATTACAATTGTCCCATCCGATAAAACAATTGGTATTGATGGAGAGTTTTTATTAAGTATTCAACAAGATATGTCTTGGGTTCCTGAAAATATTCATGCCGTTCAGTGGTATGATACTCGGGGAGAAGTAGAATATACAGATGGTTCGCCAAATGAAAGAATAGAAGAACTTGGAATATATCAACAGGCAGTTATAGACTTTAATAATGAACTGAAAAGAATTGAAGATGAACAGAAAGCACGAGAAGAAGCAATAGAAGCATCAAGAGATTACTGGGAAGAAATGAGGTCTTTAAGAAATCAAAAACTCACTCAATCTGATTGGACGCAAGTTTCTGATGCTCCATTTGCAGAAGAACAAAAAGTCTCTTGGCAATCTTATCGTCAGGAACTTCGAGATTTGCCAGAAAACACCGAAGACCCCAAAAATCCAGTTTGGCCTGTTGCTCCATAGAAGAATTTCTATTAAATTTTTGATAATTTATCATAATGAACGACTTAATTCAAACTATTAAAGTTCTTACTGAAGAAGAACTAAAAATTATTAATGAATATATTGATACTTTAATTTTTCAAGAAAATACAGTTTTTGATTCTAATGGAAAATCTAGAATAGATGCATCTGTAAGGTCAAGTCTTGGAACAACGATGAATGAAGAACACGACGCAACCAAACTTCTTCATCAAAAAATTAATGAATCTCTTTTAACTTATAAAGAAAAAGTGATTTCGATTAACAGTATGTTTCAGCACTATCCGGTTCCTGCAGGATATAGTACTACTTGTTATAGAGAATCAATTCAAGTCTTGGAATATCATTCAAATCAAGAATATAATTTTCATCACGATACTTCAAATGATCCAAACTCAAAGGAGTATCATAGAATCATAACTATTGTTTTGTACCTAAATGATTCTTTTGATGGTGGAGGTACAGAATTTCCTCATCAAACATATAAACCTTCTCCGGGATATGGATTATTTTTCCCATCAAATTGGTGCTTTCCCCATTCGGGGCAAAAGGTATTAAGTGGTAAAAAGCGGGTCGCAGTCACCTGGTATTATGTGAATGACACAAGTGCTTAATTTTTATGGAACAAATATTCGAACAAGATAATTTTATAACTCTTGATGAATGTAAACTCTTGATAAATTATCAAGAAAGTCATTCACCAAATGACATGTCTAATGGATTTTGGGATAGTAGAATTGTTACTTCTTACGATCAAATCATTAAAGATTTGACAAATACCATTCATCAAAGAATAATCAATAGTTGTATGAAATTTTATGAGGAAAAAAATATATTCCTCGAATTTACAAATCTTGTTTATTGGGGAATTGGAATGAAATTGGAACCCCATGCCGACAATTTTTGGATTGATGACCCACAAAAACCACATTATTCTTCAAATCGTGATTATTCTTCTGTCTTATATTTGAATGATGATTTTACTGGTGGAGAAACTTATTTCCGAGATTATAATTATAGTATCACTCCCAAACCCGGAAAATTAGTGATTTTTACATCAGGAGCAAAACATATTCATGGTGTAACGGAAATATTGAGTGGAAAAAGATATACTATGGCAACTTGGTACACAAAAAATATAAATCACAAAACCCCTTGACACCTGCCCCAGAATGCCCTATAATATCAAGGTAATCAAAAAAACCGCTCCTGATGCCCGCTGAAGAAGTCCTGACCCGATGTGTCGTTGATACTCTTGCTCGTAAGTTTTATCTTTACTCAAGTGAAGGTGGCGAACGAACCGTTGAGTGTCAAAGTATGAACCAGTTTATGAATGTACTGGAAGTTGTTCGCAATCAGGTAAGTGATGATTGCCTCGCATATACTAGTCCTCTTTGACAAATGGAAATGTTTACGGTAGAAGAATTTCAAGAAGATTTTGATAATCTACTAGAAAGAGTAGAGAATGGTGAGTCCTTCTTGATTAAAAGCGAAAACGGAGATGCTATGTTAATTCCTTATGGTGAGTATGAGGAAGAAGACGACCTTATACGAATACACACCGACCACGAAGAAGGTTGTTGAGTCAAGGCAACCTATGAGTCTTATAAGTTGCTTCAAGGCAACTTTTTATGCGAGTGAGACTTGGTAGTCAGGGGAATCTTATAAATTCTTTGCCCCAGATCAGGGCCTTTGAGATGGATCGTAACCATCCACTCGTATTCCACTTTATGTGGAGTTTTATGCTCGTCTAGCAATCTGTTTGAATGCAGAAAACTCATAATTTTCCGAAGGTGGGTTAGATTCCCACGGCGAGCAATTGACTATTAGGACTCTTTGAGTTATAATAGTCTTATTGTCGATATGGTGAAATTTGGTAAACACAACAGACTTTTGCGTTAATTGAGCACCATAGTAGGAAACTCTATGTGTGAATCCACTTAAATTCGGGGAAACCTTTAAAATGGCAATCCCGAGCCAAGCATCGCAAGATGAAGGTGTAGAGACTTAATAGGTGGTTCCTAAATCCATTATGGATATGGAAAAGAGAAAGTCCAGCGCACAAACAAATCTTATGGTTTGGTAGTGAAAACTATAGTGTGACGAAAATCTGTCGGGCACAGCCCTTGTCGGTTCGAGGCCGTCTATCGACATTTATAAAGAAAGAAGAAAACATAATACCAGAAGAATATAAAAAAGGTAGAGTTTGTAAGTAAAAATAAATATAAGATATCGATAATATCAAAATGTCTTATAAAATAACACATTCTTATAATTTGTATAAGACTCCAGAGGACACATTCATTATAAAAACATATCACATCAATAGTATTCCTTTTACCTTCGATGAGTTGTCAGCAATCGCTCAAAATGATCCGGAAATAATTGAAAAAGCAGAACTACAACTCACTTATACGCCAGAAATATTCTATCAAAAATCATTCTACTTAATCGACGAAGAAGCACATCCACTACTCTTTGAGATGGATTTAGAAAATCCCCAAGACCTTCCTGATGAGGATTATGAGTTTATACCACAGGATTTATCTTCATAAATAAAGCATAGAAGAAGTTAAGGGTACAGAAAATTGCCATTAAATAAACTTGAAAATTTTATAAAGAACACAGAAGGAAGAATTTTATATGTTTCCCCTAGTGATCTTGATGCAACTGATTCAATCTCGAATCAAGGAAATTCTTTGGCGTCTCCATTTCGCACACTGCAGCGAGCACTTTTAGAGTCGGCAAGATTTTCCTATCAGAAAGGAAATAGTAATGATGATGTAGAGAAGACCACAATTCTCCTGATGCCCGGAGCACATACGGTTGATAATCGCCCCGGTTTTGTGGTACATAATGTTGGAGGAGTTGCGACAGCAGTATCACCAAGCGGAGCAACATCGGCAGCAATAGATACATTATCTCTCACACTCAATTCTGTATTCGACCTCACACAAGACGATAATATTCTTTATAAGTTCAATAGTGTGAATGGTGGAGTTGTTGTACCCAGAGGAACTTCGATTGTCGGTCTTGATTTAAGAAAGACCAAAATTCGTCCAAAATATGTTCCCAACCCAACCGATTCTTCTGTTCCAACCTCGGCAATTTTTAGAATTACTGGTGCCTGTTATTTCTGGCAGTTCTGTATTTTTGATGGCAGCACAGAAGGAACAGTCTATACCGATCATACTGATTTTTCAGTCAATAACCAATCAACACCAACATTTTCTCACCACAAACTCACCTGTTTTGAGTATGCCGATGGTGTGAATACGGTCGGACCTTATGGTCTTACTGACCTTGATATGTATTATGCGAAACTCTCGAACGCATTTAATCTTGCGTCCGGTAGAGACATCGATCAAAAGTACCCACAAAATCCCGGTGGGTTTGAGAAGCAGAGACCAGAATGGGAGATTGTGGGTGCCTTTGCCGCAGATCCTATTAAGATTTTTACTATTGAGGCTGGTTCTGGTGGAACTCCAAATAGTCAGGTTACTGTTAAAACGACAGTACCTCACGAACTCACCGCAGGAACTCCAATTAGGATTAGTGGTGTTTCTCCGGCAAATTATAATATCTCAACAAAAGTTCAGAGTATCAGTGATACCGACACAACTGTTTTTACATATCTTCTTCCAAACTTTCCTCTCAATCTAACCACACCCGGAAATGCATCGAGTGGATTTGTAACAATCGAGACTGATACAGTATCCGGAGCATCTCCATACATCTTTAATATTTCCTTGCGTTCCGTTTATGGTATGAATGGAATGCTTGCTGATGGCAGTAAGGCATCAGGTTTTCGTTCGATGGTTGTGGCACAGTTCACCGGAGTATCTCTACAAAAGGATGATCGTGCATTTGTAAGATATAATCCCACAAATCGTAATTATTCAGACGGCATTGCCATCACCAGACAAACAGGGGCATCTTTATCTGGCAATTCGTCTTCGACCAGTGTGGCATATCACTTGGAACCACTTTCAATTTATAGAAGTGGATGGGAAGCGAGTCATATAAAAGCGACTAATGATGCCTTTATTCAGGTTGTATCCGTCTTTGCGATTGGTTTTAATAAGCACTTTGATGCGGAAAGTGGTGCCGATTTGAGTATCACGAACTCAAACTCCAACTTCGGGCAGATTTCACTTAATTCTTCTGGATTTAAGAAAGAAGCATTTGCCAAAGATGACAAAGCGTTTATTACCTCAATTATTACTCCAAGAACAATTGTAGGAGAAGAGGACAATATTGATTGGATTCAATTCGATGTTGCCAAGACAATATCTGTCGCAAACAATAGAAGACTATATCTCTTTGGATTCACTTCTCAAGATGATGTTCCCCCAATTCTCACTCAAGGATATAGAATTGGCGCAAAAGTTGGTGATAAATTGTATTTTGTCGCAAACGGAACAGAATACTCGGCAAATATTTTAATGACCGATGATATCTCAAGTTCTGTCAAAGAATATACAGTAACTGGTAGTCCATCATCATCAAATGAGTTTACTTTAGGAACTCATAATATCCAAACGGGAGAAAAAGTTATTATCTTGAGTGATGTTGGTGACCTACCTGAAAATATTGTAGAAAATACTGTTTATTATGCAATTATATCTTCTTCTACTAAAATTAAACTCGCATCATCTGTCACTGCCGCACTAAACGGAACCGAAATTGCCGTCTATGGAGGAACATCTCTTCGTATTTTGAGTCGAGTATCAGACAAGATTGCCGGTGATGTTGGGCATCCAGTCCAGTATGATGGAACCCAGTGGTATATCACAACAAATGCCGGTAGTGGTATCTATGGTGCAATTACCACACTTGGAGTTGCGGGATTAACTGACAGAACAGATCCTTCTTATGTGAAGAGAATTGCCGATAGTAGAAGTTTGGATGAAAAACTCTATAAAATTAGAGTTGTAATTCCAAAAGAACTCGGTGGTGCTAAAAATCCAGAAGACGGATTTGTAATTCAACAGACGAGTTCTACGGGAATTAGATCAGATACTGATCCTAATCTTACGGTGATTACAAAATTTGATTATGAATACAATAAAAACTTAAGTCTAATTGCGAAGTGTACCAGAAGTGGTAGCACAGTAACAATTATTTCTGAACTTCCTCATAATCTTCAGGTTGGTGATAGTGTTATTATTAAAAATGTAATTGACAGTACGAATACCTCTGGAGAAGATGATCGTGGTTATAACGGAACCTTTACGGTTGCGTCTGTTGCTGATGATATGACATTTACATATATCACAACAAGATCTCCTGGAACTACATTCACGAACGACACAACCAGCAGAACAATATTATCACCAAGATTTGAAAGAAATAATTTACAATCTAATATTTACAATTACAGAAATGAATTAATTACTCCATATATTCAGGGTATTCAGGATGGTGTCTATCACATTTATGCTCTAATCTCCGACAAGGCAGTACCAACGGAGTTTACAAATATTAAATATAGTCAAAATGTCGTTGATTTGTATCCTCAACTGGATAGAGATAATATTCACGACAATCCACCTTCCGCTAAGTCATTCGCCAAGCGAGCACCTTTGGGTGAAGTAGTCACAAATGATCTTAAAAAGAGTATTACAAGAGAATCTACCAATACTTTACTCACATCTTTTGGTGTTGGACTTGATATTTCTGGTGTAACTGATTCTGGTGCAACAATCACTTTTGTAAGAAGGCACGGACTCGCTGGTATTGTTACAGGAACTAGAACTGGTGGCACTTTATATACAAATGGAACATACCAAAATCTCAAACTTCTAAATGATTCTGGAACTGGAACCTGGAAAGGAGCAACGGCAAGAGTTGTTGTATCTGGGGGTGGAATTTCTTCTGTAGATATTGTCTCTTCTGGTTCTGGTTATTCTGCCGGTCCATTATTCTTTGATGCTTCGGTAGTGGGTACAGGTAATAATCTTGCCAGATACACGATTGAAACATCCGGTATTACTCCGGCAATTGGTAATGTGGTTCAGTTTACGGGTGACGGAACAACCTCTGACACCTATCACCGCATTACGGCAGTTTCTGGAGATAGAACAATCTCAATTGCGAAGACCGCAGGAGATCCGGTTGTTACAAATACACAATATGCCTTTGTTCTTGGACCTTCGGTTCCGATTACAACCACCGGTTATTCTTCTGGTGTAAGAACCTTTAATTGTTCCGCACCTCACGGATTGGTCGCCGGTAATAAGTTTAGAGTCATCGATTCCTCAAATAACAATCGTGGTGATTATGTTGTAAAAGATAGAGTTGGTCTGAATACATTTACGGCACTCACACCTGATATAGGTAGTGTGAATGGTGGATATATTCTGAAGCACGGATTATCGGCAAATAGTGCAAGTTCTGATTCTGATGCCGAAAATCTTGGAACCAGAAGTGTTACATTTTTTGATAAGAGACACTTGT
>Ga0102831_1001097_pt1 | contig 11639 bp, 8 predicted proteins | sample ColrivemetaGS747_FD_84508 | JGI IMG/M metagenome (GOLD analysis project Ga0102831, IMG submission 84508) | Estuarine microbial communities from the Columbia River estuary - Freshwater metaG S.747 | ecosystem: Environmental > Aquatic > Marine > Intertidal zone > Estuary | place: USA: Columbia...
GATCATGCAGCAGGCCGATGCGCGTCTGCGCCAGCTCGAGGAAGTCGAACTGGCTGCGGTCGAGACGATCCAGGTAGGACAGCCCCAGATCCAGCGCATTGCTCGCCAGCCGCTCGAGGATCGCCTCGCTGCTCAGCACCGATAGCTGGAAGCGCAGGTGCGGGTGTTGTTCGGCATAGACGGCGAGCAGGCGCATCGGATCGAAACCGCCGAGCGGCACCAGACCCAGGCGCAGGGTGCCGACCAGTTGCCCGCGGCAGGCCGAGGCTTCGGCCAGCAGACCCTCGTGGGCGGCGATCAGGCTGCGTGCCCAGGCGAGGATGCGCTCGCCCTCGGCGCTGAAGCCTTCGAAGCGCTGGCCGCGACGCACCAGTTGCAGGCCAAGCTCGTCCTCCAGCTGGCGCAGGCGCATCGACAGGGTCGGCTGGGTGACGTGACAACGCTCGGCCGCCTGGCCGAAGTTGCCGGTCTCGGCCAGGGCGATCAGGTAGCGGGCCTGCTTGATGTCCATGGATCGACCTCGCTCGCTGGTCGGTGACTCAGAGCTCGTCGTGCTCGCGGATCAGCACGCAGGCCAGGCCGTCGTCCTGCTCCAGGCACTCGTAGAGGTAGTACATCTGCACCCGGCCATCGGCCTCGCTGACCGCCACGTAGTCGCCCGGCTGCGGGCGGAAGTGCTGGCGGCTGCCGGGAGCGGCGCAGGGTTCGAGGCGCGCGGCGACGAAGTCCGCCGGGTCGCTGCCGTCGAAGTAGTCCTCGCAGGTCTGCTCGTCCCAGTCGGCCGGCGGCTGGAACGGGCCCTGCAGCAGCACGCGGGCATCGCCCAGGTCGAGCTCCTCGGCATCCGCGTCGTCCTCGTCAGGGCGGTACAGGCAGCAGTCGAGGCTGTCGGCATGTTCCAGCACTTCGCGGCGCGCCTGCAGGCGTTGCTGGGGGTCGACGCCATTGGCATCGCAGGCGGCCTGCCAGGCGGCGTCATCGGCGGTGAGTGGTTGCATGCTCATGCTGCGGGCCCCGTGCGGGTAGGAGAGGGAGGCGGATCATCGCATTCGGCGACATTTTAGGCACCCGTCGCGGGGCTGGGACTGTGCCGTGCAGACGGCAGAAACAAGAAAGGCCACTCGATTGAGTGGCCTTTCCGATTGTTCTGGTTGCGGGAGCAGGATTTGAACCTACGACCTTCGGGTTATGAGCCCGACGAGCTACCAGACTGCTCCATCCCGCGGCGGCCATTCTATCCAGAAAGCTCGCACTGTCAATGGTTTATTGAATATTGATGGTCAGGTTTCATGGAAATGCTGAATGGAGGGCGGCTGCCGATCATTCGATCGTTCCCACGCTCGTCCTGGGAACGCAGTTGCAGACGCTCTGCGGCTGTGGGACGCGGAGCGTCCCTGGCATTGGGGATAATTCCCATGCTGTGCGTGAGGACGCGGCCGCAGCGCGGAGCACCATGGTCTCCAATCGAGGGCTGACTGACGATTTGCCCGATGGTCTGGTTTTCGGCCCCCCGGCCGAGTCACTTTCTCTTTGCCCGCGCAAAGAGAAAGTAACCAAAGAGAAAGCGCGCCCCGACATCCGGGTCTGCCCGCTTCGCGGCCAGACTTCCCTCACTCCGGTGCTACTCCGGAGGCCGGCGCAGATGGGCCATCCTTGGCCCAACTCCGCCTTTCGCGGCATCCATGCCGCTCACCTCCTGCGTAGCACCTGCGCTCGGCCTTCTGTAAGGGGAGTGGCGTTCCGAGTCGTCTGTACGTACCGCTCGACTGATCGTTCCCACGCTCGGCGTGGGGATGCAGTTGCAGACGCTCCGCGTCTGTGGAGCGCGGAGCGTCCCTGGCGTCGGGCACCCACGCAAGAGCTTGGGTGCCATCGCATCGGCGGTCGGGGTGCGCTGCGGTGTTCTTGGGGCGCAATGCGCTGCGCTTATTGCGCCCTGCGGACCTTTGCGTGGGAACCATCGGCATCGGGGAGCCCAGGCACAAAACCCGGGCACAAAAAAAGGCCACTCGATTGAGTGGCCTTTTGGTGTTCTGGTTGCGGGAGCAGGATTTGAACCTACGACCTTCGGGTTATGAGCCCGACGAGCTACCAGACTGCTCCATCCCGCGGCGGCCATTCTATTCATCTGGCTCTGGCTGTCAACCCGAATCTTTCAAAAAATCTCGATCACTCAGATGCTTAGCGCGGCGGCGGTGCTACCATTCCGCGCCTCTGGGCCTGCTCGGCGGGGCTTTTGGACCTTGGTGCGCAAGATCATTCACATCGATTGCGACTGTTTCTACGCAGCCATAGAGATGCGCGACGACCCGCGCCTGGCCGGTCGGGCGGTGGCAGTGGGTGGGGCGGCGGAGCGCCGTGGGGTGATCGCCACCTGCAATTACGAAGCACGTGCCTTCGGTGTGCGCTCGGCGATGCCGACCCGCAACGCGCTCAGGCTGTGCCCGGACCTGCTGATCCTCAAGCCACGCATGGACGCCTATCGCGAGGCGTCGCGGCAGATTCACGCGATCCTGCGCGACTACAGCGAGCTGATCGAGCCGCTGTCGCTGGACGAAGCCTACCTGGAGGTCACCGACAGCCTGCATTTCGCCGGCAGCGCCACGCGCATCGCCGAGGACATCCGTCGGCGGGTGGCGGCCGATGTCGGCATCACGGTGTCCGCCGGGGTCGCGCCGAACAAGTTTCTGGCCAAGATCGCCAGCGACTGGAACAAGCCCGACGGGTTGTTCGTGATCCGCCCTGAACAGGTCGAAGGCTTCGTCGCCACGCTGCCGGTGGCGCGTCTGCACGGGGTCGGCAAGGTCACCGCCGAGCGCCTCAAGCGCCTGGGTATCGAACACTGCAGCCAGTTGCGCGAGTGGGATCGGCTGGCGCTGGTGCGCGAGTTCGGCAGTTTCGGTGAGCGCCTGTGGAGCCTGGCGCGCGGGGTCGATGAGCGCGCGGTACAGGTCGAGCACCGGCGCCAGTCGGTCAGCGTGGAGAACACTTTCGATGCCGACCTGCCGGATCTGGCGGCCTGCCAGGCGCAACTACCGCAGCTGCTCGAACAGCTGCAGCGGAGGATGGCGCGGCTGGAGGCGGATTACCGCGCGGAGAAGCCTTTCGTGAAGCTGAAATTTCACGACTTCAGCCAGACCACCCTGGAGCAGGCGGGCGCCGGCTTCGCCCTGGACAACTATCGGTTGTTGCTGGCGGCGGCCTTTGCCCGGGGCGGCAAGCCGGTGCGGCTGCTCGGCGTCGGCATACGGCTGCGGCAGCTGCGCGGCGAGCATGAACAGCTGGAGCTGTTCGGCCGCGACTGAGCAGCCCTGGGATACATCCGAAAACGGGTGAGCAGCTCTGCCGAATGACCCCTGGCGAGGCGAGCCCGCCTCGACGGTCGTCCTGGCCGGGCTCGACGCACCAGGCGGCGACATCGCTCCGGCCCGTGCGACGCTCCTTCAGCGAACGGCTAGTACTCCTCGGACCAGAGGCGGATCGGCGCGCCTTCCCTGGGCCACAGGCGCAGCTGGTCGATCTCCGAGAAATCCCAGCGCTGTACCTCGGACAGCGCCTGCAGGAGACGCTGTTCCTGCTCCATCAGCGCTGGCGCGCAGGCCTTGCGGGTGCTGCCGGGCTGGCTGATGCTCAGCGTGCTGCCTTTGAGCTGATAGCCAGCGAACCAGTGGTTGCAGCCGCCGCTGCCGTAGGCACGGCCGTCGGCGCTGAAGGTGACGGTGAGATGGCTGCGGTCGATCAGCGGGCGCTCGCCGATCCACTCCACCACATAGGTGTGTTCCTGGCGGATAACGCTCGTTTCGCTGGCACAGCCGGCCAGAAAAACAGGCAGCAGCGCTGCTGCGGCGATGGCTCTCATGCGGTTTCCCTCCGACATGTTGGACACAGATGACGACCGGCCTGGCTGCTCCAGCCCAGTTCGGCGATGCGCGCTTCGGCAGCCGGCGCGCGGGCCTTCTCGCCGAGCGAGGAGTCCACGGCAAACTCGAAGTCCAGCTGCTTGCCGCAGCCGTCGCAGTCGACCTGCCAGTTGAGGATAGCCAGTTCCTTGAATACCGGGCCCTTGGCCACCGCGACCCATTGTCCGGGCGGATTGATCAGTTGGCGGACCTTGTCCACGGTCAGGCGCATGGACAGCTCGCGGCTGCCTTTGAGCGTCACCAGCAGGCTGTCACCGCCGCGGATCGAGCCGCCGTTGCCGGTGACCTGATAAAGGCCCGGCGCCAGTGCGCGGCATTCGATCAGGGTGTGCTGGGGGTTGAGCAGGGTGTAACGGAAATCGTGTTCGGCCATGGCCAGGAAGCGCCCGAGAGTTGCGAAGGCGGCGATGCTAGCACGACGGAACGGCCGTGCTGCCTTCGCTGGGTAGTCAGTCCGACAACGCGCCGCTGGTGTGGATCAGCAGGCGCTCGATGGCGGCGTCCAGATCGTCCAGCGCCGCCTGTGCCTTGGCGTCGTCCTGCTTGAGCAGGGTCTCGCTGCGCTGGCAGGCGGCACGCAACTGCGGCACGCCGCAGTAGCGGGTGGCGCCGTGCAGGCGATGCACGCGCTCGATCAGTGCCAGGTGATCACCTTCGCTACGCGCCTGGCGGATGGTCTCGCGGTCGGTGCGCAGCGAGGCGAGCAGCATGTCGAGCATGTCGGCGGCAAGGTCGGCCTTGCCGGCCGCCAGGCGCAGGCCTTCCTCGGCATCGAGAACGCTGAGCGCCGCGTCGATACCGGCCGGCTCGCTCTTCTCGGCGGCCTCGGCCTGCAGCGCCAGGCCGGTCCACTTGAGTACCAGTTGGGCGAGCTGGCGCTCGCTGATCGGCTTGGTCATGTAGTCGTCCATGCCGGCCTGCAGCAGGGCGCGTTTCTCGTTGGCCAGGGCATGGGCGGTGAGGGCGACGATGGGAATGTGGCCATCGCCGGCTTCGTTTTCGCGGCGGCGGATTTCCTCGGTGGTCTGGCGGCCATCCATGCCGGGCATCTGCACGTCCATGAAGACCAGATCGAAGGGCTCGTCAGCCAGCGCCTGCAGCGCGGCCATGCCGCTCTCCACCGCGCAGACCCGCGCGCCCATGTCCTCGAGCAGGGTCTGTACCAGCAGCAGGTTGGCCGGGTTGTCGTCGACGCAGAGGATCCGTGGCGCCGGCCCGTTGCGCAGCGCTGACGCACTGCCGCCATCGGTGCCGGGCGCCTGGCCGAGCAGCGCAATCAGTGCCCGCTGCAGCTTGCGCGTGCAGGGCGGCTTGGCCAGCAGTTGCCGGTGACCGTCGGGCAGTACTTCGTGATAGAGCGCCTGTTCGGTGGTCGGGCAGAGCACCAGGGTCTTGCAGTCGAGGGCTTCCAGTTCGCCGATCTGCTGTTGCAGCTCCTCGGGCGGCAAGCGTTCCAGCGTTGCGCCGAGCAGTACCAGGCGAATCGCCGCGCCGCTGCCACGCTGGGCGACGACTGCGGCGCGCAGGGCCAGCAGGTCATCGAAGGCCTGGACTTCCAGGCCGCAATCCTCGAGCTGGTGCTGTAGCGCCTGGCTGGCCAGCGGATGGGTTTCGAGGATCGCCGCGCGGGTGCCGAGCAGGGGCGCGCGGGGCAGGTCTTCGGCATCGGCGCGAGCCTTGGGCAGGCTCAGGCTGATCCAGAATTCCGAGCCTTCGCCGGGGATGCTGGCGACGCCGATCTCGCCGCCCATCTGCTCGACCAGGCGCTTGGAGATGACCAGGCCCAGGCCGGTGCCGCCCGCCTGGCGCGACAGCGAGTTGTCGGCCTGGCTGAAGGCCTGGAACAGCGCGCGCTGATCGGCTTCGGACAAGCCGATGCCGGTGTCCTGCACGCTGATGCGCAGTTGCGCGCGGTCGTCGCGGTCATCCTCGAGCATGGCGCGCAGGGTGATGGTGCCTTCATTGGTGAACTTGATCGCGTTGCTCACCAGGTTGGTGAGGATCTGCTTGAGCCGCAGCGGGTCGCCGATCAGCGCCAGCGGGGTGTCGCGGTAGACCAGGCTGACCAGCTCCAGGGACTTCTCATGGGCCGTTGGGGCGAGGATGGTCAGGGTGTCCTGCAGCAGGTCGCGCAGATTGAAGGGAATGCTCTCGAGCATCAGCTTGCCGGCTTCGATCTTCGAGAAGTCGAGGATCTCGTTGATGATCCCCAACAGGCTGTCGGCGGACTTGCTGATGGTCGCCAGGTAGTCGTACTGGCGTGGGGTCAGCTCGCTCTTCTGCAGCAGGTTGGCGAAACCGAGGATGCCGTTGAGCGGAGTGCGGATCTCGTGGCTCATGTTGGCGAGGAACTCGGACTTGATCCGGCTGGCTTCCAGCGCCTCCTTGCGGGCGAAGTCCAGTTCGATGTTCTGGATCTCGATGGTCTCCAGGTTCTGCCGCACATCGTCGGTGGCCTGATCGATGCTGTGCTGCAGTTCTTCCTGGGCGTTCTGCAGTGCCTCGGTCATGCGGTTGATGCCTGAGGCCAGTTCGTCCAGCTCGTGGCTGCCCAGCGGTGGCAGGCGGGTTTCCAGATGGCCTTCCTTGATCAGTGCGACGCTCTGCTGGATCTGCTGCAGCGGCGCGCTGATCGCCCGGCTCATGCGCAGGGCCAGCAGGGCGGTGACCACCAGGCCGGTGACGATCAGCAGCAGGCTGGTGATCAGGCTGCGATAGCCGCGCAGCAGGGTGCCCTGGTGCGACAGCTCCAGCTCGATCCAGCCGAGCAGGCGCTGCGGCTCGACGCTGTCGGCATCCCCGGAGAGGGCGAGATGGCGACCATAGACCGGCAGCAGAAAGCGCGTGGCATCGTTGCCGCTGTGCATGGTCGGTAGGCTGGTGTCGCCGATCGGCTCGGGATTGAGCATACGCGGCCCGGCGTGGGCCAGGCGCTGGCGATCCGAGGAAAGAAAGGACACGGTGCGTACGTCGGGCTGGTCGAGGGCGTCGCTGGCGATGCGCAGCAGCCGCGCCTCGTCGTTGCGCGCCAGCGCCGGGGCGGAGAGAGGGGCCATCTGCTCGACCACCAGTTGCCCGCGCTGCAGCAGCTGCGCCTGCATGTCGACCAGCTGCATGCCGGTGAAGTAGCCGCCCAGGACCAGCGCCAGCAGGCTCGACGGCAGCAGAGTCAGCAGCAGGACGCGGCCCTTGATTCCCAGATCCTTGAACACCCTGCCTCTCCTGGTTGCGATGGTGGCGGGCAGTGTAGCGGCTGGCCGGCGCCCGGCAATAGCACGGCCAACAAGGAGAAACAGCGTGGGGCTTTGGTCAGGTGCGGCCGGCCAGGTATGGCAGGTTCGCGTTTGCCGCTATCATGTGCGCCCCGAAATGGAATCGCACACCGCTGCCATGAATTTCCCCACCATCGCCGATTGCGTCGGCAACACCCCGCTGGTGCGTCTGCAGCGCCTGCCGGGCGCGACCAGCAATACCCTTCTGGTAAAGCTGGAGGGCAACAATCCCGCCGGTTCGGTCAAGGATCGCCCGGCGCTGTCGATGATCGAGCGCGCCGAGCGGCGTGGCGACATCCAGCCCGGTGATCGACTGATCGAGGCGACTTCGGGCAACACCGGCATCGCCCTGGCGATGGCGGCGGCGATCAAGGGTTACCAGATGACCCTGATCATGCCGGACAACTCCAGTGCCGAGCGCAAGGCGGCGATGACCGCCTATGGCGCCGAGCTGATCCTGGTGAGCAAGCAAGCCGGCATGGAGGGCGCCCGCGACCTGGCGCTGCAGATGCAGGCCGACGGCCACGGCAAGGTGCTCGACCAGTTCGGCAACGCTGACAACCCGCAGGCGCACTATCACGGCACCGGCCCGGAAATCTGGCAGCAGACCGCCGGCAGCATCACCCACTTCATCAGCTCGATGGGAACCACCGGCACCATCATGGGCGTTTCGCGCTACCTCAAGGAGCAGAACCCGGCGGTGCAGATCGTCGGCCTGCAGCCGATGGAAGGGGCGGCGATTCCCGGCATCCGGCGCTGGCCCGAGGAGTACCTGCCGAGCATCTTCGAGGCCAGTCGAGTCGACCGGGTGATCGACATGGGCCAGGACGAAGCCGAGCAGACCATGCGCCGCCTGGCGCGCGAGGAAGGCATCTTCTGCGGGGTTTCCTCCGGCGGCGCGGTGGCGGCCATGCTGCGTCTGTCGCGGGAAGTCGAGAACGCGGTGATGGTCGCGATCATCTGCGACCGGGGCGACCGCTACCTGTCCACCGGTGTCTATGACCAGCGCTGAGCGGCGGCTGCCCGCGGAGGCCATCCGTGTCGCGGCGTAACGGCACCCTGCGCTTCCAGACCGGCGGCGGCAAGGCCAAGCCGCAGGTGCCGACGGGCAAGAAGCAGCGCCTGAACATCGAGCGGCTGGCCAATGACGGCCGCGGTATCGGCTTCGTCGACGGGCGTACCTGGTTCGTCAGCGGTGCGCTGCCTGGCGAGGAGGTCGAGGCGCGGGTGCAAGGCGCCCGTGCCCAGGTGGTCGAGGCGCGTGCCGAGCGCATCCTGCTGGCCAGCGCCGAGCGCCGCCCGCCGCCCTGCGTGCACGCCGCAACCTGCGGCGGCTGCAGCCTGCAGCACATGCCCCAGGCGGCCCAGCTGGCGCTCAAGCAGCACACCCTGGAAGAGCAGCTGGCGCGGGTGGCCGGGCTTGCCCCCGAGCAGTGGGCGGCGCCGCTGAGTGGTCCGGAGCTGGGCTATCGGCGTCGCGCGCGCATCGCCGTGCGCTGGGAGAACCAGCAGCTGGCGCTGGGCTTTCGCGCCGAGGGCAGCCAGGCGATCGTTGCCATCGACGACTGCCCGGTGCTGGTACAGCCCTTGCAGCCGATCCTGCGCGCGTTGCCGGCGCTGCTCGGCGGCTTCGCCCGGCCCCGGAGCATCGGTCATGTCGAGCTGTTCCATGGTGATTTCAGTGTTCTGCTGCTGCGCCACACCGCAGCGCTTGAGCAGGGCGACCTGCTGCGCCTGCGCGATTTCTGTGCGCAGCATCAGGCGCAGCTCTGGCTGCAGGGCGACGGCGAGCCGCAGGCCGATCAGCCGGGTGTCCTGCCGGGCTATCGCCTGGCGGCCGACGATCTGCGCCTGGCCTGGCAGCCAGGCGACTTCGTTCAGGTCAATGCGCAGAGGAATGAGGCGATGGTTGCCCAGGCGCTCGACTGGCTGGCGCCACAAAGTGATGAGCGGGTGCTCGACCTGTTCTGCGGTCTGGGCAACTTCGCCCTGCCACTGGCGCGGCGGGCCCGCGCGGTGGTCGGGGTGGAAGGCGCTGCGGGCATGGTCGAGCGGGCGACACGCAACGCCGGCGAGAACGCGCTGAACAACCTGCACTTTTATCAGGCCGACCTGTCGAAGCCGCTTGCCGACGCGCCCTGGGCTGCGGACGGCTTCGATGCCGTGCTGCTCGACCCGCCACGCGATGGCGCTTTCGAGGTGGTACGGCAGATCGCTCGACTCGGCGCGCGCCGGGTGCTCTACGTTTCCTGCAATCCAGCTACCCTTGCGCGTGACGCTGCAGAGCTGGTGCGGCAGGGCCTGCGCCTGAAACGCGCAGGCATCCTCGACATGTTCCCGCAGACCGGGCATGTCGAGGCAATGGCTTTGTTCGAGGCGGACCCGGATGTCCGCACAGTCCGTGGGTCCGCTTGAGCGGGCGGCGGTGGTCGTTCGGGGCAGGGATCAGCAGGTTCGGCGTGTGCGCCGGCCCAGGAAGGTAGTCAGATGGTACAGGTGAGAGCCCAGCAGCCGATCAACGATGACGGCAGCATCAACCTCGAGGCATGGCTGGACCATGTGCTCGCGATGGACCCGGCGCTGGAGCGCGAGGCGCTGCGCGAGGCCTGCGAGTTCGCCCGTGCCGGCGAGGCCCAGGCCCAGGCGGCGCAGCACATCTGGGCCGATGGCGCGTCGAGCTTCAAGACCGGGCTGGAAATCGCCGAGATCCTCGCCGACCTCAAGCTCGATCAGGATTCGCTGGTCGCGGCGGTGATCTACCGCGGCGTGCGTGAAGGCAAGGTGGCGCTGACCGAGGTACAGCAGCGCTTCGGCGTGGTGGTCGCCAAGCTGATCGAGGGTGTGCTGCGCATGGCCGCGATCAGCGCCAGCCTGAGCTCGCGCGAGTCACTGGTGCTGGGCAGCCAGACCCAGGTCGACAACCTGCGCAAGATGCTGGTGGCAATGGTCGACGACGTGCGCGTCGCGCTGATCAAGCTGGCCGAGCGCACCTGCGCCATCCGCGCGGTGAAGAACGCCGATGACGAGAAGCGCCACCGGGTCGCGCGCGAGGTCTTCGACATCTACGCGCCGCTGGCCCATCGCCTGGGCATCGGCCACATCAAGTGGGAGCTGGAGGACCTGTCCTTCCGCTACCTGGAGCCCGAGCAGTACAAGCAGATCGCCACCCTGCTGCATGAGCGCAGGCTGGACCGAGAGCGCTACATCAACGAGGTTATGGATCAGCTGCGTTCGGAGCTGGGTGACGCCGGGATCGAGGCGGACATCAGCGGCCGCGCCAAGCACATCTATTCGATCTGGCGAAAGATGCAGAAGAAGGGCCTGCAGTTCAGCCAGATCTATGACGTGCGCGCGGTGCGCGTGCTGGTGCCGGAGGTGCGCGACTGCTACACCGCGTTGGGCATCGTGCACACCCTCTGGCGGCACATTCCCAAGGAATTCGACGACTACATCGCCAACCCCAAGGAGAACGGCTACCGCTCGCTGCATACCGCGGTGCTCGGTCCCGAAGGCAAGGTGCTCGAGGTGCAGATCCGCACCCACGCCATGCACGAGGAAGCCGAGCTGGGCGTCTGTGCCCACTGGCGCTACAAGGGCACCGACGTCAACAGCGGTTCGAACCACTACGAGGAGAAGATCGCCTGGCTGCGCCAGGTCATCGAGTGGCACGAGGAGCTGGGCGACATCGGCGGGCTGGCCGAGCAGCTGCGCGTGGATATCGAGCCGGACCGGGTCTACGTGTTCACCCCCGACGGCCACGCCATCGACCTGCCCAAGGGCTCTACGCCGCTGGACTTCGCCTACCGCGTGCATACCGAGATCGGCCACAACTGCCGTGGCGCCAAGGTCAACGGGCGCATCGTGCCGCTCAACTACAGCCTGCAGACCGGCGAGCAGGTCGAGATCATCACCAGCAAGCAGGGCACGCCGAGCCGCGACTGGCTCAACGGCAACCTGGGTTACATCACCACCAGCCGGGCACGGGCGAAGATCGTTCACTGGTTCAAACTGCAGGACCGCGACCAGAACGTCGCCGCCGGCAAGGGCCTGCTGGAGCGCGAGCTCAATCGCATGGGGCTGCCGCCGGTGGACTTCGATCGCCTGGCGGAAAAGGCCAACCTGAAGACCGCCGAAGATCTGTTCGCCTCGCTCGGCGCGGGCGATCTGCGCCTGGCGCATCTGGTCAACCTCGCTCAGGCCCTGGTCGAGCCGGATCGTGCCAGTCAGCAGCTCGAGCTGATTCCGCTGAAGAGCGGCGGGGCGCGTCCGTACAAGGCCGGCGACATCCAGATCCAGGGCGTCGGTAATCTGCTGACGCAGATCGCCGGCTGCTGCCAGCCGCTGCCGGGCGACCCGATCGTCGGCTACATCACCCTCGGCCGCGGCGTGACCATCCACCGTCAGGACTGCGCCAACGTGCTGCAGCTCGGTGGCAAGGAGCCGGAGC
>Ga0102831_1001101_pt1 | contig 11592 bp, 8 predicted proteins | sample ColrivemetaGS747_FD_84508 | JGI IMG/M metagenome (GOLD analysis project Ga0102831, IMG submission 84508) | Estuarine microbial communities from the Columbia River estuary - Freshwater metaG S.747 | ecosystem: Environmental > Aquatic > Marine > Intertidal zone > Estuary | place: USA: Columbia...
GTGGGTGGAATGGAATATCCCGGCATTGTATTTTGTTCTTCTAAAAGTATGGGCGAAGAGTTGTGGGGTGTAACAGATCATGAATTTGGTCATACGTGGTTCCCCATGATTGTGGGAAGTAATGAACGCAAATACGCTTGGATGGACGAAGGGTTCAATACGTTCATCAATGATCTTTCCACAGCTGACTTTAATAAAGGAGAATTCAAACCCAGTTTTTTCCCAGACCCTTCTGCCCCTTTTATGGTTCGAATGACCTTTGGAGAAAAAATGGATGGACTATATAATACGCCGGATGTCATTCAACAAAATAATCTCGGGATTACGGCTTATCTCAAACCCGCACAAATGTTGCACGCGTTGCGCGAGCAAGTGTTGGGCGAAGAACGATTTGACAGAGCATTTCAAGAATATATTCGTCGCTGGGCCTTCAAGCACCCCACTCCCTGGGACTTTTTTCATACCATGGAAAATGTAAGTGGCGAAGACCTGAGTTGGTTTTGGCGAGCTTGGGTATTAAATAGCTGGAAGTTGGACGTTGCAGTGAAAGACGTTCGCTACAAAAAAGGTGACGCTACAAAAGGCGCAGAAATCACCATTGAAAATTTAGAGAAGATGGTGATGCCGTTGAATATTCGTATTACCGAGGTTAATGGCAACGAGCAAACGATTCAACTACCCGTTGAAGTGTGGCAACGTGGTGCACAATGGACATTCAGTGTACTCACCACCAGTGAAATCAAACAAGTAGTGATCGACCCCGATAAAAAACTCCCCGACTGGGACCGCAGTAATAATACGTGGAAAAAGGGGAATTAATTAAATAGCCGACTATCAAGTGAAAACAATTCAGTTTTTAGAATCTTAACTTTCTCAAAATTGGGGTGAAGGGGATTCATTAGATAGTTCGAATCACCTGGAACAATTACGGAGGGTACCTTTAAAACTAAATGTTCATTTTTTTCAACAAACAAATCCCCAATGCGCTGGGTATGTTTTTGTGAAGACGGACTCATCCAATCATTTTTTAAAGTATCAACTGCAACAGTTTGAAATTTAATTGCGTCGGGAATTTGAATTGTAACTAAACAATATTGTGTTGGCTTAATAATAAAGGGCAAGTGTACAGCTAGCTCTAACAGCGCGAGCGATCGAGATTCACTGGTGTAAAGCATCGGCGTACCGACACTATTCCACCGACCTCCATATAGTTCTGCGCCTTCGCCAGAGAGCTTATGGGTGTATTGCTTTTTAGCAAGTCGAAATACAATCATGATAATATTCCGTGTTCAATTCTACCTAATTCACCGCGGATAGCTTCAATCCCATAAGAATTATTAAGCAAATCAAGCGGCCGGATATAGCCCAATGGGATGGATTCAAGTGTTAACCAGAGATCAAAGTTTTTTTTATTACCAAAAACACTCACGCCATAATTGTATAGCATCACAATTCGAAGGATATGCTCGGAACTGGTGGGGCTAATTACTTTTTTCTCTTCTCGAATTCGTTCTAATGTTCTTTTTGAAATACGAAGAAAGTGCGCCCATTGAGTCAAAGTGAAAGGCATCTTTGACACTAATTGATGGAAGGCAGGATAGGAGATCCCCTTATTGGTTTGATCAATGATTTTAAAGAGCGATTGAGGATTCATCGCCTGATAGGTAGAAAGTTGCGCTAATTGATCCGTTTTTTTCATGAGAGCAAGGTACTGCATATTTTACATTTTGTCGTTATGATTATGACAGTTTTCACAATTCAATTATGACAGCAAAATAATAGTTAGCCAAATCCCTACCTTGAGATTAAATACATTATAGAAGGTTTTTTCCACAAAAAAAGCCGCCTCATAGAGACGGCTTTCAATTCCTGCATAGTGATTATTACCGCACGTGTACTTTCCCTTCAATGAGTTTATTACCACTGGCATCACCCACTACTACGTAGTAAATACCACGGGCAGCAGTGCGAAGGTCTACAGGTAATAAGGTATACGGACCGGCAATCGAAAATGCTTTCTGATACACTTTCGCACCTTTCCCATCGTAGATATTGAGTACGCGAGTAGAAGCGCTGCTTCCACTGTAGTAATACGACACAGTGAAGTTTCCATCATTGGGTGAAGGGAAGATGAACAAACGGTTACTAACGTTTGCAGTAATCGTAACGGTCTGCGATAGCGCAGAGCAGAATAGACCGCTCGGCCATGTTTCTCTAATTCCCACCTGATAGGTTCCGAGATCAGTGATAGTTGCTGTATAACTATTGGGAGTTAAAGTGGTGAACGCTTGATTATCGAGTGTCCAATTTGTCGCAATCACACCGCCGGTACTGCTGCTTGGTTGCGCAGTTAGTGTAGTGCTTTGTCCAGGCAGTAACGAAGTATACGGCGCCGCACTGAGTGTAACAGTAGGCACTACGCGTACTGTCAATAATGCAGCAGCTGATGCCACTGGCGTTGAGCAAGTATTGCTGGATACGAGACAGCGGTAGCGATTACCATTCATCGCAATGATCACAGATGGTAATGACAAGCTAGTGGTCGTTGCACCCGCGATATCAGTCCAAGTAGTTCCACCGTTGGTGCTCACCTGCCACTGATAATTAATAGCAGGAACGCTGGAAGCAGCTACCAAGAAACTAGCGGTTGTACCGGCACATACTTCTGCATTAGCAGGAGAACGGTTCACCACTACTGGCGCATATACGATGAGTGTAACTGCCGAAGAGTTCACTGTTGGCGCACAAGTTCCACTCACTACACAGCGGTATTGATAACCACTCATCGCTACAGTGGTGTTGCTGACAACTAAAGTAGAGGTTGTAGCGCCTGTGTAGTTACCCGTGTTGGTGAGATTCACAAATCCAGTTCCTGTGTTTACCTGCCACTGGTACTGCACTCCTGTTCCGGTTGCTCCTACCGTAAAGGAGACAGTAGTACCCGAGCAAGTAGTTTGTGCTTGAGGTTGTGATGAAATAGCAGGGAGTGTATTAACAGTGAGGGTAATAGTATTTGTATTAACCGGCGTAGTACATACTGCATTAGAAAGTACACAGCGGTACTGATAACCACTCATAGCTGGATTAGTTGTGCTGATAGCAAGTGATGCAGTGGTTACGCCACTATAGATTCCACCGTTTGAAAGGTTAGTAAACCCGCTGCCGGTATTTACTTGCCATTGATAAATGACACCGGCACCGCTACCTGCTGTTGTAAAGGTTACACCTGCTCCATCACAAACAGTTTGTGAGATAGGTTGTGTGGTAACAGTGGTAGGTGCAACAACGGTTAGTAGTCCGCAACCAGAGGTAAGTGCGGCTGTACATGTTCCATTAACAATACAGCGATAAGCCGTGTTATCTAACGAAACCGGTGCGTTATTGATAGTATAGGTTGCGCTAGTAGCGCCACTGATAGTTGTCCAAGGACCATTACATCCATTCAGACTTTGTTGCCATTGATAGGTAATACTTGCGCCCGTTGCCGTCACAGAGAAACTGACAGCAGATCCTGCGCAAATGGTTTGTGCATTGGGCTGCTGTGCAATAGCCGTAATTGGATTGACAGTAAGCGTGGCACTCGCAGAGTTAGCCGTTCCGCACGAACCACTCACCACACAACGATATAAATTTCCAGACAACCCTAAACCTGGTGCAGTTAATGTATACGTTGTATTAGTTGCTCCGGTAATAGTAGACCAGCTACTTCCGCCATCAGTGCTCACTTGCCACTGATACATACTCACGCCTAATGCCGTGATAGAGAAACTAGCATTCGTTCCGTTACACACAATTTGTGATTGTGGTTGCTGCGTAATACTCAATGCACTCACAACAGACAAAGTAGCTGCATTGGAAGTTGCTGTGCTAGGAGTACAGGTTCCATTAACAATACAACGATACTGATCACCATCCATTGCTAATGTAATACCAGTTAATGTGTACTGCGAACCAGTAGCGCCACTAACAGTAGTCCAAGTGTTTCCTCCATCCGTGCTACGTTGCCATTGATAGGTGAGATTAGCACCAGAGGCAACCACTCGGAAAATATTGGAAGAACCTACGCAGAGCGATGCGTTGGCAGGTTGTGTAGTAATAGTCGTTCCACTTGCAACCGTTAACAAAGCGGTAGTTGACGTAGTGGAATTACCACAGGTATTAGAAACAATACAACGATATAGATTTCCGGATTCTGTTGCGCTCGCACCTGTTACAGTGTAAGTAGCTCCCGTTGCGCCTGTAATGTTACTAAAACTGGTTCCACCATTGGTACTCACTTGCCATTGATAGGTTCCTTCATTAGCAGTGATACTAAATGTTGCGTTACTACCGGTACAAACACTAATATCAGAAGGCTGCGATGAAATCACAGGTGCCGTTCCTGCCGTAATTGTAAAAGTTAATACCCGTGATTGCGCCACAGCACCCGTTGCAGTTCCATTTACAGTAACGGTATAGTTACCGGGTAATAATGTGTTAGTGCCATTCAAAACTACAATAGTGCTATTGCCTGCAGTGACAGGGTTAGTTGTAAATGATACAGTTGTTCCTGTAGGATTTCCGGTTGCAGTGAGTGAAATTGCACCGGTAAATCCGCCATTAGAAATCGTGTTCAATAAGACACTCATATTCTGAGGAGCAGGACAAGCAGCTGTTACAGCAGCAGGAGAACTAAATGTAAACCCAGATGGTGCAGGAATAGTTGTTGACCAAACACCGCGTCCATGCGTAGAAGCAACTAACGTACGATCAGCCGCACGATACTTGAGCATAGTTGTTTTTACATTGGGAAAACTTGGATTCGCTTCCCACACCGTGCTACTTCCATTTAAAAGATCTGTCTCCCAAACACCTGTTTCTGTTGCAATGATTGCTTTGGTATCCGCATCAGGATGAAATACTGCCCAGCGCACAGGCATGTTAGGCAAGTTGCCATCACACTGTGACCAAGTTGTACCTCCATCTGTACTCACCCATACATTATTGACATTATAACTAGAATAGACAGCAATTAATTTATTTTCAGTAGAACCCGTGTTAACACAGTTTACATATCCTGCTGCACCACTGGGTGTAATATCTACTGCAGTGGGTGTAACATCATGTGCATTGGAGACACGAACCACTTTGCCAGAACCTAATCCAAAGAAAACGCGGTTAGCAGTAAAAGATGAAACGTGAACAGCAGATACGTTTTGACTGGCAAACTCTGGAACAGAAATAATAGAAGTTACAGCACCCGCTACGTTAGGAGCTGTTTGAGGATTATCCCAACGTAAATAACTGCCGGCCGCGTTACATGCATAAATAATATTTGCCTGGTTATCGTAATCCCATGGATTGATGAATCGTCCGCTGCTGCTATTAATAGTAAACGATGACCAGTTAGCCCCATTATTGGTACTGCGACGATATACATTATACACATAAGAACCAAACTGATAGTTCCCTTCATTTTGATCGATGGCAACATATGCACCGTCACCGCCTGTTACTTCCACCGAAGAACTAAGTCCGGCATTACTCAATTGGTGCACGCCATTATCCTGTGCACCAGCTAAAAAATAATTGGTTTGTGTGGGGTGAACAGCAACTGCATAAAACTGTTTGATTCGAAGTCCTGTATTACGATCACGAATCGTAGTTCCTTTATCTGAGGAATAATGTACTCCACCGTCGCAACCAAAAATTAGTTTGTTACCTCCATCCCACCATTGAATATCGTGTTGATCGGCATGTACATACTGACCACCGGTTCCTACCCATGCAGAAATACGAGTCCAGGTAGTTCCGCCATCTAATGTTCGTGCATTGTCAATTCCCCCTATAATACACTCCTCCGGATTAGATGGGTTGATACGTACGGACAAATCATACCATCCTTGCGTATTGGCAAAAGCAGAACCAGACACTGTAGTAGGAGGTGTGCCTGAACAGACGGCCCAATTATCTCCTCCGTCAATAGATTTAAATACTTGAGGAACCTGTCCTGAGTTATTTGCAGGAATAGCGTATAAAGTAGTGCCTTGCACAGCTATCTCTGCACGGTTATTATAAGAAGTAAATGGTGTAGTGGGTGTTGACCATCCTGTAGTGCTTGATGTAGTAGCAGGTACGTCTGTAAAGCGATAACTCTGCGCTGAACTAATTCCTGTTACAACGTGTAAACGCGCTTGTGTTGCAGTGGAAGAAATCTCCATGTCACAAATACGAATAGAGGCCACACCCGATGGAGTGATATTTGTCCATGAACTTCCGCCATCATTGGAACGAAACAGTCCACTACGTGTACCGAGGTAAACATTTCCTTGATAGTCGCAAAGGATACGGGTGCAAAATGTATAAGCAGATGAACTATTTAAAAAAGTCCATGTAGCACCACCATCTGTACTTTTGAAAACACCCACTCCTTGCACAGCGTCCGCATTGTAATAGGATTCACCTGTGCAGAGATACATGGTGTTTTGAAAGCCAGGACGTGGGTCCTGACAAATGGCTGCAATCGCCAGATTCGATAAAAAATCATTGATCGGAACCCAAATAGCAGGAGAAGCCGTGATATCCGTTGTCTTCCAAAGTCCACCAGCAACACTTCCTGCAAAAACTGTTTTTTTATTGGGATCAAGTGAGTCAACCATTAATGCACGAACACGACCAGCAGTAATACCACTATTTGCACGGGAGTTTCCATTGCTGGGACCTACCACATCTGAATTAGGTCCACGCTCTTCCCATGCTAATGCTTGAATACGATTTTGCCGTGCAGCTTCTTTTGCGGTTTCAGTGGCGAGTTTTGCCTCTAATAATTTATGCCAAGGAACTTGACCCGTGCGAGGATCGCGGGTCATTTCAAGTTCCTGTTGAACGGCTAATTCCGGACCATCATATTGAGTGGTCTTTTTCTCTTCTAATGAAGTCCTATTTTGACAGGAAGTCAAAAAAAAGAGAGCGATGGGGGCGCCAATCAAAAAAGTGCGGAGAGAAAGCGTAATTGATTTAAACATATAGGGCTTTTGGAATTGTCTAAATTAAGTAACTCCTCCCTAAAAAATCACTTTGTTGCAGACTAAAGGGGTTAAAATTTTAGCCAGCAGCGATCATACTTATTTCTACACTTACAAACTTGGGTAATGCGGAAACCTGCACTGTTTCACGGGCTGGATAATCCCCTGTAAAATAGCTACCGTAAATCTCATTTACCTCTCCAAAGCGGTTCATGTCTGTCAAAAAAATAGTGGTTTTGATAACATGGCTAAAATCGAGTCCGGCTTCTGTTAAAATTGCCTTTAGATTCTCCATCACCTGCCTTGTTTCAGTAGCCAGATCCGCATTGTTTAATTGACCTGTTGCAGGATCGATGCAGATCTGTCCAGAAATAAATACCTCACTTTTATAGCGAACGGCTTGGTTATAGGGTCCGATGGGTGCAGGTGCTTTATCTGTTTTGATGATTGTCTTAGACATAAAAAATAGATTAAAGGGCGAATTTAGCTTTATGCGCTTTCTTTGCAAAAATAGTTGGGATGAAGATTGCCCTGATTGGAAATAAAGTTCAACAAGCAGAATGGGAAACCCGCCCTGCGGCGCAGGCCATAGATTGGCTTTCTCACCCGACTGAACTAACCGATCAAACTATTTGCATCGATCTTTTGTTTGAAGAAAAGGGTGAACACGAATCAGCGTTAGTTGCGTTTCAAAAAAAAGGAGGGGTTGTGGTAGTGAATGCAGTGGCAAAAACCTGTAATGAACTTCCTGCTGGATTTTGCCGGTTAAACGGATGGACCGGTTTTTTAGAAAAAGAAAGAATGGAACTTGTTGGTGAAAATGAGACGATACGCCGTCAACTAGAAGTAGCTTTTTTAAACCTGAATCGTCAGCCAGAGTGGGTGCAAGATCAAATTGGCTTCATAGCCCCTCGTGTGCTCTGCTCTATCATCAACGAGGCCTATCTCGCTCTCAGCGAAGGAGTCAGCGATAAAAATCAAATTGACTTAGCGATGCAACTAGGTACTAATGATCCGATGGGACCTTGTGCCTGGGCGGAAAAAATTGGTAAAGCCCACGTGCTCAACTTGCTTGAGAAATTAAGTACTGAATCAAGCCGCTACAAACCGGCTTCCCTATTAAAAGAAGAAGTGTACGCATAAAATGTCATTTGTACTCCATATAGATACGGCGGGACAGACTGCATCCATTGCGATTTCAGCAAATGACACAGTGCTTGTTGAAAAATTAAATGCGAATCAATTTGATCACGCGTCTTGGATACATACTGCACTACAAGAGGCGATGCGTGAAGCAAATCTTTTGCTTGAAAAAATAAATGCGATTAGTGTCACTATTGGACCTGGATCATACACCGGTCTTCGGGTTGGACTAAGTACGGCAAAGGGGCTCTGCTATGCACTTGAAAAACCATTGATTACTATTCCAACGCTTCAATTAATGGCATCTGTTATTGAATGCGATACAAATACTTGGATCTGCCCGATGATTGATGCAAGACGAATGGAAGTATATTATGCGCTTTACGATCAAACATTAAATGAAATTCAGCCTGCGCAAGCGCTTATACTTGACGCTGCAAGTTTTTCAGTAGAATTAGAAAAACAGAAATTTATTTTTTGCGGAAGCGGAGCAGATAAATTCAAACCCCTCTGCCTCTCCAAAAACGCCAGCTTTTCAACTGCGTCAGCAACAGCGGCAGCAATGATACCTATTGCGTTAGGGAAGTTTCTAAAAAAAGAATTTGCCGATCTGGCCTATTGCACCCCATTATATGTTAAAGAATTTTATAGTGGTTCAAGGTCATAGTATTTGCCGGTAAATGGGGGTAACTTCACACGGATATGCATTCTTACACGCTTTCCATCCATAATCCTACAGAACCAGCACAAGCAGTAAACCTTGATCTTTTACTGTTAAAAAAGACCAGTGTGATTTTGCGTGCGCTTAATCATAAACTGCGTCAACAGATTTTACAACTCATTGATCAAAAAGGGAAAGTGACAGTCACAGAAATTTATATCCACCTGCGTGTGGAGCAATCGGTAGCCTCTCAACATTTAGCTATTTTACGTAAGGCAGGTTTTGTGCACACTACCCGCGAGGGAAAATTTATTTATTACTCCATCAATTTGGATCGTATGCGGGCGTTGACCCAATTTATGGATCAATTGTTAAAATAATAGTGACGCACTCGCTCAATTTCCTTGATAAATGGGCGCATAAGTAGCATTCCACTCATGTCTCCACCGGCGATGACTCCATAAATAATTGGTGGGATCTTCCTGAATTACTTTTTCTGTTTCCTTTTTATAGAGCCAGGTCAACTCATCAATGGAAAAGTTTGCAGCATTATCCGTGATCAGCTTGCACTCTAAATGATAATAGCCTCGTTTTTTACGTTTCAGGTCAAGCATCACCATGGCAGCGTTATGTGCAATAGCTCCTTTGGCTGGACCCGCGTGAAAAGGAGTTACCTTTCCAAAAAAATTCATCCAACGCGCAGTAGCAGGACGACTAGGATTTTGATCCGCTCCTAAAATCATAGCAGCGGGTTGAGAAAATATTTCATCGCGTTTGCCTAAAAATTCTTCGGCAGAAACAGCGTGTCCGCCCTGTTTACTTCGCAGGAATAAAAAAAGTTGATTAAACGCAGGTGATTGTATCGTACGAAATATAAAATAATAGGGTGCGGGCAGTGCGGGAGGAATTACCTGATTGACATATTCCCAATTGAACTGATGTGCAGCCATTAACTGAACCGACTTCCCTTTTTCAAGTAGTTCCCTGACAATGGTCAGGTCTGCCGTGCAGTGCTTTTTTATTGCACTTTTCGAAAGCGTCAGCATTTTAATGGACTCCGTAAACGTATCTGCAAAATTTCGGTAAAAAGATTTTATAACTCGATCCAATTCCTGCGGTGTAATAGCGGGAAAGGCCTGCCGAATGTTTTGTTCAATAAGAGCCCGGCGATATTTCACTACCCGCCGTAAAATAAAAGCAGCAAAACTGCCTAATGCATGAAAAAAAGCAAACGGCAACAGAGATAGTAATTGAAAAAATAGGCGAACGAGTAAAGACATGTTTCAAAGTTAACTGACCGTGGTCACTCTGATTAAATCAGAGTACAATATTTTGCGCCATAGATCCTTGGCTGGGATAATCAGTGTTATAATGCAGCCCACGACTTTCCTTGCGAAAACTTGCACACTTTACAATGAGATAGCCAATGGTAATCATGTTACGCAACTCCAATAGTTGAGGAGACACCGTGGTATTCTGATATAACTGCTCCGTCTCTTCAAACAGCAGATCCAATCTACGTGAGGCACGTTGCAAACGAATGTCATTTCGAACAATGCCAACATAATCGCTCATGATCTGTTGCAACTCCTTCAAACTTTGCGTGATCAAAATCATTTCGCGAGGCTCGGTGGTTCCTTTTGCATTCCAGTCTGGAATATCAAATTGAAAGTCGATGGCGGCGATTTTATTTTTTGCGTCTGTAAAACAACGATGCGCAAATACCATGGCCTCTAATAGCGAGTTACTTGCTAATCGGTTGGCGCCATGTACGCCCGTACTCGCACACTCGCCACAAGCATATAAATTAACAATAGAAGTGGCACCCCATGCATTGGTTTTAATACCTCCACAACTGTAGTGCGCTGCAGGGGCAACGGGAATTTGTTGCTGATGAACATTTATGCCTATGGAAAGACATTTTTCATAGATGTTTGGAAAATGTTCCTTGAATTTTTTTTCATCCAGGTTTCGGCAATCCAGCCACACATGTTCCATTCCCGACTTTTTCATTTCAGCATCAATAGCTCTGGCTACAATATCACGGGGGGCAAGATCTTTACGTGCATCATAGTGTCGCATAAAGTCATCCCCCTGATGATTGCGTAGAATACCCCCTTCACCACGCACCGCTTCTGTAATCAAAAAAGCCTGCCCGCGTAAACCCGGTTCATAAAGAGCCGTAGGATGAAATTGAATAAACTCCATATTTTCAATACGGCCCTTTGCTCGGTATACCATCGCTACCCCATCGCCTGTTGCAATAGCTGGATTAGTGGTGGTACGATATACCTGTCCTACCCCACCTGTAGCCAATACAGTGACGCGAGAGAGTATTTTATCGATTGTATTTGTTTCTCTGTTTAGCACATATACGCCGTAACAAACAATATCGGGAGTTGATTTAGTAATCAAAAACCCTCTGTGGTGTTGCGTAATGAGATCTACAACAAAACAGTGTTTGATCAATTGAATATTTGAAAAAGACTCCACGGCCTGTAACAGAGCCCGCTCCATTTCCTGTCCCGTTACATCCTTGTGATGTAAGATGCGGTGTGCAGAGTGTCCTCCTTCTTTTCCTTTTTTGAAAATGCCCTGATCATCTTTATCGAATCGTGCGCCCCATTCAATAATCTCATCCACGCGGGCAGGTCCCTCTTCCACTACGTTGCGAACAATTGCTTCATTACAGAGGCCATCGCCCGCAATCAGTGTGTCTTCAATATGCTTTTCAAAACTATCAGTAGCGGTATCGCTTACCACAGCAATTCCACCTTGCGCATA
>Ga0102831_1001114_pt1 | contig 11526 bp, 8 predicted proteins | sample ColrivemetaGS747_FD_84508 | JGI IMG/M metagenome (GOLD analysis project Ga0102831, IMG submission 84508) | Estuarine microbial communities from the Columbia River estuary - Freshwater metaG S.747 | ecosystem: Environmental > Aquatic > Marine > Intertidal zone > Estuary | place: USA: Columbia...
AGGGGGTGAGCGGGGAAACGTCGGCAGCGCCTGAAGGCGCGGCGCCGACGGCAGAGAAAGTGCCGGCTGCAGCTGAAGACGCGGCTGCGGCAGTCGCCCCGCTGCAGCCGATCATCATCAAGAAAATCATCGACGAGGGTCATGCCGGTGGGCATGGCGGCGCGTGGAAAATCGCGCTTGCCGATATGATGACTGCGATGATGGCCTTTTTCTTGTTGATGTGGTTACTCGGCGCGACTAACGCTGATCAACGCAAAAGCATCGCCGAATACTTTCAGCCCACCAATCGGCCGGTAGTCGATAAATCCGGTGGGTCGAGCGGATTTTTCGGTGGCATGTCGTTGATCGATCCGAAGTCGCTGCCCATGACGCTGACGCAGACGGGCATCAATCAACTGACGGCACCGGGAACCGAGGAGTACGAGTCAACATCTGAAGACCAGGCGTTGCCGCAAGGCTTGAGTGAGGAGGAGCGTCAGAAGATCGCTGCGGAGCAGGATGAAAAAGCGTTCGAGGCGCTTCAGGACGCAATGGAAAAGCAGATCGGCGCTGATGAGGCGACATCAGAACTGCTGTCGAAGGTAAAATTTGTACGGGAAAAAGAGGGCCTGCGTATCGAGATCCTCGATGATGCGGGATTCTCGATGTTTGACTCCGGCACCACCTCCTTATCGGGGCCGGCTGCGGCCCTGATTGCCAAGGTGGGTGAGAGCCTGAAGGGTGTGCCGAACGAGGTCGCCGTTCGTGGACATACGGACAGCACGCAGTTCAAGGCGGCGGGCAATAATAATTGGACGCTATCGGCTAATCGTGCCGATATGACTCGGCAAGTGTTGACCTCCATCGGGGTGGACGAATCGCGTTTCTCACGAATCGAGGGCGTTGCAGACTCGCAGCCGGTTAATCCAATGAACCCTGCAGATCCGAAGAATCGCCGTATCAGCATTACGGTGCTTTATCGCGACGGCGAGTTGCCTAAAAAATGAGTGCAGGGGGTGCGTTACCGCGGCTAAAGCGTTTGGTTGTGTTTGCTGCCTTTGCGGTTGCAGCGTCGACGGCCGATGCACGATTTCTGAGTGGCTTTGATGCCTTTCGGGCTGGCGAGTACTGCAAAGCGCGCGATTATTGGTTGAAGAGTGAACGCGATGGTGATTCAAATTCCGCATTCGGCCTCGCTGAGCTTTACGCCCGCGGATTTTGCGTCAAGCAGAACGATCGCCTCGCGACTCGTTGGTATTTGACGGCGGCTCTGCGCGGTAACTCGAGAGCACGCGCCGAATTAGGTGTTCGGTACGCTTACGGCCGGGGTGTTAAGCCTAACGCTTTCAAAGCCTATGTATGGCTTTCGGCCGGCAAGCTGAGTGCCGCCGGATGGGACACGACGTTCGTTAAAAATGCAGACGCCAACTTGCAAATGCTACGCCCATTGCTGACCGATAAAGAAAAGCAGCGGGCGGATCGCATCCTGGCTGCGTTCGTGCGCAAGTGGGCGCTGCCCCGAGAATTCAACTCGCTCGACTGATGTGATTAGAGCCCAGCGTCGGTGAAACGCACCACGACCTGGGCGCAGACCGACTCTTGCGGTTCAGGCTCGCCGGACACCGTCCAGCGTGCGGCGCGCGCCCATGAGAGGGCCGCCTCGTTCGCCTCGGCGAACGGTGACGGCGCTGAGACCTCGAAGGTCCTGGCGGTGGATCGCCCGGTCGCGCAGACCTTCAAGCCCACGGTGTCACGGCCAACTTTTCGTCGCTGTTCGGGTGACAGCCAGGAGTTTGCGGTCCTAGAAGCTGAAGCCAAGCGAATTTGCGCAGGGGCTTTGCTTGCGGCGGATGCGGGCCGTGGGGTCGCCTCTGCCGAAATTGCTGGTGCTTCTTGTCGCGGGCTCGGCGGCGGCGCGTCGTGGGCGTGTTCACTGGGTTCGGCCGCATGGCTGGGCGACGCCGGTGACGTGGTCTCAGGCATTGCAGAGGAGTGGTGGTGCTGGATCTTCCAGACGCCATTCTTTTGGGTATACACGAAGGTATATCGCGCCGCGACGCTGGATGCCCGGCCGTTAGCGTCCATCACTGAGAAAACGTAGAGCCCCATATCCATCGCAGTGTTGCAGCCGAGGTGGATGGTTCGCTCAGTGATTTCGCCGCGCGGAAAGCGCTGCAGGAAGTGTACGAAGTAGTCTTTGATCGCCGCCGCATTTTTCCGTGGGACGTTGGATACGGTCGGCAGCAGCACGGCATCCGGCCAATACATCGCCGTGACTTTGGCGGGGTCGAGGGAGGCGAGAGCGAGATTCCAGCTGCTGAACAAGTCCGCGACCTCAGACTCCTTGGCATAGACGCAGGCCGTCGGCGCGGGATCCATCTTTGCGGATTGCGCCGCCGTTGCTGCGCCGGGCGTAAGCCAGATCGCCAAGGTGAGCAGTGTCGTTGCGACGAGGCGCTGTAGTAAATTGTCTGCGGAAGCCAGCATGGTGTTACGTACTCCAAATCAACGTTCGTCGGTCGACAGGTCGCCCCGTCGCGCAGGTCAAGTCTCCGCCGACCTTCGGCCCAGCCTGATGCGCCCGAGCGGCGGGCTTCGGTGGCATCTGAGAGCCCTTCGTTACCGGAAATGTCATGGTCCATTCCGCGAGCAAGTGGCGTCGTTCCTCGCTGCCTGGGAACCGGACACGACTGATCTCGTGCTGGTCGGGCCCAGTGCCGGATGGTTTCTGCCAGCGACCTTTCTCACGCGGTTCAGTCGGCTGTTGATGATGGAACTGGATACGTCGGCACGATTTTTTTTCCAGTTGCGTCATGGACGGTCGCTGCGTCAGGCTCAAGCGTCCACCACGTGGTTGATGGGGGATTTCGTGACCAGACTGCCCGAAGTGTTGGCAGCGCGACCCAAGGCGGCTGTGCTTTTTTGCAACGTTCTTGGGCAGCTGGGCTTGGAGAGATCTGACTACCAAGTCGAATTGGCCGCATTGAAACTACGGCTTTCGGGCCGTCGGTGGGCCAGTTTTCACGATCGATTCTCCTCGTTGGGGCAAGACCTTCGAGGGCGGGTAGCGGCGAGTTTTTCGTCCACCCGAAGCATGGACGCTGCCATGCTCGGCAAACTTGGTTGCAGCGGGGAGTGGACAGACCATGGCACGGAACATGTTTTCCCGGACGGCACCCTGCGGCGCGTCGCCGTCTGGTCCATTACGAAATCGCGTGTGCATTTTGTGGAGATGGGCAGTGTGGGATGAACGGTCGATTCTTGGCTTTGACCTGCGGTCGGCCGGGCTCGCGGGGGCTAAACTGACTCTTCTCGGTGCGCTCTACGCCGCATTGGTAGCCTGCAGCCCGCGGGCTTCGTGCGATGAGCCCGCAGCAATCGAACAGATGCTTTCGTTGGGTCGGGAGGGAGTCATTGAGGACGTTGCTGAGCAGTGCGTACGCGATCTCTACAAAAAGATCCCCGAGGTTACGGCGGCGTGTCCAGTCAATGATCAGGGGTCTCGCGCCGGGTGCTTGAAAGCCTGCGCATCGTGGGCGCAGACGGCTGTGGAGGCCACTAACGAAGGTGTTCAGACATTGTTCACCGACGAAACCATCGCCACGGTATCGTGTCGCGCGTCGGTCCGATTCACCGTGGCGTACGACGGCGGTCAAGTGGTTCGGGCCACCATTCCTTACCTGGTTGCCTCGCGTAGCGGTGCTCTGCAAGTGGCGTTGAGTCGCTGACCGCCGTTGGCGCTCGACCCGATGGGGCGGCAGGGTGTATATACTTTCGCCGATGCATGTTCGGCCAGTCACTTTGGTAGAGCGTTTAAAAAAGAACGGGGTACTGCCGACGGCGCAGCGTCTGCGAATCGCCGCGCTGCTGCTCGCCTCTCCGCAGCACCTGACGGCGGAGCAGATCCTCTGCCGGCTTCGCGAGGGGGGCATGCGGATCTCCAAGGCCACGGTCTACAACACGCTCAATCTTTTTGCGGCCAAGGGCGTCATCCGCCAGCTCGCCGTCGATGGCGATCGAGCCTGGTTCGACTCCAACACCGAGCCGCACTACCATTTTCAGGATATCGAGACGGGCGCGCTCACGGATCTCGCGCCACAAGAGGTCCGTTTCGACCGACTGCCGCCACCCCCGCCGGGCATGGAGTACGCCGGGGTCGAACTTTTCATTCGTCTGCGGCGCGTTTAAGATGCGCCCCCCGGCGTTCGCCCGGGGCCGGTTGCCGGGATAGCTCAGTTGGTAGAGCGGCGCATTCGTAATGCGTAGGTCGTAGGTTCGAATCCTATTCCCGGCACCATTTAATCTACAAAAAAATAAGTTCAGTCTCGTCCAAGGCAATCGCTTGTTAAGTGTTCTCGCGTTAAGTGCAGGATAAGTGCGGAAACCAGCAAATCTTTATCGGATGTAGGTGGGGTCGAGTTCAAATCTTGGCGTCCCGACCGATACTGACGTAACTGTCGGACGTGCGGCATTACGCGTTTCACGATTGAGCGCAGCACACACTGCGCAAGAGGAGATGAGAGTAGAGCGTAGCGCCGGCGTTCCACTGGTTGGAGGTCCACGGGCGTCTCGGTTCGGACATGCGTGGGATGCTCTCAGACGACCGAGTTTCCCCCGTCAACTGGCAGCGCCGCACCCGTGATGTAGCTCGCTTCGTCGCTGCACAGCCAAACGGCGACGCGCGCAACCTCTATGGCTTGGGCGCTGCGGAGCATCGGGGTCCTGTCGACGCGCGCGGTCGATAATCTTCCGGGGGACGCATCGATCGATGCGGACATCGGAGTGTCGACGATCCCCGGGCATATCGCGTTCACCCGGATCCCGTTTTTGGCGTAGAAACTTGCTGCGGCCCGGGTGAGACCGACTACGCCATGCTTCGCGGCGCCATAGGCCGGATTGAAGGTGGCCGCACGGAGGCCCACGATGGACGAGTTGTTCACGATGCTGCCGCTCCCGCGCGCGAGCATGGCGGGGATCTGCTGCTTCATGCAAAGCCATACGCTCGTGAGATCGACGTCGATTACTCGTCGCCACTGCTCCTCCGTGAGTTCATGCAACGGCGTTCCGATCGGTCCGATCACCCCCGCGTTGTTGAAGGCGAAATCGAGGCCGCCCAGGTCCCCGACGATGGCTTTCATCATCGCGCTGACGTCAGATTCGGAACTGACATCCACGCGGTACGCGTTCGCGCGCCCACCGGATCGAACGATCTGCCGGGCGACACGCTCAGCGGCGACACCGTCGATGTCGCAGATCGCGACCGTCGCGCCCCGGGCGCCGAATTCGAGAGCAGCTTGCTCGCCGATTCCGCTTCCTGCTCCCGTGATCAACGCGATCTTGTCTTTCATCTCAGTAGAAGTTATCAAGGCGGATCCTGCGCCACTTCGAGAGGTAGGGTGCGCGGAGGGCGTTCCGCCGGAATTCCGAAAACAATGAACCCCTTTCTGACGACCATTGCATGGGGGCCGGGGACAGTCCTGTTCCTATGGCACCGAGCGTCGAAGGGGACTTGAAACGATGACTTCAAAGACAGCGATGGCCAGGATGGACTATGCGCCGTCGTCCGTGCCTGTGAGGTTGCTTGTGGCTGTTTTCGTCTCGGGCGCGGCCGGGCTGATGTACCAGCTCGTGTGGATGAGAAGTTTCTCTCTGGTAATCGGGAGCGCGCATACGGCCGTCGCTGCCGTGCTCGCGGCGTACATGGGGGGATTGGCGATCGGCGGCCTGTTGGGCGCGAGATGGGCTTCGCGACTCGCATCACCGTTGCGAGCCTTTGCCGGTCTGGAGGGCGCTGTGGCGCTCTTTGCGTTGGTTTTCCCGTTCGCGCTCCAGGCTGCTGCCGGCATCGTCTCGAGCTGGCTCGGTTCCGGTGCCGAGCTCGCGACCGACGCCGGGTGGCTGCAGGCGACGGTCTATGGCGCATCAAGCGCCTTGGCGATCGCTGCGCCGACGATCTGCATGGGAGCGACGCTGCCGGTATTGGTCCAGGGGTCGCTGGGCCGAGTCGGCAGTCCGCCGACCTGGCTGGCCCAGCTCTATGGGGTGAACACGCTGGGTGCTGCAGTCGGCGCGGGAGCGGGAGGGTTCCTCCTGCTGCCCAATCTCGGTCTGTCTGCATCGACCTGGTCGGCTGCGCTGCTTAACCTGATGGCGGCTGCACTCGTGCTGGTGGGGCCTTCCCGAAAGCCGGTCCAGCCGGAAAGCCTCCCAGCCAAGCGCCCACCAGCCAAGCGTCATCCAGCCAAGGGCGATAGTGAGGTCTCGGCGCCGCCAGACCGCAACGCATGGCCGTTCGTGCTGGCGGCATTCCTGATCTCCGCGGCATCATTTTCGCTGGAAGTCTTCTGGGCCCGCCTGCTCTCGCACCTCTTGGGCGGCACGATGCAGGGCTTCGCGTCGATGCTGTGCGTCACCTTGCTCGGGATCGGTGCGGGCGGGATCCTCGCCCAGCGCTCGACCCGACTCGCAGCGGACGGTCGCCGGTGGCTCATCCTCAGCCTCGTCGTCGCAGCGGTCGCAGTCATCGGCGCGTATGGCTTGCTCTCGATGGTGGCAGGAGACGGCCTGCATGCAGTACCCATGCTTGTCGTGGTCCTGCTGGCGATACTGCCGTCATCCATCGCATTCGGCTTGAGCTTCCCTTTGTTGGTCCGCTGCGGCGCCCGGTATGGTGAGGACTATCCGCGTGTCACAGGGTGGATCTTCGCCGCAAGCACCACCGGGGCCATGGTGGGCGCCCTCGTCACCGCAAACGTGCTGCTTCCGGCGATCCGGTTCGAAGGCGTTCTGAGCGCAGCGGTGGGCACGTTGCTGCTGGTGATCGCAGGGCTCGCATGGCCCGTCGCGTCCCGGACGCAACGGATCGCCGTCCTGTCTGGCGCGCTCATCGCGGTCGTCGGGATGTCATGGTATCTGCCGGCGCCGCGGGAGATTCTTGGATCCAGCGCTGTCGACAGCGCGCAGCCCACGGAGGAACGCTTCCTTGCGGTGGGGCGGGCTGCGACGATCCAGATCCAAGAGCGTGGCTTCGGCCTGTTGCTCCGGGGAGATGGCCTTCCCGAGGCATTGGTATCCCGTGTCGGGTCGCCGCCCGGTCCCGACGATCAGGTCTGGCTGGGCACGTTGGGTCCGATGTCGCGTCCGGACGCGCGCTCGATGCTCGTCGTCGGTCTCGGCGGGGGAGTCACTCTCGAAGGGATCCCGCCGACGATCGACAAGATCGATGTGGTCGAGATCGAGCCGAGAGTGCTCGAGGCCAATCGGTTCATCGCCGACGAGCGTCGCCACGATCCCTTGAGGGATGGTCGAGTCCGGGTGGTGTTGAACGATGCCCGGAATGCGCTGCAACGGACGTCCTATCAGTACGACATCATCGTCTCGCAGCCGTCGCACCCGTGGACACCGGCTTCGGCGAACCTGTACAGCCGGGAGTTCCTGGCGTTGTCCAAGCGTCGGCTGACGGCTGATGGTGTCTTTGTGCAGTGGATGAATGCGGGCTTCGTGAGCGAGGAACTCTTTCGGAGCTTGGTGGCCACGCTGGCGGCGGAGTATCGCCACCTGCTCGTGTACGAGCCCGTGCCGATGTCCCTCGTATTTCTGGCCTCTGACACTGAAGTCGACCCACGGCGTTGGTTCACCTCCGGAAGAACACGCACCGACGAGGCGGCCCGGGCACTGGCGCGTGCCGGGATCATGCTACCCGAGGACCTCGACTGGTCGTTGCTGCTTGGCGACCGGGACTTGCGGGCATTGAGCGCCACCGCAAAGCCGATCACCGATGATCTGAACAGGCTCGCCATGCGCAGCAGACCGGGCGCGGGCATGTCGGAGTCGGAGTTCTCGGCCCTCGTAGGGCCGTATGACCGCGTCCGAAACCTCGCCGCAACCGGCGCGGCGGCGGATTACGTCCTGCAACGCCTGGCTGAGGCACGCACGGATCGATCGGCACGCGCGACACCGATGATCGAGCGTGCGTCTTCCGAGGGCAGAGACTTCGACATCGCGGTCCGCAATGTAGTGACTCTGGAAGGCGGTCGCGCGTCCGACGAAGTCATATCTGCCGCGCGTCGTCTACCGGATTCGGCGGCGGCGGTGGTGCAGGGGTGGGCGGCTGCGCGCGCCGGTGCCGTGAGCACCCTCCGCGATCTCGATCCCGCGTTGGCGAAGACGTCGCGCATGGACTCTTGGTTCGCCGCCTCATCGAGACTCCGTGCGGAATGGCGGTTGGACGCCGCCGCGCGAGCCGACGCCGACTCGATGGAAAGAAAGACTTATGTCGCAGAGGCTATCGCGATCATCGATTCTGCTCTGGTCTCCAGTGTGACCACCGATCTGTTGTTCCAGCGTGCGGCGGCGGCGGAGCTAGCCGTCGACCATGACATCCTCGTCGAGAGTTCGGCGGCGCTGGCCGATCTAGTAAACAAAAAATTCCTCGCGCCGTCGGCGAACGGAGGTCCGTCAGGTGATACGGCGCTTCAATCGAAGCGGCTGCAGGCGCTCAGAAGCCTGCTGGTGTCATTGCCGGAAACGCCGCGCGTGCGTCAGGTGATCGAGTCGCTGGACGGTACGCTCGACGGCATGGCGCAGCTCACTGTCGCAGAGCCGCGTCGATGACGGAGAGGGCAGGTCCTGAAAGACGCGCCGTTTACTTTATCAGTCCCCTTCTTGCCGAAATCGGTCTAAATCTCTCGCGGACGCTTCAGCGCCCGAGTGGCCTACGGTAAAACCGAAACAAAGGCGTGTTATCGCGCATCAGGCATAGGGGGAACACCAAAGTGACTCACGCAAGAAACCCACTCGTACCGGCGTTCGCAGCGAAAATCTCCGCGGCGATCCTCGCAGGAGTTTTGATGGCCGTTTCCTCGCTGGCATCCGCCCAAGGCGGTGCGAGTCCGGATGCTGAGGTCGCGCTCGACGAAATCGTGGTCACAGCGCAGAAGCGCGCGGAACGGCTCCAGGACGTTCCGATCTCCGTCCAAGCGGTCACGGGTGAGATGTTGCAGAAAATGGGCGTGCAGAACTTCGAGAACTTCGAAGTTCCGGGTGTACGCGTGTCGCGTGGCGGCATGTCCGACACCATCACGGTTCGGGGCATCGGATCCGGTCAAAACCTCGGCTTCGAGCAGTCGGCTCCGATGTACCTCGACGGCATCTACTATGGGCGCGCCAGGACGCAGCGCCTTGGCTTCCTCGATATCGAGCAGATCGAGCTTCTGAAGGGACCACAACCCACCTTCCTCGGTAAGAACGCCACTGCCGGCGCGATCAACATCAGGACCCGGCGTCCGGGCAGAGACCTCGAGCGCGAAGTCGAAGTGAGCTATGAGCCTGAAACAGAAGAGGTCACTGCATTCGTCGCGGCGTCCGTCCCTCTGAACGATCGATGGGCGATCCGTGGTGCCGCCCGTTACCGCGATTCCGAGGGGTACCTGACCAACACGATCACGGGGCGCAAGGAGCCGGCAATCAACGACAAGCTTGCGAGACTGACGCTCGTCGGAGACGTGACAGAGTCGACCCGCGTCACTGCGATCGGCTATTACGCGGCGAATCTCGACAAAGGGCGAAACAACCAGAGCACGATCTGCGAGCCCAATTTCCGACGTGACACCTCCAGCGCGGCTCAGGATCCATGCATATTCGACGACAAGAAAGCGTCGTTCTCGCAGACGCCCGCCGCTATCGAAGCCGAACGCCCGGATCTCTGGCGCGACGCCGATGGGGGCCCGTTCCTCAACGACATGGACGCCTACGGCGCGACCCTGCAGATCGACTGGGAACTTGCCAACGGTCTGTCGTTGACCTCGGTCACCGGCTACTACCAGTACGATAACTACCAGTACATCGACGTGGATCAGGGCGTCGCGAACTACGGTGTATCGACCTTCACTGAAAGATACGACCAGATGAGCCAGGAACTCCGGCTTCTCGGACCGAAAGACGCAAAGCTCCAATGGTCGGTGGGGGCCTATTTCGACTCCAACGACAACGATGTCGTGAGCACGCAATCGTTCGACGCGCGGAACTTGTTGCCGTTCACGCCGCCGGCGGTGCCGCCCCAGACAAACCGGGCGCCTGCGTTCGTCGTCACCAACACGAACGGTTTCGTGCAAGACGTCCGCGAGTCCGCCAAGTCGATGGCAGCGTTCGTCGACGCGAAGTACGAGATCACCGAAAGCTTTGCGATCCGCGGTGGGTTGCGGTACGAAGAGGTCGAGAAGGACATCGACTACAGGCGGTGCGGGACGTTGCCTTACCCGACCTGCACACCTGTGAATACGCTCCCGGCCACGGCGATGAAATCGCGCAAGGACGACAAGATGGCGCCTTCCGCTACCATCGAATATCGGCCGATCGATGACGTCCTGCTCTACCTGAGCTACAAGAAGGGCTTCAAGTCCGGTGGCTTCTCAAACAATGACGCCGGGCCTTTCAACTCCGAGCATGTCACCGCGTGGGAAGCGGGCGCCAAGACCCGATTGCTGGACAACCGGATGATGCTCAACCTCGCCGTGTTCCAGGGCGAGTACGACGACTTGCAGGTCTCCTCGTTCGACCCGGTCAGCAACCTCTTCACCACCACGAATGCAGCGTCGGCCGAGAACAAGGGCGTCGAGGCCGAGGTGCAGTACGCCGCGACCAGCCGTCTGCGTTTCGCGCTCAACGTTTCGTATCTCGACGCGGCCTACGACGACTTCCGCAATTCGCCGTGTTGGGCGGGTCAGGCCACCTTGGGCACGGGGTGTGCTCCGAATGCTCAGGGTTCGCAGGTCCAGAACCTCAGCGGCGTCGTCACGCCCTATGCGCCGGAGTGGTCGGGTACCGCCGCGGTGGACTACACCTTGCCCGTCGGGGGCAGCCACAACCTGAGCCTGGGCGCCGACATGTTCTACACCGGCGATTTCGCGACCCTGACGGACATCAACCCGCGCGCGTTCCAGCAGTCGTACACCAAGGTCAATGCGCGGATCGCGTTCGGACGCGACGACGACTTTTGGCAGGTCGCGCTGGTGGCCCGGAACGTGACGGATGAGAGGACCGCGGCCTTCAAGAACACGATCCCGGGAGGGTTCTTCTCGATCGCGTCCTTCACGGATCCGCCCGCCACCTACACGATCCAGGCCCGTTTCAAGTTCTGATCGGGTAGCACGTACAACACGGTGCCGTCGCTCGAGGTGCGATGCGTCCGCCCCGGGCGCCGGCCGATCAGGCAGGTCGCGCGTCAGGCCCTTCTTCGCGGAGCGTCGGACATTCGCGGAAGATGCGCGCAGTGCAGGTGGCGCATCTGGAACGATCCAGGCTCGGCAGGATGGCGGCGATGGCCGCGCCCTTGCTCTCATGCAGCGCGTCTTCGCCGATCGCTTCCGTGACGCCGATCTGCGCCAACCGCTCGACCTCGCTCGGCAGTCGGGTCGTGATGTGCAGGCGCCCGCCGCGTGCCCGGCGCCGAGCCGCTTCATCCTTGAGAACCTCGGCGGCGGTGACATCCAGATCGCCGATGCCGCGCATCACCATCAGCATGTGCGGCTGCTCCGGTCGGGTGATCTC
>Ga0102831_1001118_pt1 | contig 11511 bp, 7 predicted proteins | sample ColrivemetaGS747_FD_84508 | JGI IMG/M metagenome (GOLD analysis project Ga0102831, IMG submission 84508) | Estuarine microbial communities from the Columbia River estuary - Freshwater metaG S.747 | ecosystem: Environmental > Aquatic > Marine > Intertidal zone > Estuary | place: USA: Columbia...
AGTAATCAACACCACCCCATTTCTTCCAAGAGACCCATACTGAGTGGTTGCACTCAATCCTTTTAATACACTGATATTCTCAATGTTATTGGGATCAATATCAAAGAAGCGGCTACCCGTTTGGTTACCAAATAAGAAGCTCCCTTGCGTGTTGGTAGACCCGTCAAAAGGCACTCCATCTACGACAAAAAGTGGTTGCGAGTTGCCACTGATAGTGGATACCCCACGAATAGTAATATTAGTACCAGAACCAGAGATACCGCTACTATTCAGAATGTTTACACCTGGGGCTTTACCTTGTAACAAACGCATAGGATCTCCGTCAGGACGTAATTCCAATTGCTTTTTGTCAACCGAAGCAACTGCATATCCCAGCGCCTTTTTTTCACGTTTGATACCCAATGATGTTACAACAACCTCGGAGATTGTTTCAGAGGAAGTGGCAAGTGTGACCTTAGCGGCATTTGATGCAGCAATTTCAGCAGAGGAAAATCCCACACTGGAGATAACCAACACGGTGCTGGAATTAGGAACACTTAAGGTAAAGCTACCATTAGCATCGGTAGATGTACCATTCTTGCGATTGGTCTTTTGCACAACGGAGGCTCCTGTTACAGGTGCTCCCTTGTCATCAAGGACCTTACCAGTTACTGACTGCTGCGCCAACAAAGAGGAGCTGCAGAATAGTACCAGCGAAACAAGTAAAAGAAATCCTTTTCTCATTAGCGACTGTTTTTAGTTTTAGTTTATTCAATTAGCAATTGAACACAATATAGTAACTAAGGGCAGTTACTTGCATTCAAAAGCTGCTTGTAAACTTAACAATTTTTTCACAAAAGTGAATACTCAAGAAAATTTTTCAGAATGGAATTATTAAAAATAAGCTCTTAGATGCTGACTGTCAGTACTTTAAGTCGTAGATAGGCCTTCTTTTTGGTCAAAAAGGCCCTCCTGTTTAGAAAGAAATATCGTAGCAACAGCATTTCCGATAAAATTAGTGATTGCCCTAGCCTCCGACATAAATCTGTCAACTCCTAATAAAAGTGCTAAGCCTTCCATCGGAATAACTTTAACAGCATTTAAAGTAGACGCTAAAATTATAAACCCACTTCCGGTTACTCCGGCTGCCCCTTTTGAAGTAACCATTAGCACACCAAAAATTGTTGCAATTTGACCCCATGATAAATCAACGTGGAAGACCTGCGCCAAAAATATGATCGCCATGGACAAATAAATGGAAGTGCCATCCAAATTAAAAGAATATCCAGTTGGGACAACAAGCCCTACAACTGAACGGTGGCAACCCATTTTCTCAAGCTTATTCATCAAATTAGGAAGAGCAGCCTCGGATGAAGAAGTGCCAAGCACGATGAGTAATTCATTTTGAAGATAACGAAGTAACGTCCAAATATTTTGCTTGTAATAACGAAGAATCGCACCCAGTATAAAAACAATAAATAAAAACATGGTGACATACACGCACAACATCAGTTTCCCAAGTGGCAGTAGTGCTGCAAGACCATATTTACCAATGGTGAAAGCCATTCCCCCAAATGCTCCGATTGGAGATAACTTCATCACCCATCCTAAAGCCTTGAAAAGGTAAGTAGATGCCCACTGGATTTTCATTAACACTTTTTCTCTATGAAGAGAGCGATTCAAAAAAATGCCAATACCAATCGAGAGAATCAAAAACTGAATAGTAGAATTTTCTCTGAAAAATCCCAGCAGCGAGATCGCATCAGGTTTATTGTATTTAGAAATGTCATCCCACTGCATCCCACTTGTATCGATGCCAGATCCAGGCTGAATCAAATAAGCCACACCAACGCCAATTAATAAAGCAATTGTAGTGACGACTTCAAAATACAGGAGTGCTTTCCCGCCAATTCTCCCTACCCTTTTCAAACTATCCATCCCACAAATTCCCGTAATGATTGTTACCACAATAATTGGGTTGATAAACTGTTTGACAATATCAATAAAGTATTTACCCAATGGCTGCATGGCCACTGCCGTTGAGGGAGAAAAATGTCCCAACAGTATCCCGGCCAAAATGGCTAACAATACCCAAAAAGTGAGATTCTTTTGTAACTTTTTCACAACAGTTTACAGCGCTTGATTGATAATTCCATTAACTACATCCATACAAAGGGCCATTTCCTCTTTACCTATCTGCATAATTCTAAAAGTTTCACCATCCTTATCATAATAAGTGAAAACTGAGGGAAGAGACGAAGGCAATTTACCTGTGATGGCTTTTACAAAGCAAAGTGCGGCTATGAAAGTGCCCAAATTACTGGGATGTGAACCATCAGAAACGTAAAGTGAAGCAGAGGGTGAGCGTTCTATAACCTTTTGCCAGCAATCACCAACAGGAACACGGGATGCTCTACACTTAGTTGCTAGTTGCATATAGCCATCATTGATTTGCTGTTGTGTAGAGGGAGTTTTTTCACGCGCCCACGTATTATAAATAAATGGCCGGGCGCCACGCTTTTTTATCAAGTCACAAAACAAACTCCCAAAATAGACAAGGCTGTCAGGCGCTTCAATAGGTCGCAAACTGTGATCCTGAAGCACAACAATATTATAGTTACCATTTCCAACTAAAGTGCGAGAGCGCAAACCCTTCTGCTCATTCCAATGCTCACCCAAATTTGTCCCCCCAACCGTTGACTTTGTGCAGATCAATTTAGTTTCAAGACTATCTGAAATCAATGAAACCATTTGTATGAGGTTGTTATAATAGGTGTAAGAGTTGCCTACAAAAAGCACTCTTACTGTATCTCGAACTGGATTTGCTCTAACAATTTCTCCAACAAAAGATAGAAGGAGTAAACAGCAAGCAACTACAACACCACTACGCCGTCTCATTAATTATAATTAGTTAGTTAAAAACTAGAACCCTTCGTTCTGAACCATGTTCGGATTGTTTTGAATTTGGGAAATTGGTATGGGAAGAATTGTTCTGTAATAATAGCTACTAGTAGTATTTGTATACTGAACAAGTCTTGAGGCTCCATTACCGGCCGAATTTATTTTTACATAGTTGATCTTTGTACGGTTGAGGTCGAATAAACGCTGTCCTTCTAACGCGAACTCCCTTCTACGCTCAAGTATGATGGAATCTAAATACGCGGTAGTTGTGATGCTACCAGTGGGAGGAGTTCCAAATGCAACCGCTAATGGTCGGCTAGTGGTAGCCGTATCACGCGTGCGACGAATCAAATTGATATCCACAAGAGAATTTGTCAATGAAGCAACATCTCCATTTTGAACTGCAATACGTGCCAGGGCCTCTGCTCTATTCAAATACATTTCAGCCAACCTAAACACTTTTGTATTCTCCGTGTAATTAGAAATGTTAGTGTACTTAAGACAAAGAGGAACATTTACCTCTCCACCAATCGAATTACGATTGCCTAATTCAACAAAACGACGACGTGCATCTGTGCTTGAATAAGCCTCATACAATCCTCTAAATGTAGATAGCGTTGTACCCGTGCTTCTGCTGTTCATTGATTGACGAGTACCTAATACTTCTCCATACCCCAATTGACTACACATGTACGCATAGCTATCTGTACCAGGGTTATCAGTTGTATTGTTGGCTACCTCAAAAATCGACTCAGCATTACCTACAGTTTGAAATCCAGTAAATAAAGAAGCGAAAGGTAATAGACTATATCGACTTGAATTAATTACTGCTGTAGATGCGCTAACGGCAGTTACCCAATCCTCTTTGTAAAGTGAAACACGCGCGCGCAGGGCCAATACGCCCCAACGATTTAAGCGAATCTTAAAAAATGCTTCGCTTGCTGCACCATTGATGATAACATCCCCTGTTGCAGGCAAACGGTTTAATGCCTCCTGAATGTCCTTGTCAATTTGAGAATAAACTTCAGCAGCCGTATTCCGTTTGGGGTAAACCACTTGGCTCACATTTGTAATTGGAGATAAAACCAAGGGGACACAAAGATGACTTCCATCAGGCGTATGATTTAGTGGTCTTGAGAAAAATTTAGCTAAATCAAAATAAGCCATAGCACGTACTGCATAAGCTTCGCCAATCAATTGTTTCACTTCCGCAGTCTCCAATGATGTTGCGATGCTTTGCAACTTTGCCTCATTGGCAATTATCGCATTTGAGTTAGTGATAACCCGATACATTAATGACCACATGCGGCTGACATTGGCATCAGTAGCAGTATGTGTCATAGTATTCATCCCGGTGTAACGATTACCAGTTTTTACACTACGCGTCATGTTATCTGAAAGTACCTCAGGGATAACCATGGCATCTCGCCCATAGTAGCTATAAGACTGCATTAAGGAATATAACCCATTTACTGCAGCTCGAGCGGTAGGCATACTAGAAAACACGTCTTCAGTAAACACACTTTGCTGGGGTTTCAAATCGGTGAAACCCTTTTTGCAAGAAGAAAGCGTAACAAGTGCCAGTCCTATTAAAATTATATTTTTCATAAAATAGAATTAGGTATTAGTTTTAGAAAGAAATATCTAGACCAAACAATAATGTGCTGAAAATAGGTGGGTTCTGATTTAATGTTCCACTGATGTCTGCCTCAGGGTCTGTATTAAACCGCTTATCCTTGACATAAGTGAATAAATTTTGTCCACGCAAATAGACACGTAGTGAATTGATTTTTGATTTGGCTAAGTATTGTTTTGGTACAGAATAGGAAAGAGAAACATCTCTTAAACGAATATAACTTCCGTCATAGTTAAAGCGTGTGCTCTCGTAGGCGCCAGCTGAAGATTGCGTACCTAGGAATACAGGCTTAGGAACATCTGTTATATCACCTGGCTTAGTCCATCTGCGACGATATTCATACTTGCTCAACCCATTGCTTTGATCGGTGAACCCAAGATTCGCATCGGTCTTTTGAAGATAGCCATAGGCATCATACAAACGATTTCCCCAGAATACATAAAGCTGAAAGCTTAATTTAAAATCTCCCAATGAAAGTGTGTTAGTGATTCCACCAAAAAACTTGGGCAACGCACTACCCATTGTTATACGTGGTAAAGCAGTAGACCAAACATTTGTTGTTGAATCTTTACTACCTGAAGTATACCACAATGCCTCCCCATTTGCAGGATTTACGCCAGCGTAACCACGCTGATAATGGGTATAGTAATCATTCCCTTTTACGCGATAAAAGTCACCGGTTGTAGAAAACAATGAATCGATATCAGTAATAACATTTTTGTTAGTCGTAAAATTGAAATCTGTAACCCATTTAAATCCTTTTTGCTTTTGGGGTGCAACATTCACAGTTGAAATAGCCACCTCAACGCCGCTATTTTTCATAGCGCCATTATTTACTGTGATATTTGTAACTCCGTTTACACTTGGGATAGACTGATTAATCAATAGTTCAGAAGACATTCTTGAATACCAATCAACATTTCCAGATAGTCTGCCTTTGAAAAGAGAGAAATCAACTCCTAAATCCAAAGGAATATTTTTTTCCCAAGTCAAGTTATCGTTTGCGAGTTGAGAAAGGGTAATTCCAGAGGATTGGTTATAATCAGAACCAGAAGTGTATAACCCTTGGGAGACAAAATTATCGATACCCTGATTACCAGTATACCCATAACTACCGCGTAATTTCAATTCACTAATCCATTTGGATCTCATAAAAGGCTCATTGGTAATATTCCACCCAAAACCTACGGACCAAAATACTGCCGATTGATAATTTTTAGCAAATCGTGAAGAGGCATCTTGACGAATAGACCCTGTTAAAAAATATCGATCTAAATACCCGTAATTAGTATTGATGAACTTACTCACCAAGGTATTCTTTGTACCCGTACCCGTAGCGGTTTCTATCTGTGAACCTCCGGCTGGTGTGCTTGTACCCGGAGTAACTCCATTGACTCTAATTTCCATATCAACATCCGAACGACTTTGAGCTTCGTAACCACCAAATGCTTCTATCTCGTGTCCTTTTCCAAATTGACTTTTATATCGTACGATATTTGTACTGACCCAGTTTACAATATCCTGAGAAAAATTTCGAACAGACCCCCCCACCGCAACATAAGCATTACCAACACGAGGATCATTATTAATTGATCTGAAAGCATGATTGAAATCTAAAGCGAAACTTCCCTCATAGGTCAACCCCTTCAAGAGCTGATACTTAGTAGAGGCATTCGCACCGATATTATAAGTTTGAGCTACACGCTTAGTAGTTTCAATAACCGCAACAGGATTATAACCGCTATTGTATCCTAATTCCCATGTCGTACCATCACTTTTGTAAATAGGCAACCAAGGAGCTAACCTATACATAGCTCGTGTAGGGTTTTCAAAAAATGACCCCGTAGCGAAATCTGAAGACTTCTGATAATTTCCACTAAACCCACCCTTCACTGTCCAGCGCGAGCTTAACTCAGCACTTGCATTGATTCTGTAAGTGGCGCGATCATAGTTAATACCTTTTATTGGTGCTTCCGCAGTGTAATAGCTACCAGACATAAAAAATGTTGACTTATCGTTTCCACCACTTGCACTCAAATTGTACTGACTAAATTTCCCTTGTCGCATCACTGCATCAAACCAATCTGTATTAATGGAACGATTAATTCCATTTGCTAACAAGGCAGAGTCATAAGAAGCAGGATTACGTCCGGCATTAATCCAACCCTCTTTGTAGTATTGAATATACTCTTCAGTATTTAGCGTTTTCTGTTCATCACGAAGTGTATTATTTGTCATTCCCTGCTGCACCGTGATGTTAACTTTTGCTTTACCAGGTTTCCCATTTTTTGTGGTAATTAATATAACCCCGTTTGCTGCACGTGAGCCGTAGAGTGATGTTGCGGAAGCGTCTTTCAATACAGTGAGAGATTGAATGTCGTTAGGATTTAATCCAGCGATCGTATTAGAATTCCCTCCAGAAATATCACCACTTACCACTGGAATTCCATCAATTACATAAAGCGGAGCAGACCCTGCACTAATAGAACCAATCCCCCTGATGCGTACGTTTGGTACTCCCCCAGGTTGTCCACTTCCATTTTGAGATTGCAAACCTGCAATATTACCCTGTAAACTTTCCTGCACAGAAGTGTTGGGCGAACCTTCAAGAACTGCAGGCTTAACCGTAGCCGCAGAACCTGTAATTGATGTGCGCTTTTGCGTTCCATAAGCCACAACCATCACCTCTGAAAGGTTATTATCAGCTTCCTCCAATATAACCATGAGGCTGCTAGTGGGGCCTTCAATATTTTTTACTGTTTTGCTTAAAAGATTTACACTTGAAAACTCAAGTGACTGTCCCTTTGTAATTTCAATTTTAAAGCTACCATCTGCCTTAGTTGAGGTTCCCTGTCGGGTACCAGCTGGACGAACAGTAACATTTTCAAGAGGCAGATTATCCTTTGCGGATAAAACTTTTCCAGCTACTTGAAATGTTTGAGCCACTGAAACTTGAGAGAAAAAAAGGCCGATAGACATAAAAAGCATTACGGCCACCCGTTGCAGGATTTTTTTCATAAGCAAGAATTTCGTTAGTTTAGAATTCAATTTTAATGCAGCTAAACTAAACCAATTCAATTACTCCTCTCAAAATTGTTTTCTGATTAAAAAAAAGGATTTTGGAAATTTTATTAAATTTAAGAAATAGATAAGTAATTCATTAACAGACATTTAGAAAAAATTGTTTAAGAAAGGTATAGATGAAATTATCTATTTGCTCAACTAATGTATTTAAATCACGAGGTCAACGTTTGATTAAAAAATCTTCCATGAAAAATTTTCTGTTCATAGTAGTATTATTCCTCTCGCTTCGTTCATATGGACAGGGTAAAATAGATAGCGCCGCCTCTATTATTGCAAGTGCGAATCCCTATGCTACCAAAGCAGGTGAATCTATATATGAACAGGGTGGAAATGCCTATGATGCAATTACAGCAGCAGCTTTCGCATTAAGTGTGGTTGAACCTTCTATGAGCGGACTCGGCGGACGGCTGCAAGTAATTCATAGAAATGCTAAGGGAAAAATTAAAGGCTTGGATGCCACTACACAGGTGCCAGAAAAATTTAACCCTGCTGAAGCAAAAGAGGAGGATGGTTTTACGACTATTGGCGTACCAGGTGTAGTAAAGGGGCTTTTAGAGTTACATCAATCTTGTGGAGTTTTACCGCTCGAAGTTGTTATGGTACCCGCTATTAACTACGCCAAAAATGGATTTCAATTATTAACAGATGAGGCAGACAGAATTAAATCTGCAAAAAAAGAACTTGAACTTTTTCCTTCCACTAAAAAACATTTTTTCAAAAATGATTCACTTTTTAAGGGTGGCGAAGTTTTTGTACAACCAAACCTCGCCAGTACACTAGAGGAAATTGCTTTAGACAAAGGAAAATCTTTCTACCAGGGCACTACTGCTGTCAATCTTTCAAAAGAGATTCAAACAGGCGGAGGAAGTTTGACCTTGACAGATTTGGCTAACTATAAAACACAAAATTCAACGATCCACAAAGGAAATTACAGAGGTTATGAAATTTATTCCCTAGGAATGCCCTCTTACGGTGCGGTTGTTATTGAAATGCTACAAATGCTAGATCAAGTTGATTTAAAAAATTGTAGCGAATCTGATTTTTTACTTTATCACGCCAAAGCACATGCATTGGCATATGAAGACAGAAAATACCTTAAAACAAATGAAACACTTTTGACAAAATCTGATTTTGCTAAGAAGAGATGGATGGAAGATACGCTTGCTGTTAAGAAAACCGCAACTGTCTCTCCATCTTCTGATTCTCAAAATGGACATACCACACATTTAGTAGCAGCAGATGCACAAGGTAATTTGATTAGCCTTACCCAATCATTAGGCCCCACTATGGGCTCAAAGGTTGCTTCTGAAAAAGGCGGATTTATGCTTGCTACAACTATGGGCCCCTACCTTGGCAAAATGAGTCCTGGAGAACGTGCGTCCTCTCATATTTCCCCCGTAATTATTTATAAAGACGGAAGACCTTTTCTTGCGTTAGGTGCGGCGGGTGGTGCGCGAATTGTTCCTGCAGTAGTGCAAACAATCAGTCGGTTTATTGACAGAGATCTTCCACTTGATCAAGCAATTTCTGCAGCTAGAGTTTTTCAATTGTCAGATAAATTACTGATCGAAAACCATCCTGGCATATTTTGGGAAAACCTTGAAACATTAAATGAATTAAAAAGAAAAAAAGCTGCCTTTGAAGTCGTTTTAAAAACTGCACAATTTGGAAGAGTGCAGGCCATCTATCGTAGTAGCAGCGGAAAATGGGTTGGTGCTGCAGATCCTGATTGGTCTGGAACGGTGATGGGGAAGAATTAAACATACCTTCTACAAAGAATCTACTAATTCGAAATAGTAGATTCTTATAATACTTACTTTGTGATAACTAAATCAGCGCTGCTAAGTCGCTAATTATGTGTCACGATTTGAGCGCCAAGCGCCTGAGATCCCGTGCCGCTCACCAAACCTTTTGCAAAAACTGTATAGATTTTACCCGCTTGTAATACAATATTTGGAAGATTTAACACTGATGCGTCATTTACCCTAACATCAAATGTATAGGTGCCCGCTGCTACTGGAGTAAAATTTTGATTGGCGCTAGCAGTAGCCTGCGTTTCAAAACTGCGATTAGCAAACACCGGCGTAAAGGTTGTTCCCGATAGGGTACCAACAGTAACAACTGGAGCATCAGGTGAAAGATGAAAAAACCTAATATGAGCTTGCCCAGCTGCTGGTACTGCGAGATTATCTTCAACTAAAAAAGCACTAATAGAAGCCAATCGATTATATGCAAATACTGAGTAATATTTATCAGCTGAAAAAGTCAGGTTTGCGTTAATAACTGAATTATTTGTACCTGTTGCATTTACTTTAATATTACGGGTGCCGGCAAAAACTTTTAAATATCCAGTAGCATCAGGGAAGTTTAGGGCAGCGGTATTCACCTTAACGTTGTCAACCAATAAATCAACGCCAGGCGCATCTGGACAGGCATGAATCACATTAACAGAAGCGGTTGCTTGAGGAGCTTCGTCTTTATCACAAGAGGTAAGAAATGCCGTTAACGATAGAGCAATGAAAATGTGTTTGAGTTTCATGATGTATGATTTGATAAGTAAACATACGCGCAACAAACTAGCATCTCAATGACCGTAATCTTTCTAGGTCAGCTTTATGTCATTATTCAAAAAAATAACGTGTGTAGAAGATGGGAAAAAGAAAAGCCCCAGATCAAGATCCAGGGCTTTTTATATTGAAAACTTTAACTGTACCGGGGAGCAGACTTGAACTGCCGACCTCAGGGTTATGAATCCTGTGCTCTAACCAGCTGAGCTACCCCGGCATTCCCATTTTTGGGGCGTAAAGATAGCAATTTTACCTAGACTGTGCAGTCAATTTACGAAGGTATTCTACTAGCTCAGGATTTACCAGGTATTCAAAAAATCGTTTATCAGATTCACTACGAATATTCTGAATCAGCATTTCCTTCCCCTTGCTAATCAGTAAATATTTCTCATTGATTTTATTAATGATTTCGCTTCGAACTTTTTTCTGCATGCCATGGTTTTTATCCTTTAAACCGAGTACATAATTGATCTCAGGAATGGTGGCTGTTTTACCAATTTTATGTTTTGATAAAAGAAGAGAAAGTAATGCAAGTTCAGTTCCCGAAAAAGGGGCCTCCTGCTCCGCAAATTCACCATTGCCGACAACTTGCTTTGTTCTAGCACTTCGGTATTGAATAAAAAAGAAAATAACTAGCACGATTACAAGAGCTGCCAATAAGATCAACTCCTTAACATGAAAGGCCTTTTTCCAAATGGCCTGCCCTTCATAGTTAAATTTGGAAAGGTCAACACGTGTAGAATCGTAAACCCCATTTACAGGATTGAACAAGTAGATATACTCACCACTCCAATAACGTAGCATATAATGCTGAATTCGCAGAAGCGTTTGTCCTAAAGTGGGATCGAAAGTTACTTTTAGTTGATTGTTTAAAAAATCAACCCAATAGACTCTGTTAATATACACGAGCAACATTCCCTTTTCAGATTGAAAAATGTGGCTTGCAAATTTCATGGTTTGATAAACCTGTTCATCTAACTCTCCTAGGTATTCCCACTTTAGGGTTTTAAAATTCAATCGATGGCTGCTAAGCTTGATAATATCATCCTCCCTTAGCATAGTGAGTCCGTCATTTACAACTTTTTGATAGGGTACATAAAGGTAGTTCTGTGCATAGTCAACCCAAGTAACATACCCACCTGGAATAGAGTTGGGGGGAAATATTTCTTTGTCTAGCTCAACAATATCCCATTCCCTATCCTTGTAATTATATTTTCGCAACAACCCATTATTTTTCCAAAAACCATACCCTCCAAAATCATAGATCTGATTATTGTAGCCAAAAAAGAAAGAGCCGATGTTATAATAAAAATTAAGAGTTTGATCAATCCTTTTAAACAATAG
>Ga0102831_1001132_pt1 | contig 11407 bp, 7 predicted proteins | sample ColrivemetaGS747_FD_84508 | JGI IMG/M metagenome (GOLD analysis project Ga0102831, IMG submission 84508) | Estuarine microbial communities from the Columbia River estuary - Freshwater metaG S.747 | ecosystem: Environmental > Aquatic > Marine > Intertidal zone > Estuary | place: USA: Columbia...
TCATATAGAGTTGCAATTTCTTAGATATTAACCATTGGCTTGACGACAATACTTCATCAGAAAAACCGGCCTTTAAGTAGACCCACTTTTCAAGCCAAATAATCCAGTATATCAGAAAATAAATAAGAAAAGCTCCAATAATAAACAGTGTATACAAAAAAGACTCGTGTAAAATTCCACTCGAAGTTCTTGTTACAACAATCTGATTATTAAATGAATCATATAATATATAATGACTATTTTTTCCCTGCCTTATAAATCCATTCTTGTTGCCAAACGGACTTTGAAGTGGATATTCAAAATTCCCTTTGTTTTTGCTTAACCTATCGCGATTGTACACTGCAAAGCTGAAAGAATATTCATTGCGAATTTTCTCTACCTCAGATGGTCTAATTTGATCAGAAAGTTGGCCTTTATTCTCTTTGCTTTTGGGAGTTAACAATGTGAAATACAGCGCGGCAAATTGACTATCGTTATACACGGGGAATCTGCCAACATAACTTCCCCTCATTCGTCGTTCGGTGATCTGAGCAAAATGAGAAGTGATTTGTAAGGTACCATCACTGTTGTACAGTGAATTTAATGCCGAAAGATCCAAAGAATTTTGAAACCGATAATCGTTTCCTTCTGCATCAAAATCAAATACTTCAAACTCAAATAAATCATTCAATTCAACGAAATACTGCGTTCTAAGAGTTTCAACCAATTGTAGTTTATCTTCTTCAGATTTACCAGTTATCAGATGCAATACAGACAAATCTGTAGAAAATGAATTTTCAATATCTAAAAGCAAACCATTTACAAAATCATCGTATTTGACTACGAGGTTTTGAGCTAATAATTCTTGATGAACCTTCTCCTTATAATTCAATTCACTTTTTATAACAGCACTTAGAAATATTGCTGGTATCACTATTTCTAACCACCTTCTGATTCCCGGGAAATTTAGATTTTTCCATGTATGATAACCGAGCCAAATACAGAGAAAAAGTAAAATTAAAACTCCTGTAAAAATTGAATGAATACCTATATATATTGAGAATGAAAAAGCAACAAGAAACAAACTCCAATGAGACTTTCCTGAGTCAATAATAAAGTTCAAAATGGCAAGCGCTGAAGCAAAAAGCACAACCATAAGGAGCAAAGTGAAAATTGACAAATTATCTATCACCAACAATTTTGAAAAATCAAAATCGATTTGAGTATCGTGTATTATATATTGTGATAAAACCGAAATGTAATATAAAATTCCACCGGCTAATATCAATAGAATCAATCTCAATAAATAGAGCAAAATGGGTGTTGCCTGTAAAATCGACTTTTGGTAAATTTTCAGTTTTCTTACCAGCCACAAACCAATCAAAGCCCAAACAATTGTCACTCCTAGACTATTCAAAAAAACAGTTGGAGCAAAATACTCTGAATTAAACATTCTAAAACTGTTTAGACCTATTCCGGCAATATTTGTCGACATCGCCAGAGCCCAAATCATCCATAATAAGGGACTAATGGGTATTCTTTTGGCCCAACCACCTTTTGTTACCGATAAACAATAGAATCCAAAAGTGATTAATATCCACCCTAAAAACACAAATAGACCTCCTTGAATTGAACTTTGAAAACGTTCTATTTTCACATAATAGGAGGATTGAAATGATTGACCATCTGAATTTTTGATTGAATTCAAGGACACTTGAAATTTTCTAGCCCCTTGAAAATATTCACTGGTGGCAATAATCTCTAACGATTGATTATTAAATGATTTGGATTGAATTTTTGGAAATTCACAGTGAAATGGATTAACTATAAAGAGATAATTATAATTATTGATTTCTAGATTCCAAATGGCCAAAGGTACCCCGTTTTGGTTTTGGATATAAAAATGATCCCCTATTTGTGGGGTTAACTGATAATCTTGAGTTGTCCATTCCAGGGGTTTTCCTTGATAAAAAAGAACTGCATCTATGTTATTATCTTTTAGGAGTTTCTCCCATGGTAAAAATGACTTATTAACCCCAATGGAATCTTTTATTTTAAGGATTATATCATCAGCCGCTAATATTTCAGTTCGCCCTTGTTGAATTACATTTTGAATTTCAGGAGTCGACTTTGGTTCAAATTCATTAAAATTGGACCAAGATCCAATAACGATCAGAATTAAACCTAAAATCCTGAATAAAAGGCCAACTATACTTAATACACGGCGCATTGTTTACTCAAAAAGCCAGAAACATAATCATGAATTGCGTCCTCGAAATTCCAAAATTTTTGATCGTATCCAGCTTCTTTTAATCTAATCATTGAAGCCTCAGTAAAATATTGGTAATTATCTCTTATATCAACAGGCATGTCAATATACTTGATTTTGGGAGTCAAATTCAATGCTTTAAAGACACCGTTTGCCAATTCTAAAAAAGTATGTGATTGCCCGCTTCCCAAATTATAAATGCCTGAATTTTTTCGGTTTTCCATAAAATGAATTAGAACACTAAGTACATCTTTTACATATACAAAATCTCGACGCTGACCGCCGTCCTCGTAATCTGATCTATAACTTTTAAATAAAGACACCTCACCCAATTCATGAATTTGATTGAAAGCATGAAATACAACACTTGCCATTCTCCCTTTGTGGTATTCATTGGGACCAAATACATTAAAAAATTTAAATCCTGCCCAAAATGGAGGCTGAAAGCCCTTTGCAGATTGCTCCTCTGCCCAAAGGTCAAATAGCTGTTTACTTTCTCCATAGGGATTCATAGGCTTTAATAAGTTCCTGCCCTTAGGGTCGTCACTGAATCCTAAATCACCATTACCATATGTTGCAGCAGAACTTGCATAAATCAACGGAATAGAAAATTGGGTACAGATTTTCCAGAGATTTTTAGAGTAATCAACGTTTAAATGATTTAACACCGTCCAATCAAATTCATTGGTTCGAGTTCTCGCTCCAATATGAAATACTATTTGAACTCTGCTAGCATGTTCTTCAAGCCAATTCGGGAAATCTTCTCTATCAACACGTGCTTTCAACTGTTTATTCGCCAAGTTAGGAAGCTTTGATTCATGACTAAAATCATCAACAGCCACTAATTCTCCGTAGCCAAGTTCAATAAGTTTTGCCAAAAGTGCAGATCCAATAAACCCACAAGCACCTGTTACAATGATCATGTAACAAAAATAGGCATTAAATTCGTGTGTGTGAACAAACCATCTGAGAACATAACGCCATTTCCGGATGATCCGAACAACATGTTGGGGAGTCCATTATACATAGAAGATATTCGGTGTCAAATCGAAAAAGATTTTGGTATAGCGGGTTTTACTTTTTCTGGGGATGATTACACTGAATTAGCCTCATTACTTCCTGAATTATTAAATGAAGTTACAAAACTTAGAACAACCCGAAATTCTGACTGGATGAAGGTAGTTTTTCGGGTAGATCTCACCGAAAAACAATATCAGTTTGTCAAAAAAATGGGCGGTGACACCCATGAAAATATGGCTAAAGCGGTCTTATTAAGAGAATTCCAAAAAGTCCACACTCGAAAACAATACTCGCGTACTTGATAATCTACTCGTATTTGTGGAAATTTGCATTTCTATGAAGTTAAAAGACATCGTTTCAGTAACCGGAATGCCCGGCTTGCATAAAATATTGGGACAAAACAAATCTGGTTTAATCCTTGAAGCATTAGCCGATGGCAAAAAATTCTCGACCAACTTGAGACAAAGAGTGAGTATCCTTTCTGATATTTCTATGTTCGAAGAAGAGGGCGAAGTAAAATTAGCCATCGTACTTCAAAATGTGAAAGCATTAGATGATAAAGGGGAGACCATTCCAACTGGTAAGGCTGATAATGATGAAGTAAAAAACTTCATGTCAAAAGTTTTACCAAACTACGACCGTGAAAGAGTTTATCCAAGTGATATGAAAAAATTGTGCGCTTGGTATCATTTATTAAAAGACAAATTAGATTTTGCAACTCTACATGAAGAAGAAACAGATTCTTCTGAAGGAACTGATGCTGACGCACCTGCAGCAAAATCTAAACCAGATGTTGCTAAATCTGCTGCTAAAAAAGCAGTTAAAACGGCTACAAAAACTGCAGCTGGTGTAAAGGCTAAAACAGCTACACCGCGCAAAATGGGTAGCTAAAAACGATTTTTATGAGCTCATTTATTCCTGATGGATTCCGAATTGATTCGGCAGAATCGCTAGTAGATCTATATACCAATTTACTTGATAGAAGAATCGACAGTGTAACAGAACTTGAAAATTGGCTTGTTGATGCAAGTGCATTAGAAAGTCATGTTTCAGAAGATTTGGCATGGAGATACATTCGAATGACATGCGATACTAAAAACAAGGAAAATGAATCAAGTTATTTAAAGTTTGTACAGGAAATCCAACCAGTACTAGCACCTTTAGAAGATCAATTAAATAAAAAAGTCAGTGGGTCACCTTTCACGAAAGAACTTGAAAAAACATCTCACCCTGACAATGAAGCCTTTAAAATTTATTTTAGAGGAGTAAGAAAATCCATAGAAATTTTCAGAGAAGAAAACATTGAAATTCAATCTGAATTAAGCACACTAGCCCAAGAGTATTCATCCATTCAAGGCAGCATGAGCATTCAATGGGATGGTGAAGAAATAACCCTGCAAAAGGCCTCGAATTTCTTGCAAGATCCCGATAGGTCAGTGCGAGAAAAAGCATGGAGAAGCATCCAATCGCGAAGAGCTCAAGACACTGAAAAATTGGAAGCTATTTTTGATCAAATGGTTTCCAAAAGACACCAAATGGCTTTAAATGCAGGCTTCCAAAATTATAGAGATTACATGTTTGCCGCGTTGGGCCGATATGATTATACCTCCCAAGACTGCAAAGATTTCCACAAAGCCATTGAAACCCATGTAGTACCCTTAACTCGTAAGGTTACACAGAAACGCAAAGAATTGATGAAATTGGATGTCCTGAAACCTTGGGACACTTCAGTCGACCCATTAAACAGGCCAGCCCTAAAACCCTTCACCGACGGAAAAGACTTACTTGAAAAAGGCATTAAAAACCTGACTCAATTGAATTCATTCTTTGCGCAGTGTTTAACAACTATGAAAGAGAAAGGATTGTTGGATTTAGATAGTCGTGTGGGAAAGGCGCCAGGTGGATATAATTATCCATTGGCCGAAACCAATATGCCTTTCATTTTCATGAATGCTACAGGAAATCTGCGTGATGTTGAAACATTGGTCCATGAAGCCGGACATGCTATTCATAGTTTCCTGATGGCACCACTGCCCTTAAACGCTTTTAAAAATACACCAAGTGAAGTGGCAGAGCTCGCCTCAATGAGCATGGAATTATTGAGTATGGAGGGGTGGCAACATTATTTTGACTCAACAGATGAGCTTAATCGGGCAAAATTGGAACAAATTGAAGGCGTCATCAATACACTTCCCTGGATCGCTACTGTTGATGCATTTCAACATTGGATTTATGAAAATCCAGCACATTCCCGAAGCGAGAGAATGAACGCTTGGAATGAAATTCAGGAACGGTTTGGCACTGGATTGGTAGATTACACTGATTTGGAATTCGCTAAAAATCATGGTTGGCATCGTCAACTTCACATTTTTGAGGTTCCATTTTATTACATAGAATATGGAATTGCACAATTAGGGGCAATTGGTATTTGGAAAAACTACGTAGAGAAATCTCGTGATAAAACCCTCGAAGATTATATCAATTTCATGAAATTAGGTTATACTCAAAGCATTCCAGAAATTTATAAAACAGCCGGAGTGCATTTTGATTTTTCTCCTCAATACGTATCTTCACTGATGAATTTCGTGGAGAGCCAATGGAATTAAACCGCAATCAGATAATTGTTGGAGTAGGATTAATAATTGCCTACTTCCTTTTTGGGCATTACATTGCACTAGCCGGAAATTGCTGGGGTGGTTGGAATGAAATATGTTGGAGTCGTTGGGATTCCGGACTCTATTTGGGAATTGCAAAAGAAGGACACACACTATACCCTTGCTCTGACAATCCTACTTGGAATTGCGGAAATGCTGGATGGGCACCTCTTTATCCCGCTTTAATCAGAACTCTACACGAAATTTCAGGACAAAAAATTCCGTATGCCGATGCTGGAATTTATTTAAGTACCTTCTTCTGGATTAGCAGCCTCTATTGGGTCAGAAATGAATCTTTGGCAGGCGCTTTACTATTAATTTTGGCACCGGGTAACATTTACTTCCACGCCATTTTCCCCATGTCCCTTTTAGCTTTTTTCGTTCTGGGGATGTTTTACTTTCTGGAGCGCCAAAAATACTTATTGGCCGGCATAATGGGTTACTTTGCGGCACTTTCCTACTCTATCGGATTCATATTAATTGCTTGTTTAGGTCTATATGCACTGCATCAATTAATTATAAAAAATCTATCCATCAAAAATGCCTTAAAATTAGTCTTGATCCCCTTGGCAGGAATCATCACATGGTTTGTATATGATTATTACGCCACTGGAAAATGGAATGCATTATTTCTAATTCAAGGAAAATACGGACACCATGTGAAACTCCCATTTGAGATGATGTATTTGAAATTCAAGGAATTACTTGAAAATTGGGGCACTCTAAAAATGTCAATAGAACTTCAAAATTTCACCATTTGGTTCGCTGTAATTCTAGCAGTTATGATCTTTTACAAGATACGCTCGCGGCAACCGTTATGGCTCCTTTTAATGACTTTCACCCTTCTTTATTGGTGGCTCCCATATAGCAGCAGCAGCGTAACTGCTGTATATCGAAATGTTTGTGTTCTGCTACCCGCTTGGATCTATTTATTCAGATACATCAAACCTTACCAACGGTGGGTTGCACTATTTATCATGGGTTGCTTTTCTGTAACCCAAGGGATATTATTTATTCAATCGATATTGGTGTAGTCGGTGTTCTGTAGCCCGTAGTCGGTAGTTGGTGGTCGGTAGTCTGTAGCATGTAGCCCGTAGCCTGTAGCCTGTAGCCCGTAGCCCGTAGCCCGTAGTCGGTAGTCGGAGGCCCTTAGTCTTTAGCCCGTAACCCGTCACCCGAAACCCATAACCCGTAGCCCGGCACCCGTTTACAAATTCCCTCTTACCGCCTGTTCGCGTTCAATACTTTCGAAAAGGGCTTTAAAATTGCCCTTCCCGAAGGATTTAGCACCTTTTCTTTGAATGATCTCAAAGAATACAGTAGGCCTATCTTCAACCGGCTTTGTGAAAATCTGCAACAAATAGCCTGACTCATCTCTATCAACTAGGATGTTTTGACTTTTCAGATCTTCAATATTTTCCTCAATTTCTCCAACACGATCTAAAACATCGTCATAATAAGTTTCAGGAACATAAAGGAATTCAATGCCACGATTACGAAGTTCTCCTACAGTTTCAATGATGTTGTGCACCTCAATGGCAATATGTTGAACACCAGCACCTTTGTAGAATTCAATATATTCTTCAATTTGTGATTTCTTTTTGCCTTCAGCAGGCTCGTTGATAGGGAATTTAATGTATCCGTTTCCGTTAGATACTACCTTACTCATCAAAGCACTGTATTCGGTACTAATGTCTTTATCATCAAAAGTTAATAACAATTTGAATCCCATTACATCTTCGTAAAAACGAACCCAATCGTTCATTTTACCCAATTCAACATTTCCTACGCAATGATCAACGTATCTAAGTCCAACGGGCTTGACATCCATTGCAAAAGCAGGCTTCTTGTATCCAGGCAAAAATGGACCGTTATAGTTCTTACGTTCAACAAACTTATGGACGGTTTCTCCATAAGTATGAATTCCTGAAATGATTACGTAGCCATTTTCATCTTCAAATCGAGTGGGCTCCATATAAGGTTTAGCTCCCCTTTTCACAGTTTCCTCGAAACTTTTGGTTGCATCATCCACCCAAATACTTAAAAACTTCACCCCATCGCCATGAGTTAAATGATGTTGTGCAATTTCAGAATCAGGATCAATAGCTGTAGTTAAAACCAAACGAATTTTCTCTTGCTCTAATACGTAACTCGCTCTGTCGCGCACTCCTGTTTCAGGACCAGCATATGCAACTAATTTATACCCCCAAGCAGCTTGGTAGTAATATGCACTTTGCTTAGCATTTCCAACAAAGAATTCAATGTGATCGGTTCCGTTCAAAGGAAGAAAATCCGTTTCAACGGCAACATTATCCATAACTACGCTTTCCATGGTGCAAAGTTACGAAAATTTAGGAATTCCAAGTTCGGTACTTCAGGGCGAATGTACCAAGTTTCATATTAATATGGATCCACATTAAAATCAACTTGAATAGCATTCATGCCTTCTGCTTGAATAAGTTGATCACGTTGCGCTATTAAATATGATTTTATCTTTGATGGAGAAGGCGATTTATCAGTAAGTTTCAATAAAAATTGTTGAATATATCTGTTTTTTACCCGCGCTACAGATGGCACAACTGGACCTAATAAAAAATCACCCAAATGTTGACGTAATAAATTATTCATGATCATTGCTGCGGTCATGCAGGTAGCTTCATTTTTATGCTTAATAGAAATCTCAATCAGTCTCCCAAAAGGTGGGTAGAAAAAGGCCTCGCGTGCTTCTAATTCTGATTGGGAGAATCCATCAAAATTCTGTTCATTAAGTGCAAGGTATACCGGATGGTTCTTTTTGTAGGTCTGAACCAATATTTTTCCTGGGAAATCTCCTCTGCCTGCCCTTCCCGCTAATTGGTAAAGTTGTTGAAATGCCCTTTCATGAGACCTGAAATCAGGTATGTTAAGAGAAAGGTCTGCGTCTGGGACACAAATTAATTCAACGGATTCAAAATCAATTCCCTTTGATAAAAGTTGAGTCCCCACCAAAAAATCAATTTGACCTGTGTTAAAATCGTGAATAATGCGTTGAAAATCACTTCTTTTCTTAATACTTTGTTGGTCAAATCTAGAAATTCGAGCTTTAGGAAAATAGATTTCTAATTCTTCAACTATTTTCTCTGTACCTGTACCTTTCATCTGAAAATGGTTGCCTCCGCAACCAGGACAAACCTTTGGAACAGATTGTGAATGACCACAATAATTACACCTTTGATTTAAGGAACTCTTATAATAGGTTAGTGCAATATCACATTGAATACATTGAGTTGTATGTCCGCACAAAGCACATTGCATAAAAGGAGCATACCCCTTTCTATTATGGTAGACAATGGTTTTCTTTCCCTTTTCCCAGGCCAATTTCATTTCATCCAACATGGGATCTGAAAAGAGTTCTTTCTGCCTATTCTGTTGCTTTAATTCCTTACTGTCCAACCAAATCCACTGAGTTGCTTTTCTATCATCAAACCGCGAGTCCAATCTCAATAGTTTAATTTTATCTATTGCAGCCAAATGCAACATTTCATAGCTTGGGGTAGCAGAACCCATCAATAAATGAGCTCCCCATTGTCTAGCTAAATAAAATGCCGCGTCCCTAGCATGAAACAAGGGTCTTTTTTCAAATTGCTTATAACTAGGTTCATGTTCTTCATCAATAATTATCAACCCTAATTCACAAAATGGGGCAAATAGTGCTGAACGTGTGCCGATGATAAAATTCACCTCTCTTTTAGAAATTTTATCATAAAGTTCAGTTCTTTCATAACTAGAATAATAATGATGCCACACCCCGATTTCTTGAGGAATATATTCTGAAATACGCTCAACTAAATTCTCAGTTAACGCAACTTCTGGCACCAAAAAAAGTACTTGCTTTCCTTCTTCTAAAGCAACAATTGCTGAATTCAAATAAATATAAGTCTTCCCACTTCCAGTAACCCCTTGAATAAGTACAGGTATTCCCTGTTCAAATGACTCACCCACTTTAACTGCAACTTCCTTTTGAGGTTGAGTTAATTCTAAATGCGACTTGCCTGCTTCCTTCAATTTCAAGTGATCTGTTTTTTCTTGAAATAGCTTTATCCATCCTTTAGAATAAAGTGCATTCAAAATTGTTCGGGTAACACCAGTATCTGAACAAAATTGCTTGAGAGGATGTGGGACTCGAGCTCTACCCAATAAATGCATTAATGCCTCAAATTGCTTATTTGCTCTTTTTTCGACATGATTAAGAGTTTCATTCGCAAAATTCTCATCAGACCAGTCATTGGTTAATTGGATCCAATCGAGCCATTTGGGTTTATAATTTTCTCGAAGTTCCTCCTGCATTGAGATTAAACCCTTATGATACATGGATTTAATCACCTTCATTACCGTTTTTTGGTTTAGGATCTGTTGAACCTGTTCTACTGTAATGATTTTCTCTTTTATCAATAAAGACAGAACCAAATTCTCCTTTTCATCTAAAATGCCCAAATCATCCAGATTGATTTCAGGATGCAATGAAATTTTGGTCTGAGATTGAACCCTATATCCCGCAGGAAGGGCGACGTTCAAAACATCGCCTAAATTGGCTAAATAATACCTACTCACCCATTCCCAAAATTCCATTTGAACAGAGGTAACAATAGGACGGTCATCTAAAATTTCAATGATATAATTTGCTTGATATCCTTCAGGAGGACGTTCTGTTATTTTCCAAACAATTCCAGAATAGACCTTTTTAACACCAAATGGTACGGCAACCCTCATGCCTACAACTAACAGTTCATTCCATTCAAAGGGCAAACGGTAGGTGTACACCTTTGGCAAGGGCAAAGGCAAAAGAATTTCTGCAAAAAGGGTTATTCTATCTTCCAAATCCTAAGAATTACAAGGGAAGATAAATCAGAATGTATTTATAAACAATAATCACCACTATTCCAGCGACGTGCCCCATTAGAGTCAATTTTTGCCATCTGATTGCCCATTTTAAATTTTCCAGAGATAAAAATAGACCTAAAACAGCGCCAATCAATGAAAAAGCCATTGAAAATCCTATCAAATAAATTAGTCCAGCGTCCCCAAAATACTTCCATGTTCCGGTGTGCGTCCAACTAAAAATAAACCTCAAATAAATAAAAGTTAAAAACGCAAATAGATTGACAATCAGTAATGTCAAACGTGCGTTCTTTTGAGAAGTTGCCACTGCCACGGTTCGATATCCAAAGATAAAATTTCCTTTATGCCCATCTAAACCTTTTAAAACATCTTTAGTTAAAATGATCACAATAAGTACCGTAAAAAAACCTAAAATTTCAATAGATGGTAAACCTAAGTGAATCCATACAGCCAATACTGGTGAAGCCGTTAACAGGGATGAAGTAGATTCTCTTATAAATGCTATTTTTTGTAATTTGTGGGAGTACAACCAAGATAAAATCTGAATTCCCAAGAAATATAGTGCGATTTTTAATGATGCGATAAATGCAAAAGTTAAACCGAGAAA
>Ga0102831_1001137_pt1 | contig 11392 bp, 8 predicted proteins | sample ColrivemetaGS747_FD_84508 | JGI IMG/M metagenome (GOLD analysis project Ga0102831, IMG submission 84508) | Estuarine microbial communities from the Columbia River estuary - Freshwater metaG S.747 | ecosystem: Environmental > Aquatic > Marine > Intertidal zone > Estuary | place: USA: Columbia...
ATTGCCGACTGGCAGCAGGACAACGCAGAGCTGCGGCGCATCCGTGAAACCGTATTCATCGCCGAACAGTCTGTGCCGCCGGAACTGGAGTGGGATGCCGAGGATGCCGCAGCGATCCACTTCCTCGCCCTCGACGGCGACTATGCTATCGGCACCGCCCGACTGCTCGCCGACGGCCACATCGGTCGCGTCTCGGTGCTTCGCGACTGGCGCGGACTGGGCGTCGGCGATGCACTGTTGCAGGCGGTGATCGCCGAGGCGGAACGACGCGACCTCAAACAGCAACGGCTCAGCGCACAGGTGCAGGCCACAGCGTTTTACGAGCGGCACGGCTTCACGGTGATCAGCGGTGAGTTCCTCGACGCAGGCATTCCGCACGTCGACATGCTGCGCGAGAGTCGAGGCTGAGTTCAGGCACCAGGCAAAACCGGAGCCACTGACGAGTACCGGAGGACTGCATGCACAGCAACGACGAAAGCCAGGAGCAATCGCTTGAGCTGGACCTGCAGCCGGAGGAAGCCACCGCCCCCCTGCCGGAGATCGAATTCGAATCCCCCGGCCGCTTCGCCATCCACAACCCGCCCAGCGAGGTGGTCAGCGCGGACGAGCCGATAGCGGCGCCATTCCGCCTCGGCGAACCGACCCCGCTGCAGCGCTTCAGTCTGGCGACCGATGCCAGCGCACACGCCCTGGCACTGCTGCAGCAGGCCAGGCGCAGCCTGTGCATCTACAGTGACGATCTCGATCCCTGGTTGTACAACAATCGCGCGACCCTGGATGCCTGCAGCAAATTCCTCCTCGCCAGCCCGAAGAATCGCCTGCGCATTCTGATCCGTGATCCTTCGCGCCTGATCCGCGACGGCCATCGCCTGCTGAGCCTTTCACGCAAACTCTCCAGCAGCTGCTGGATTCGCAAGATGAACCCGGACTACCCTGCCGAGGAGATGGCCTTTCTGCTTGCCGATGGCAGGGGCCTGCTGATGCGCCCGGATCCCGGCGAAACCGCAGGGTATGTCCTCTACGAAGACCCGGGCCGTGGCCGCCAGTGCCAGGGGCAGTTCGACCAGGCCTGGGAAACCAGTGTCAGCGATCCCAATCTGAGGAGCATGCTGCTGTGAACCGATTTGCCACGCTCATCCTGTTGCTGCTCTGCAGCATGCCGGTCTCGGCAGCCACCGAAGTGCTGCCGCTGGGCTACCGCACTGCCGACGAGGTGCTGCCGATAGTCAGCTCGGTTCTCGGCGACCAGGGTCGCGCCAGCGCCTACGGCAACCAACTGGTCATCAGTGCCCCCGCCGACAAGATCGCGGAAATCCGCGCCCTGCTCGCCCAGCTGGATACCGCGCCGCGGCGCCTGCTGATCAGCCTCGACACCAGCGAGTCCTCCGCCAGCGACAGCCATGGCTATCGCGTCGACGGCGCCGCCAGCGCCGGCAACGTGCAGATAGAAGCCGGCCGCGGCGAACGCAACGGCCGCGACAACGTGCGCATCATCCGGCGCAACACCGACAGTCGCGGCGGCGGTATACAGCAGGTACATGCCAGCGAGGGCTCGCCTGCGCTGATCCAGGTCGGCCAGAGCGTGCCGCTCACCAGCACCAGTGTCGGCCCTTATGGCCAGGTACATCAGCAGACCCAGTATCGCAACGTGACCCGCGGCTTCTACGTGACTGCGCGAGTGGTTGGCGATCAGGTGCAGGTGGATGTCAGCAGCAACAACGACCGAATGAGCCAGTCCCAGCCAGGCGTGGTGGATATCCAGAGCACTGACACCCGCCTTCGCGGCCGGCTCGGCGAATGGCTGCCGTTGGGAGGCCTTAACGAGAGCTACCAGCAGTCGGATGATGGCTTCCTGCGTCGTCATTCCACCCAGGGCCGCGAAGACCTGACCATGCGTCTGAAAGTGGAACTACTGGATTGAGGAATATCGCTGAAAGGCCCGCGTTTGGGGCCTGCGGCGAATATGTAGTAGTTTCTGAAAAGCCACTACAAAGCGTTTGACGTATGCGCCCGCCGAAGGCATCATTGCGCCGCTCCCGCTAATCAGAGGTCCGATGAGGATCTCCGGAAAGAGTAACCGGCACACCCCGGGACAATCGATCCGTGTCAAGACGGCCCACAAAGCGGCTTGACGAGGTTGCGACTGGAACGAAGTTGTCCTGAGGGACGGGGAAGCGCTTTATCGCAACAGTCGGCCTCCGTGTTCGACCGCTGCAGCAGGATCACAGAGTTGATCGCGCCGCTGCGAAGCCAAGGCTTCGAGTTGGCAACTGCCACGCTGACACCCTCCCCCTCCGAGATGACTCTCGTCCTGGTCAAGATTTCGACATTCTGCGGTGAGCCGCCCGCAATAACCTTGGTAACAGGTTTTGAGTGGGGGAAGTCGGTGCTCAACCCAACCCATACATTGAAGGATTGACCATGTCCGCATATCAAGACGACATCAAGGCCGTTGCCGCCCTGAAAGAAAAATTCGGCAGCAGCTGGAGCGCTATCAACCCGGAGTCCGTGGCCCGCATGCGCGCCCAGAACCGCTTCAAGACCGGTCTGGAAATCGCCCAGTACACCGCCGACATCATGCGCAAGGACATGGCCGAGTACGACGCCGACTCGTCCGTCTACACCCAGTCGCTGGGTTGCTGGCACGGCTTCATCGGTCAGCAGAAGCTGATCTCGATCAAGAAGCACCTCAAGACCACCAACAAGCGCTACCTCTACCTGTCGGGCTGGATGGTTGCCGCCCTGCGTTCCGACTTCGGCCCGCTGCCGGACCAGTCGATGCACGAGAAGACTGCCGTCTCCGACCTGATCGAAGAGCTGTACACCTTCCTGCGTCAGGCTGACAGCCGCGAACTGGACCTGCTGTTCACCGCCCTGGACGCCGCTCGCGAAGCCGGCGACAGCGCCAAGGCTGCCGAGATCCAGAACCAGATCGACAACTACGAAACCCACATCGTCCCGATCATCGCCGACATCGACGCTGGCTTCGGTAACCCGGAAGCCACCTACCTGCTGGCCAAGCGCATGATCGAAGCGGGTGCTTGCTGCATCCAGATCGAAAACCAGGTATCCGACGAGAAGCAGTGCGGCCACCAGGACGGTAAAGTGACCGTTCCGCATGCCGACTTCCTCGCCAAGATCGCTGCCGTTCGCTACGCCTTCCTCGAGCTGGGCATCGACAACGGCGTGATCGTTGCTCGTACCGACTCCCTGGGTGCCGGCCTGACCAAGCAGATCGCCGTGACCAAGGAGCCGGGCGACCTGGGCGACCTGTACAACTCCTTCCTGGATTGCGAAGAAGTTTCCGAAGCCGCACTGGGCAACGGCGACGTCGTCATCAAGCGCGAAGGCAAACTGCTGCGTCCCAAGCGTCTGCCGTCCAACCTGTTCCAGTTCCGTGCTGGCACCGGTGAAGCGCGCTGCGTACTGGACTGCATCACTTCGCTGCAGAACGGCGCCGACCTGCTGTGGATCGAGACCGAGAAGCCGCACGTTGGTCAGATCGCTGCCATGGTCAACGAAATCCGCAAGACTATCCCGGACGCCAAGCTGGTCTACAACAACAGCCCGTCCTTCAACTGGACCCTGAACTTCCGCCAGCAGGTGTTCGACGCCATGGTTGCCGAAGGCAAGGACGTTTCCGCCTACGATCGCGCCAAGCTGATGAGCGTCGAGTACGACGAGACCGAACTGGCCCAGATTGCCGACGAGAAGATCCGTACCTTCCAGCGCGACGGTTCGGCCCACGCCGGCATCTTCCACCACCTGATCACCCTGCCGACCTACCACACTGCCGCGCTGTCCACCGACAACCTGGCCAAGGGCTACTTCGCCGACCAGGGCATGCTGGCCTACGTGAAGGGCGTTCAGCGTCAGGAACTGCGTCAGGGTATCGCCTGCGTCAAGCACCAGAACATGGCTGGCTCCGACATCGGCGACAACCACAAGGAGTACTTCGCTGGCGAAGCTGCTCTGAAGGCAAGCGGTAAAGACAACACCATGAACCAGTTCCACTAAGAACTGCTCAATCAGGCTTCGGCCTGAGGTGTAAGAAAAAAGGCGAGCTTGAAAGCTCGCCTTTTTTCGTTTCCGGAGCAGCTCCGCTTACTGCGTCAGTCGTAGGGCGGATTAGCCGCTTGCGGCGTAATCCGCCACGGACAGCGAAGCAGGCGGCCCGGCAAGCAGATGGAAAAAAGTCTTCACCCCAACGACCTGGGCCGCAACAGGCACCGGCGCAATGCGCTGCGCTTATTGCACCCTACAAAGCTTGCGCCTGAGGCGCAAAGAAAAAGGCGAGCTTGCGCTCGCCTTTTTTATTTTCGGCCAGGCACTCAGCCCGCGCCCGCAGGCGCCAGTGGCAGGCACACGCTGAATTTGGCGCCCTCCCCGACCTCACTCCACAGCTCGATCCGACCGCCATGGGCGCGCACGATTTCCTCGGCGATATACAACCCAAGGCCGAGGCCGGCTACCTGCTCGCTGCCCGCCGCCCGCTCGAACTGCATGAAGATCCGCTCGCGGTCTTCGGCGCTGATCCCCACGCCATGATCACGCACCGAGAAATGCGCGCCCTTGTCATCCGCCCATACCGCGATCTGCACCGGACTGCCAGCCCCATAGCGCAGTGCGTTGGTCATGAAGTTGGCCAGTACCTGCTCGATGCGAAACTCGTCCCAGACACCCTCGACCGGCCCGCTGGCCTCCAGCTGCAGTGGCGAGCCCGCGGCATTGAACTGGGCAGCAAAGTTCTCCACCTGGGCCCGTACCATTTCCGCCAGATCAAAACGCACCGGTCGGATCGATAGCTTTCCGGTACGAATCCGCGAGATGTCGAGCATGTCCTCGATCAGCCTGATCAGTCGCATGATCTGCCGCTCGTCACGCTCGAACATGGGACCGAGCCGGTCCATGCCAAAGGCCTCGGCGTTGCCCTTGCGCAGTTGCAGCTGGCGCAGCTGGGTTTCCAGGATCAGTCCGTTCAACGGCGTGCGCAGCTCGTGGGAGACGATCGACATGAAGTCGTCGCGCATGCGTACCGCACGCTGCAGCTCGCGCTGGGTGGAACGCAGTTCGCTGAGCAGCGTCTCCTGTTCCTGGCGCGCGGTTTCAAGCGCGGCCAGCTGACGCTGCAGGGCCCTGCGCTGACTGTACAGATCGACGAAGACACTGACCTTGGACTTGACCTCGTGCACATCCAGCGGTTTGTGCAGGAAATCCACCGCACCGTGCTCGTAGCCCTTGAACGCGTAGTTCAGCTCGCGCCCGGCGGCGCTGACCAGAATGATCGGGATGTCCTTGGTCTTCTCGGTACCGCGCATCAGCTCGGCCAGCTCGAAGCCATCCATGCCGGGCATCTGCACATCGAGGATGGCCAGGGCGAATTCGTGATCGAGCAGCAGCTCCAGGGCCTGCTCGGCGGAACCGGCCTGGAATACCCGACGGTCCTTGCCGGCCACCAGGGCATCGAGTGCCAGCAGGTTCTCCGGCAGGTCATCGACGATCAGCAGCTTGGCTTCGATATTACTCAGCATGTACTTCTTCCAGACGGAGTATCAGTTCAGCCATGTCCCGCAGGCGCAGCACATGGTCAGGAGAAAAACGCTGCAGGGCCGCCAGCGGCATGCAGGCAACGGCCGCTTCGGCAGGCTCCTGCACCAGCGTCAGACCGCCGTACTGAGCAATCTGCTCCAGCCCGGCGGAGCCATCTTCGTTGGCTCCCGTGAGCAAGGCACCGATCAGTTTCGGACCGTAGGCGTGGGCAGCGGATTCAAACAGCAGATCGATCGAGGGTCGGGAGAAGTTCACCGGTGCCTCACTGCTCAAGGAGAAGCTGCGGTCGTTTTCGATCGACAGGTGATAGCCGGGCGCCGCGACATACAGGACACAAGGCTGCACCGGCGCCTTGTCCTCGGCTTCCCTGACCGGACGCTTCAGGCGCGCGGCAAGTATTTCGGCCAATTGGCTCTGCGCCTTCTCCGGCAGATGTTGCACGGCAATCAGCGGCAAACGGCAGCCGCCGCTGTCGAGGGCGCCGAACAGGTACAGCAGCGCCTCGACGCCCCCGGCGGAAGCGCCCAGCACCACTGCTTCGTAGGCCTGGCGCGTCATAGCTTGCGAAAGACCTTTTCATCTCGCAGCAAGGTCTCGAACTGCTTCCCATAGCTGGAAAAGTTGAGACTCTCCTTGCTGCCAAGACCGAGAAAACCGCGATGGCAGAGCGACTCGTGAAACAGGCCCAGGGCGCGATTCTGCAACTGCTTGTTGAAATAGATCAGGACATTGCGACAGGAAATCAGCTGGGTTTCGGCGAACACGCTGTCGGTCGCCAGGCTGTGGTCGGCGAAAGTCAGGTGATCACGCAGCGACTTGTCGAACAGCGCACCATCGTAGGCCGCGGTGTAATAGTCGGAGAACGTCGAGGCGCCGCCCGCGGCCTGGTAGTTGCGAGTGAAGCCGCTGATCTGCGTCAGCGGGTAGATACCCTTGCGCGCGCGCTCCAGCGACAGCGGATTGATATCGGTGGCGTAGATCATGCTGCGTTCCAGCAGTCCCTCCTCACGCAGGAGGATCGCCATCGAATAGGCCTCCTCGCCCGTGCTGCAGCCGGCCACCCAGATCTTCAATGACGGATAGGTGCGCAAAAGCGGTATCACATGCTGGCGCAGCCCACGGAAATACTCCGGATCACGAAACATCTCGCTGACCGGGATCGTCAGGTACTGCAGCAACTGCATGAACCCAGCCGGATCATGCAGCACCCGCGCCTGCAATTCGGAGATGGAAGCACATTCCAGTTGGCGCAGTGCCTGTTGCACGCGCCGGCGCAGCGATGCCAGGGAGTACTCGCGGAAGTCGTAGTCGTACTTCAGGAAGATCGCTTCCAGCAGCAGACGCAGCTCGATCTCCGCAGTGCGTTCAGGCATTCAGATCCGCTCCAGCTTGGGCATCCAGACCCGGATCAGCGAGAACAGGCGGGTCAGATCGATCGGCTTGGCCAGGTAGTCGTTGGCACCCGCCTGACGGCAGCGCTCCTGATCGTCCTTCATCGCCTTGGCAGTGACCGCAATGATCGGCAGACGCTCCCAGCGCGGGTCCAGGCGGATGCGTCGGGTCGCCTCGTAGCCGTCCATCTCCGGCATCATCACGTCCATCAGCACCAGATCGATATCCTCGATCTGCTCCAGACGCTCCAGCGCTTCGCGACCGTTGCGCGCCACCTCGACACGGGCACCCTTCTGCTCCAGCGCGCTGGTAAGGGCGAAAATGTTGCGCACGTCGTCATCCACCAGCAGGATGCACCGGTCCTCCAGTACCTTGTCGCGGTTGCGCGCGCTGCGCAGCATGTCCTGACGCTCGCCGGACAGCTTGGACTCGACCTTGTGCAGGAACAGGGTGACCTCGTCGAGCAGGCGCTCTGGCGAACGCGCGCCCTTGATGATGATCGAGCGCGAGTACTTCATCAGCTCGGCTTCCTCGTCGCGGGTGAGGTTACGCCCGGTGTAGACGATCACCGGCGGGAAGGAGCAGATGTCCTCGCTGGCCATGCGCTCCAGCAGTTCGTTGCCCTGCATGTCGGGCAGCTTGAGATCGATGATCATGCAGTCGAAGATCGTCTCGCGCAGTTGCGCCAGCGCCTCGCCGGCCGTCGCCACCGCGCTGATCTCGACATCCTCGTCGTCGATCAGATGGACGATGCTTTCGCGCTGGCGAGCGTCATCTTCCACCAGCAGGACGCGCTTGACCTTCTGGCTGAGATTGGCCTCCCGGCGCGCGAACACATCCTTGAGCTGATCGCGGCTGGTCGGCTTGAGCGCATAGCCGATGGCGCCCATGTGCAGCGCCGCCTCCATGCGGTCCTCGACCGAGATCACGTGCACCGGGATGTGCCGGCAGCGTGGGTTCTCCTTGAGCTGTTGCAACACGGTAAGGCCGGAGTGGTCGGGCAACTGCATGTCGAGCAGGATCGCCGCCGGCAAATGGCTGTTCGCCAATGCCAGACCATCATCCGCACCATGCGCCACCAGGCAGTTGTATTCCAGCTCGTGGGCCAGGTCATAGAGGATCTGCGCAAAGCGCGGCTCGTCCTCGATCACCAGCACCGTCTTGCCGCTGAACGGTTTGTTTTCGCGGTCATCGGCAAAACGCGGTATCGACCAGGCATCGCCTACCGGCTCGCTCGGCAGCATAGCCGGCAGCGGCAGGGTCGCCGGCTGCGTGGCAGCCGCGCTACGCGGCGCCGGCTGGTCCCGTTCGACATACTGCGTGGGAATCACCAGGGTGAAGCAGCTGCCTTCGCCCGGCACGCTGCTGACGGAAATGGTGCCGCCCAGCAGGTGCGCCAGATCGCGCGAGATGGACAGCCCCAGGCCCGTGCCGCCGAACTTGCGGTTGGTCGTGCCATCCGCCTGGCAGAAGGCATCGAAGATGACCTCCTGCTGACTGGGGTGGATGCCGATGCCGGTATCGCGAACCTCGAAGCGCACACCTTGCGGATCCGCAGCGACACCCAGGCTCACCTCGCCGCGCTCGGTGAACTTGATGGCGTTGGCCAGCAGGTTCTTCAGAATCTGCTCGATACGCTGACGGTCGGTATACAGCTTGCGCGGCGCATCCATGGCGATGTCGATGCTGAACTGCAGCGACTTGTCCTGCGCCAGCGGCTCGAACACCCCCTGCAACGATTCGACCAGCCGATCCACCCGGGTATTTTCCGGACGCAGTTCCAGCTTGCCCGCCTCCACCTTGGAGATATCGAGAATGTCGTTGATCAGGTTGAGCAGGTCGTTGCCGGCGGCATAGATCGATTCGGCAAAGCGCACCTGCTCGGCACTGAGGTTCTGCTGCGGGTTTTCCGACAGCAGCTTGGCCAGAATCAGCGAGCTGTTCAGCGGCGTGCGCAGCTCATGCGACATGTTGGCCAGGAACTCGGATTTGTAGCGGCTGGCCCGCTGCAGCTCCTCGGCGCGCTGTTCAAGCAGCACGCGTACCTCGCCCAGGGCGGTATTCTTCTCGTCGAGCGCATCGCGCTGCTCGGCCAGCTGGACGTTGGTCTGTTCCAGTTCCGCCTGCTGCGCCTCCAGGTGTGCCTGGGATTCCTTGAGAATTCGTGACTGTTCCTCCAACGCCTCGTTGGAGCTGCGCAACTCTTCCTGCTGCACCTGCAGCTCTTCGTTGAGCTGCTGGGTTTCGGCCAGCACTTCCTGCAGGCGCTGGCGGAACAGGGCCGACTCCAGCGCCATGCCGAGGTTACCGGCGAGCAACTCGAGCAGAGCCCGGTCTCGCTCCTGCAGCGGACGCAGAAAACCCAGTTCGAGCACACCATTGACCCGCCGCTCGCTTCGCGTCGGCACCAGCAGCACCGACTGCGCAGCGCCCTCCCCGAGGCCGGAACTGACTTTCAGATAGCCCGCCGGCAGACCCTGCAATTCGATGCTGCGCTGTTCGCGGGCGGCCTGACCGACCAGCCCCTCGTCCACCTGCAGCTGCTGGTTGAGCGCATCGGCTGCGCGCGTCAGCCCGTAGCCGGCAATTCGCCGCAGGCTGCCGCCCACCTCGCGCAGATAGAGCGCACCGACGGAGAAGCCGAGATAGCCGGCCAGGTAATCGAGGGATTTGCGACCAATCTCCGAGAGCTCCAGCTCGCCGATGACCTGCTCGGCCAATTCGGTCTGACCGGTACGCAACCAGGCCTGCTCTTGCAGCTCCTCGGCATGCTCGGTCTGCCGCGCCATCGCCTGGTTGTAGGTATTCGACAGACGCTGCAACTCGCGGCGACCGAGAAACGCCAGCAACAGACTGAAGCCCAGGCTGAACGCCAGATAGAGGCCGATAACGAGCGTGGTCAGCCGATTGGCGTTGCGGTTGCGCTGTTCGCGCATCGCCCGTTCGGTATCCATGAGTTCATCAAATTCGGCGCGTACAGCGTCAACGATGCGCTTGCCGGCGCGCGAGGCGACCAGCCCGGTGACGTCGCCGCCGTCCCGACGCAGGACGATGGCTTCGTCGGCGAACACTTCCCACTGCTCGAGCAGGCCACCGATTCGCTCGAGGCGCTCGTACTGCGCCGCTTCGGCGAGATTCCTGCTCGATAGCGCCTGCAGGTCGGCCAGAAGCAACGGGCGGCTCTTCTCGAAGTGGTCAAGGAACCCCTCGTCCCCAGTGATCAGAAAACCGCGCATGCCGCTCTCGAGATCGACCACCATCTTCAGCGCGCTGTTGGCCGTGCGCAGGGTCTCGTCGGAGTTGGTCACCTCCTTAAGGACGCTCAGCAGATAGCCGATCAGCACCACGAAGAACACCGCACTGAGCAGACCCACACCCAGTGGCAGGGTCACATGGCGGCTTAGAATCTTGCGAAATCGGTCTTCTTCCACGACGAAACCACGAGTCATTCGTTTTCCCTGATGAGTGGCGCGAGTCGGCAATTTTGCCCCAGCGCGACGAGAATGGCATTCTTTTGCATCTGAGGCGCACGTTCGTCCCAGCGTGCTTCGACTGCCGAGAATGCCGCTTGGTTCGCCAAACCAGCCAGCGAAAAAAAGGACTTCGGCAACGTTTGTCCTGCCGCGCGGTCTGACACGCACGCCAGCTCGCATGGCCCAGAATCAAGACGGCGTTACCACCCCACCTGACGGCACAAGGAGTCCGCCATGAATTCGCGCAAATCCATCCTGGTTGTCGAAGACGATGACGTGGTCCGCATGCTGACCACCGATGTCCTCGAAGAACTGGGCTATCGGGTCGTCGCCGCTGCCGACTCCACCGAGGCACTGCACAGCCTCGACGTTGACCGTGACTTCGATCTGCTAATGACCGATGTAGGCCTGCCCGGCATGAGTGGACATCAGCTCGCCGAAGCAGCACGCCGCCTCTATCCGCGTCTGCCGGTACTGTTCGCCAGCGGCTATGTGCAGGGCTCGCAGATAGAAAGCGGCAGCGAAATGGCCGGCAGCCAGCCCCTGGAAGGACCTCTTGGCGTCATCGGCAAACCCTTCACCCTCGACCAGCTTCGTGACAAGGTTGGCGAGATGCTCGCAACCGTCGAGCACTGAGCAGTCAGCAACAAGACTGTCACCGTTCCGTCGCTTCACTCCGTTAGCGTCAAGGTTCCGTGCAACCCTGACCAGAGGAGCTATGGCTATGACCTGTGACCAGAAACCCGAGCTATTCGACAACGGCGATGAACTGCCGAGCAACCACTCCGCCAACCCGCATATCAGCGAGCTGATCGCCGGCCTCAAGCGCCGCCAGGTGGTCGCCGCTGGCGCCGCTGTCGGCGCACTCGGATTCCTCGGCACCGCACTGCCCGGCAGCGCCCAGGCTACCGATCTGAAACCGATCGCCAAGAAGGTTGCCGAGGCCATCAAGCGTCGGCGTGAACGCCTCGGTTTCC
>Ga0102831_1001148_pt1 | contig 11307 bp, 10 predicted proteins | sample ColrivemetaGS747_FD_84508 | JGI IMG/M metagenome (GOLD analysis project Ga0102831, IMG submission 84508) | Estuarine microbial communities from the Columbia River estuary - Freshwater metaG S.747 | ecosystem: Environmental > Aquatic > Marine > Intertidal zone > Estuary | place: USA: Columbia...
CGGGCATTTCTTGCCGAACAGGTCCAATCTACTCCTAAAGCCGCTGCTTTAGATTTTGCCATGTCGTTCAAAGCAAACCAACAGCCTTTTCCAAAAACAATTACTTTAGTATCTTCGGCAAGTGCATCTACAATTTGGTTGATGTATTGCCATGAGAATTCTTGGTAATCTACTGGAGATAACATGCCTCCCCAAGAATCAAAAATTTGAATGGCATTACAACCTGCTTTTACTTTTTCTTTTAAATACAAAACAGTCGTATCGGTAATTTTTTGTAATAAAATGTGCGCTGCTACGGGGTTGGAAAAGCAAAATCCTTTGGCCGTATCGAAACTTTTAGAGCCTTTTCCTTCCACCGCATAACAGAAAATCGTCCATGGTGAGCCTGCAAAACCAATCAAAGGCACCTCATCATTTAACATTTCTTTGGTTAATTTGATAGCGTCAAAAACATAACCCAAAGTTTCATTTACATCTGGAACAAAAACTTTTTCTACATCTTGTGAAGTGCGAATGGGATTTGGAATTATTGGACCTAAATTGTCTTTTAATTCCACATGAATTCCCATAGCTCTTGGTACCACTAAAATATCCGAAAATAAAATGGCTGCGTCTGGTTTTACAATTCGAATGGGTTGTACTGTGATTTCGGCCGCTAATTCTGGTGTTTCGCAACGGGTAAAAAAATCATATTTATCGCGAAAAGCTCTAAATTCAGGCAAATATCTTCCTGCTTGACGCATCATCCAAACCGGAGGGCGTGTTACTTTTTCGTTATTTAATGCTCTTAAAAATAAATCGTTTTTAATCATTTTTGATTGCTTTAGGCTATATGCGTTTATAATATTTTATGACTTCATTAATCACATTTTCAACTGTTGGTTCCGATGCAATTATTATGTTTTTATGTTCCGAAACATCAAGATTATTTGCTATCGCTTTTGCAGTGGTTGTGCCGATACAAAAGCAAATTTTACCACCTAAGGTGTTGTTTTTTAAAAAACCAGCAACACCAGATGGACTAAAAAATAAAATTCCATCAAATTCTTCTGTTAAATGGTGTGTTTTTACTTCTGTTGTGTATACGATAGTTTCAATATTTTCTATTTTGTTTTCTTGAAAAAAGTTAGGAATTGTATTTTTTCTAATATTTCCACAAAAGAAATTAAATGAATTTTTTTTGTATTTACGGTCGATAATTTCTATTAAATCTTCAGCGTAAGCGGCTGTTTCTTTTACAACAAATCCATTTTTTTCTAAATAAGATTTGGTTTTATTACCCACACAAAAGCAAGGTTGAGTAAGAACATTTTTTATTTGACCTTTTAAAACACTTTTGACTGCCTTTTTACTCGTAAAAATCAGATAGTCTTTTAGCTTAGGTGTTGTAAAACATATTGTTTTGGTTTGAATAAATTTTTTTTCTACAAGTACTAAGTTAGCATTAGTAAATTTTTTTTTTAATGCTTTTGACAGTTTTCTTGTAGCGAGAATTTGCACCATTGTTAACTTCTAATTTGGTGTTCTTCTTGATCTTGACAATACGTTTCTATATCTTTATTATATCCATAAACTACTAAAATATCGTGTTCTAAAATAATGGTTTCTGGATTTGGACGACCAATAGTTTCTTTTATAATTGTTTTTTTACCAATTAAATTTCTTTTTTCTTTTCTTCGAATAATTGTAATTAAAGTTAAATGGTATTTATCAATTGAATCTAATTCGGCTAGTGTTTTTCCAAAAAATTCTGGTTTTGCTTTGACTTCGGAAACCGTGTAATTATCATCTAATTGATAGTTTTCTAGAGTAGATTTGAAATTAATTTGCTTGGTTAATCTATCTGCAGATTCTTGCTCCGGATGTATAATACTATATATGCCCATTGCTTCTAAAACAGTATCATGAATAGGAGATAAAGCCCTACTAATAATTTTTACATCACTTAACTTTTTAATAATAGCGGTAGTTATAATCGCTGCACCTTCATTTTCTCCAATTGCAACCACCACTTTATCAGCATCTTTTAAAGGCACCGCTTCATAAGCCAATTCATTGGTAGAATCCATACAAATGGCATGAGAAATTTTATCTTTTACAAGATTTACTTTGTCCATTTGTTTGTCTATTCCTATTACTTCGTTTCCTGTTTCTGTTAGCGATAAAGCTAACGACATTCCGAAATTCCCAAGGCCAAAAACTATTATTTTCATAAATAATATTAGTTAATTAAAATATTTTCTTTTGGATACTCATAAAACTGATGGTTCAACTGACGTAACAAACCAATCATTAAATTGAGCATTCCTATTCTTCCAACGAACATAACAATGATGACAACATATTTGCTAGGTTCGGATAATGTTGGAGTAAAATTTAAACTTAACCCAACCGTACTATATGCTGAAAAGCATTCAAAAACAACCGTTAAAAGCGGCGTATCTTTTGGTTCAAAAATTAATAAAGCCATAATCGCAATTCCAATTACTATTAATGAAATGGATAGAATGGCAAAAGCACGAGATGTAGATTCGCTCGAAATCCTTCTCCCTAAAAATTGAATTCTACTTTTTCCACTTGCTACTGCAAAAATGTTTAAAGTGGCCAGCGCAAATGTACTGGTTTTAATTCCACCACCTGTTGAAGCTGGCGATGCTCCGATCCACATTAAAAAAATTATAAATAACAATGAAGGCACTGTCATTTCTGTAAAATCGATTACGTTAAATCCGGCTGTTCTTGGAGTAACAGAATTAAAAGCCGCATTTGTGATTTTTCCAAATATTGTTTTATGATTCAATAAGGTGTTGTTATATTCAGAAATAAACAGAAAAATCCAGCCCACAAGCAACAATACAATTGTTGTGTAAATTACTATTCTTGTGTTTAGAGTAATAATCCTAATTTGTTTGTGTATTCTTTTTTTGTCGAAAAACTCTAAAACATATGTTTTTATATATTGATAAAAATTAAATATAATATTATGACCCAATCCTCCAAAAACGACTAAAACGATTATAATCCATTGAAAAACATAATGAAAACGAATGCTTTCATCATATAATCCGCTTGAAAAAATAGAAAAACCAGCATTACAAAATGCGGATATAGAATGAAATAAAGAAAAGAAGAATTTATTTGAAATAGTCGTATTTTCTATTATGGTTGCATAAATAAAAACGGACCCTATTATTTCAACAGAAACCGTAAAAATTACCACATTAAGAGCCGCTCTAAAAACATCTTTTAAACCCTCTTGCGCTATAAAATCTTTTGTATTTAAGCCTTCTTTAAATGACGAACTTCCTCTAAAGAAAAAAGCAAAGAAAGAAGTGAATGTTAAGATTCCAATTCCGCCAAGTTGTATTAAAACTAAAATGATAGATTGTCCAATAAATGTAAAATCGTTGGCTGTATCTACAACAGTTAAACCGGTTACACAAACAGCACTTGTGGCAGTAAAAATAGCATTGGTAAATGAGATGCCATTTATGGTTGCACTTGGCAGCATTAATAAAAACGCTCCTGTTAATGCTAATATTACAAAACTTCCAACAAATACAATAGCCGGATTAAAGTAAATATCATATATGTGTCGAACTAAAACCAATAAGCGAATTAAGAAATAAAATATAAGTCCGCCTTCTAAAACAGGTTTTATTTTTTGTAAAATATAGGGTATTGGGAATTCGATATTAATTATAGTAATTAATCCAGAGAAAGATAATATAGCGGTTAATAAAATAAAATTTGCCAGTGCCACTTTTTTATTGCTTTTGTATTTGTAAGTAAAAAATTTAAAAGCATTAAAAGCAAGTAACCCAATACTTAAGACGAGTAGTCCAATTACGTGAGGAGAATTATAGTTTTCTTCAAAATCGTATCCAAAATCAAAAACTATAAATAATAACACAATGATATCAAAAAACCGATATAAATAATTAAGTAATGATTCTTTCTCCATTCAAAACAGGTTATTTTTTTAAATCAACACGAATACTTTCCATTAAACTAGCACCGCCATTGTCTAAAATTTCTTTAGCACAATCAGCACCAAAGTTCTTATAAGAATCAAAATTACAACTTTTTTTTATTATGTGTTTTTCTTTTCCGTTTAAAGAAAACAAAACACCCTGAAATTCAATATTTTTTGAAGTAAATTTGGCCAATGCGCCAATTGGAGCGGAACAACCACCTTCTAAGATTTTTAAAAATTGTCTTTCTATGTGGGTACAAATTTCGGTTTCTCGATCATTTAATTTTGCTAAAGCTTCCCTGCAAAAAACATCCTTTTCCATTGCAACCACAACCATTGCACCTTGTGCTGGAGCCGGAGTCATCCAGCCCAAATCGATATAATTTTCTGGTTTTAGATGGATTCTTTCTAAGCCGGCAGCAGCAAATATAGCACCATTCCAATCGTTCTGATTTAATTTTTGTAGGCGTGTGTTTACATTTCCACGCAAATCAACCACCTTATGATTTGGATATTTATGTAGCCATTGCGCTTGTCTTCGTAAACTTCCAGTAGCAATAGTTCCTGTTGAATTTAAAAAATCTAAATTACCTTTGTGAACTAGGATGTCTAGGGTGTTGGCACGTTCTAAAACAGCCGCTTGCACAATCCCAATTGGTAAAGCGGTAGGAACATCTTTCATAGAATGAACGGCAATATCTACTTGACCATTTAACATGGCAACATCTAGAGTTTTAGTAAAAATTCCGGTAATTCCTAATTCGTATAAAGGCTTGTCAAGCATTAAGTCTCCCTGAGATTTTACGGCAATAATCGCTGTTTTATAACCCAAACCATGCAGTTTTTTTTGAACAAAATGTGCTTGCCAAAGCGCTAATTCACTGTCTCGAGTGCCAATTCTAATAATTTTACTCATTATTTTACAGCCGTTTCTATTTGAAAAATTTTCTCAATCCACTCAATGGTTTCATCTACCATGGTTTCATCATCTTTTAAATGATTTGCAAAATGATTGGTAATTTTTTGAATTATTCTGGCACTAATTAATTCGGCCTGTTCCTCATCGAAGTTTGAAATTTTCTTACGTTGAAAATTCAATTCTCCTTCTTTTATGGTATTTAATTTTGCTTTTAAAGCATGAATTGTTGGTGCAAATTTTCGTTGTTTGGTCCAAGCTAAAAACTCTTCTTTAATTGTTTCAATAATTGCTTCGGCTGCCGGAATGTGTTTTTTTCTGTTTTCTAATGTTTCATCTGTCATTTCTGCCAATTGATCCATGTGAACTAAAGTAACATGATCAATTTCTTTAACATTTTCATTTACGTTTTTGGGTATCGATAAATCTAAAATTAATAACGGTTTTTTTATATTTAAAATGGCTTTATCTACTGTAGGGTTTAAGGCACCTGTTGCTACAACCAGAACGTCAGCTTTTTGAATTTCCAATTCTAAATCGGCATAATCTTTTACAATTACTTTCAGTTTATTGGCAATTTTCTCTGCTTTATCTTTGGTTCTGTTAATTAATGTAATATGCTCGTGCTTAGAATGTTTTACTAAGTTTTCGCAGGTATTTCTTCCTATTTTTCCTGTCCCAAAAAGCAAGATATTTTTGTTAGAAATACCGGCGACGTTTTTAAAAATATAGTGAACGGATGCAAAGGAAACCGATGTTGCCCCTGAAGAAATTTCGGTATCTGTTTTTATTTTTTTACTTGCCTGAATTACTGCGTTCACTAATCGTTCTAAAAAGGTGTTGACAAGATTGAGTTTTTTGCTTTGTATGAACGCATTTTTTAGTTGACTAATAATTTCAAAATCGCCAAGAATTTGACTATCTAAACCAGTACCTACGCGAAACATGTGCGAAATGGCTTCGTTATTTTTATATACAAAAGCTACTTTTTGAAAATCTTCAACGGTTCCTTGGCTGTTTTCGCAAAGTAATTTGATTAATTGAAAAGGGTGTTGTGCAAAACCATATATCTCCGTTCGATTGCATGTGGAGGTAACCACCAAGCTTTCAATTCCTTCTTCTTTTGCCTGAAAAAGTAAATCTAGCTTTGTTTTGTCATCTAAACTAAATTTACCTCTCATTTCTGCATCGGCTTTTTTATAACTCAAGCCAATTGCATAAAAAGTAAGATGTTTCACAAATGTGTTGTTTTCCATAGTTTGTACTCTTTCCAAGAGTTCAACAAAATTATCAGACTAAATTTTATAAAAGTAACGCTTAAAGTACTTTTTGTGTCGATAAAAGATATTTTAAACATAATTCATTTTTTTAGTGTTATTTCTATTAAATTTGTAGCAAAATTAGGTGTTACGAATTTAGTTGCGTAGAATAATTCTAAATAACAATTGAGTTTTACATGTAATTGTATCTAAAAAAATATCGCTATGGGTTCTCAGGAAGAAATTAAAATTGAAAATGATTTTATCTTATATCTTTTTCAAAATGATGGAGACGAAATGTATCGAATTCAAAAACCTGTAAATCAAGGTTTTATTCAATTTCATTTTGGATTAAAAGGGAAAGGAAAATTCATCTTTAACCAAGGTAGTTATGCTTTGGATTTAAAAGAAGAAAAGTCGCTTTTGTTTTATAATCCTCAAAAGGAATTACCCTTAAATCTTGAATTGGCCGCAAATACTTGGATGGTTTCGGTTATTATTTCAATTAAGAAATTTCATGGTTTGTTTTCCTCCCAGGCAGAACATATTCCGTTTTTAAGTGAAGACAACAAAGATAAAAAGTATTATAAAGAAAACGACATTAGCCCATCAATGGCTATTGTATTGAGTCAATTATTACATTACAATTTAAATTCATTTATTAAACATTTATATTATAAAGGAAAAGGCTACGAATTGCTAAGTTTGTATTTTAATCGTTCTGAAGATCCAAACGCGGAGCAATGTCCGTTTTTAATAGATGAAGAAAATGTATTGAAAATAAAAAAAGCAAAAGAAATCATGATTTCAAGCATGGCAGAACCACCAGGCTTAGAAGAATTATCGGAACAAGTGGGGCTTAGTTTGAAAAAATTAAAAATGGGTTTCAAACAAATTTATGGCGATACTGTTTATGGATTTTTATTCGAATATAAAATGGATTACGCTCGTCAATTACTTGATAGTGGTTCGTATAATGTTAATGAAGTTGGTTTAAAAATCGGATACAGTACAGGAAGTCATTTTATTGCAGCTTTTAAAAAGAAATTTGGTACCACACCAAAAAAATATTTAATGAATTTGAATGCCAATGTGTAACCAATTGATATTAATTTTGTATATCAAACCATAAAAAAATGATAATTTTAAAAGTAAAAAATTCAAATGCATTACTTTTATAAAAAAACAGCCAAATGAAAGGAGTATTATTAGTAAATTTAGGATCACCAGAAAGCCCAACCGCAAAAGATGTTAAGCCTTATTTAGATGAATTTTTAATGGATAAATACGTAATAGACGTTCCGTTTTTATTACGCGCATTGTTAGTAAGAGGCGTTATTTTGCAAACCCGTCCAAAAAAATCTGCCGAAGCCTATGCAAGAATATGGACAGACGAAGGTTCGCCTTTAATTGTGATGTCAAAAAAAATGCACCAAAAGGTTCAAAAATTAGTTGATGTTCCGGTAGCATTAGCAATGCGATATGGAACTATAACCATTCAAAAAGGGTTACAAGAATTAAAAGATAAAGGAGTTACAGAAGTGATGCTTTTACCCTTGTATCCGCAACACGCAATGGCTTCAACCACTACGATTTTAGTTTTGGCAGAAGAATTGCGTTTGAAACATTTTCCAGAAATGACTTTTACTAATGTTCCAGCATTTTATAACCAACCCGATTTTATTCAGGCATTAGCCAATTCTATAAAAAAACATTTAGAAGGATATGATTATGATCATTTATTGTTTTCGTATCACGGAATTCCAAAACGTCATATTCGTAAAACAGACATCACGAAATCGCATTGCAAAATGGATAGAACTTGTTGCAATACTCCTTCGCCTGCGCACGAATTTTGCTACAGCCATCAATGTTATGAAACCACAAAACAAGTGGTAAAACTGCTCGGAATTCCGGAAGGAAAATACAGCCAAACCTTTCAATCGCGTTTGGCAGGCGACAAATGGTTAACGCCCTACACCGATGTTGAAATCAACAAAATGCCCGAGCAAGGAATTAAGAAATTAGCAGTGGTAACTCCGGCTTTTGTTTCCGACTGTTTAGAAACATTAGAAGAAATTGCAATGGAAGCGAATGAGCAATTTTTACATCATGGTGGCGAAGAATTTATGGCAATTCCGTGTTTAAACGACGACGATGAGTGGTGTGGTGTTGTAGCAAATTGGATAAAAGAATTTCAGAAAGAACAAAGATAAAAGAACATAGAAAAAGACTTCTAAATGGAACTTTACAACTATATAAAATCATTGCATTTAATCTTTGTCATTACTTGGTTTGCTGGGTTATTTTACATTGTTAGACTTTTTGTTTATCATGCCGAAGCCAAACAAAAACCACAACCAGAGCAAGATATTTTAATCAAACAATACCAATTAATGCAATACCGTTTGTGGTATATTATTACTTGGCCAAGTGCTATTTTGGCAAGTATTTTTGCTTTTTGGATGTTGTTTTTTACACCATTAGGACAATCTTGGTTACAAATGCCGTGGATGCATATAAAGTTGGTATTTGTTTTGTTATTATATGGTTATCATATAAAATGTCATCAAATTTTTAAGCAATTGCAAAACAATACAGTTAAACATTCTTCTGGATTTTTTAGACTTTGGAACGAAGGTGCTACCCTAATTCTTTTTGCTGTCGTATTTTTAGTGATTTTAAAGAATGCTATCAACTGGATTTTTGGAGTTTTAGGAATTATTGCTTTTTCGCTACTTTTAATGATAGGATATAAATTTTATAAAAAAATTAGAGAAAAAAACAACGGTTAATTGTTGCAAAAATAATGGATAGGATATTCAATTTTAAAAATCTTTCTTTACGTGTAAGAATCTTTCTATCCATGATATTCTTAACATTGATAGCTTCTGTACTTATTGCAACAGTTTCAATTTATCAGTTTAGAAAAGAAGCACGTGAGTACCATCAAGACAGATTAGAACGAAAAGAAACGGCCATTGCAGAACATATTAATTATGTGCTGCAAACCACAACATATCCGCTAATAACCGAAAATATTCCGTTAATATTTAAAGAAAAAATTTTCGAATTAGCCGATATTCACAGTATGGAAATTAATTTTTTTGATTTAAAAGGAAAACTTTTAATTTCATCAAAAGCCATTTTTAAACTAGATAAAGACAAGCCTAAAATCAATCCATCAACATTAAGAATTATTCAATCTTCATTAGATAAAAGATATGTAGCGTTTTCAAAAATTGAAGGACAATCTTTTCGTTCCTCCTACACTTATTTAAAGGATACCAGGTTTAAGCCCATGGGAATTTTAAATTTACCATACGAGGAAAATACAGAGTTTTATGATAATGAGGTTCAAAATTTTTTAATTCGATTTGGACAAGTTTATGTTTTTATGTTTTTAATTTCAATAATACTTTCTTACTTTTTATCTAGTTATATTACAAAATCATTAAAAATCATTAGCGATAAAATGCAGGAAACCCAATTAAATCAGCGTAATGAAAAAATTGTAATTGAAGACGGTAGTAAAGAAATTAACTTGTTAATCAAATCGTATAATAATATGGTCGATAAACTTGAAGAAAGTGCCACTATTTTAGCACAAAGCGAAAGAGAACAAGCTTGGAGAGAAATGGCCAAACAAGTAGCCCACGAAATTAAAAACCCGCTTACCCCAATGCGATTAACAGTGCAAAGCTTTCAGCGAAAATTTGATGCAACGGATATTACTATTTCAAAAAAATTAGACGATTACACAAAAACAATTTTACAACAAATTGACACCATGAGTTCTGTAGCAAATGCTTTTTCTAATTTTGCCACTATGCCAGCCCAACAAAACGAAACTTTAAACGTAGTCAATATTGTTAAAATAACATTGGAAATTTTTAACGAAGATTTCATACAATTTTCAGCTTTAGAAGACGAAATTATTGCCAAATTAGATCGTACACAATTGATTCGTGTAATTACTAATTTAGTCAAAAATGCGGTTCAAGCCATTCCGGAAACGCAAGAAAACAAAATGGTTTTTGTAACTGTTTTTAGACAAGATAATGAAGTTAAAATAGCCGTAAAAGATAATGGTAAAGGAATTTCAGAGGAAAATATAGCGCGTGTTTTTGAACCAAAATTTACTACAAAATCTAGCGGAATGGGACTTGGATTGGCAATTATTAAAAATATTATAGAAAATTATAACGGAACAATTACATTTGATACACAAGCGAATGAAGGAACAGAATTTTTAGTTTCTTTTCCAATTAATAATAAAAATAATTAAAAAAATGGAAAATATTCTTATCAAAAAACAAGAGGCAATTGCAATTATAACCATTAACAGACCTACAAAATTAAACGCTTTAAACAAAGCCACAATTCAGGAATTGCACGATGGGTTAAAGGCCTTAAACGAAGATGCTGCTACAAAAGCAATAATTATTACAGGAAGCGGTGAAAAAGCATTTGTTGCGGGTGCTGATATCTCTGAATTTGCCGATTTTTCAGTTGAACAAGGAGGAAAACTTGCAGCAGAAGGCCAGGCGTTATTGTTTGATTTTATTCAAAACTTAAGTACACCAGTAATTGCGGCAGTTAATGGCTTTGCTTTAGGAGGCGGATTGGAATTGGCTATGTCTTGTCATTTTAGAGTAGCTTCAACCCACGCAAAAATGGGGTTACCAGAAGTTACATTAGGAGTAATTCCTGGTTATGGAGGAACACAACGTTTGGCGCAATTAGTAGGAAAAGGAAGAGCAATGGAAATGATTATGACAGCTGGCATGATAGATGCTGAAACTGCTTTAAATTACGGATTAGTAAATCATGTTGTGGCCCAAGAGGAACTATTAGATTTGGCAAGAAATATTGCTACAAAAATTACTAAAAATTCTAGCGTTGCAATTGCAAAAGCCATTGAAGCCATAAATGCAAATTATACAGACGGGGTAAATGGTTACGAAGTTGAAATTAAGAATTTTGGCGCTAGTTTTGGCACCCAAGATTTTAAAGAAGGAACCGCTGCATTTTTAGAAAAAAGAAAAGCAGCTTTTTCTGGAAAATAACAAGCAAAAACAAAACTTGTTTTTGCTACATCGGTACTTAACCTGACACAAATACTGATGGATATGTTGATTATGTAAAAGGAGCTA
>Ga0102831_1001163_pt1 | contig 11224 bp, 9 predicted proteins | sample ColrivemetaGS747_FD_84508 | JGI IMG/M metagenome (GOLD analysis project Ga0102831, IMG submission 84508) | Estuarine microbial communities from the Columbia River estuary - Freshwater metaG S.747 | ecosystem: Environmental > Aquatic > Marine > Intertidal zone > Estuary | place: USA: Columbia...
AGAGCATCTTCGTGCCATTGTTCGGCATTCCGGCGGCCACCGTGACGGCTACCAGCAAGTTCGCCCGCCTGGGCAAGGCGCAGGTCATACCCATGACGCAGATGCGCCTGGCCGACGGTTCCGGCTATCTTGTGCGAATCCATCCGCCGTTGACGGACTTTCCTGGCGCGAGCGAGGAAGAGGACTGCCGGCGGATCAACGGTTTGATCGAAACGGCGATTGGCCAATGTCCGGAGCAGTATCTCTGGGCTCATCGACGCTTCAAGACCCGCCCGCCCGGCGAGCCGAAGCTTTACCAGAAGAATAAAAAATAGAAGGAAAGCCATGACAGCAGAGGGACCACCGCAGGCTACGCATACCACCGGCCTTATCCTTTCCGGCGGCGGCGCACGGGCGGCCTACCAGGTTGGGGTGCTGTCGGCCATTGCCGATCTGCTGCCAGATGCGGCGCGCAATCCCTTTCCGGTCATCGTCGGCACTTCGGCCGGCGCGATCAATGCAGTGGGGCTGGCTTGCGGCGCCCTGCATTTCACCGAGGCGATCCGTCGCCTGACGTCCGTCTGGCAAGGGTTCAGCACTGATCAGGTGTACCGTTCCGACTGGCCCCGGCTGCTGCGTCAGGCGTCGCGTTTTGTCGGTCACAGCCTGCTTGGCCTGGGCCGCGAGCTGCCGGTTGCGCTGCTCGACAATACGCCGCTACGCGGACTGCTCGAACGCGAAATGGATTTCTCCGGGATTGCTGCCGCGGTGCGCATGCGCCAGCTGCGCGCGGTTGCCATTACCGCGTTCGGCTACGAGTCGGGGCAGGCGGTGACCTTCTACCAGGGCCGCGCGACCATCGATCCCTGGTTCCGCCACAGACGTGTCGGCGTACCGACCCGGCTGACTCTGGAGCATCTGCTGGCCAGCGCCGCCATCCCGCTGGTATTCCCGCCAGTGCGGGTCAATCGCGAGTACTTCGGCGATGGTGCCCTGCGTCAGTCGGCGCCGATCAGCCCGGCATTGCACCTGGGTGCGACCCGGGTGCTGGTGGTCGGTGTCAGCGGCAACCCCACCGGTGAGCTGGCCAACGCGCGGGTGGCGCGCAATCAGACCGGGCATCCGCCGAGTCTGGCGCAGATCAGCGGACACATGCTCAACAGCACCTTCATCGACAATCTGGAAACCGACATCGAGCTGCTCGAGCGTCTCAACATGCTCGGCAGCCTGGTTCCGCCGCACCTGCAGGGCAATGGCCTGGGACTCAAGCCGGTCGACGTGCTGGTGATCAATCCGAGCCAGCCGCTCGACCAGATCGCGGCACGTCACCGGCACGAGCTGCCGCGCTCGATGCGCACTTTCCTGCGCGGGCCGGGGGCAACACGCTCCAACGGTGCCGGTGTGCTCAGCTACCTGCTGTTCGAACAGGGTTACTGCAACGAGCTGATCGAACTGGGCTATCAGGACGCCATGGCGCGCAAGCAGGCGCTTAGCAGCTTTCTCGGTCTGCCTGCCGAGATCCAGCCGGTCCTCACCGAACCCGTGTCGCTGGCCAACGGCGCCTGATTCGACGCCGCTGCTCCGGGCTCCTGTGACGCCTGTGCTCAGTCAGCGATCTGCAGCTTGCGTGCTTCGGTGTAGACGTAGCGGATCTTCTCGTACTCGAACGGCGAGTTGAGCTGACCGTAGCGGAAGTTGGTGCCGTAGCGCGCATCGACCAAGCGCAGAGCGGTCAGTTCCGGGTGATCGGTGCCCAACTGGCTGGCACCGAGGAAGTTGATCTGGTCCTGGGCAATGAAATCCACCGCCAGTCCGCCGGTGTCGCGCAGGTTCGAGGGGCCGAGCAGCGGCAGCATCAGATAGGGGCCCTCAGGGACACCATAGAAGCCCAGGGTCTGGCCGAAGTCCTCGGGTTGGCGTGGCAGGCCGACGCGGGTCGCCGGATCCCACAGCCCGACCACACCGATGGTGGTATTGAGCAGCAGGCGCCCGGTGGTCTGCAGCGAGCGCTTGCCCTTGAGCTGCAGCGCGCTGTTGAGCAGGTTGGGCACGTCACCCAGGTTGTCGAAGAAGTTGCCCACGCCGGTGCGTACGAAGCGCGGCGTGACGTACTGGTAGCCACGCACCACCGGTAGCAGCACCCACTCGTCGGCACGGTAATTGAAGTGGTAGACCCGTCGGTTCCAGCGCTCCCAGGGGTCGTCGACATTCAGCGCATCCAGGGTCGCACGCTCGAACTCGCGCTGATCCAGGCCCGGATTGAATTCCAGATTGCGCATCGGTCGGGTGAAGCCGTCGGCATCCACCTCGTCGGCGGCGTTCGCGCTGCCCAGGGCGACGCTGAACAGCAGGCCCAGGCACAGATGCGCAGCAAATCCTTTTTGGCGTAGTTCAGTCACGGAATAGCTCCAGCATGGCTTGGCTGTTGACCTTGTAGTTGAGGTTGCCGCAGTGCCCGCCGCTCGGGTAGAGGATCAGGCGATCCCCCAGGGTCCGGCGCAGAAAGCCCAGATCGCCCGGCCCGAGGATCAGGTCGTCGGCGTTGTGCATCACCACCACCTTGTCGTTGTCGCGCAAATAGTCCTCGACGGCGTACAGGCTGATTTCCTCGATCAGTTGTTCCAGGCCGCCGCCTTCGTGGCGCACCTGCCAGAGCGGAACCAGCTGCTCATTCATGTAGCACTCGAAATCGCACTGCAGCGCGCGCTTGAAGAAGGGCGTCAGCACGGTGCTTTCGCGAATCGGATAGCCCGGTGGGGTGATCAGGCCGCGCTTGTTGATCAGGTCGGAGGTGAAGGCGATGTCGGCGGCGGAGAAGCGGAAGGAAGCGCCGATCAGCATCGCCATCTGCTCGTCGCTGAGTGCCTGCCGGGACTGCTGGAAATCGAAAAGCACGGCGTCGTTGAGATCGATGAAGCCATGCTGGCGGAAGTAGCGGGTCAGTTTGCCCAGCACCAGCTCGTAGAAGTTGGTGCTGTTGTTGACGCCATCGACACGGGCCTGCACCAGGCGGTCCAGGTTGCTGATCGAGGTATGCAGGTTGACCGGCGGATTGAGCATCAGCACGCGCTTGAAATCGAAGCTGCGTCGGGTCTGGTCGAGCTGGCTGACGAAGGCTGCATGCAGTGCGCCGAGGCTGTACCCGGTGAGGTGGTACTCGCTGATCTCAAGCTCAGGATGGTTGGCGCGAATCGCCTGCATGGCGCGATACAGATCGTCCGCATCCTCACGCGACAGACCGGGCGTGGCATGCCGCGAGGCGGCGGCCATGAAGTCGTAGCTGGTCGGTGAAGACAGCTGCACGACATGGAAGCCGGCTCCGTAGAACAGGCGCTTGAGATACTCCGAATGACTGGCCGAATAGTGCGCGCCGGTGCCGGCGATGATGAAGATCAGTGGCGCCTCGTCCTTCTGCCGGGCCAGGCGGTAACCCATGCGGTTGACCGCCCAGAAGTTGTCCGGGATGAGGAACTCGCGCTCCGGCCGCAGGCGCACGCGGTAGTCGCGCTGATCGATTTCGTCGTCTTCCGGCAGCTGCGGACGTAGTTCCAGCGGGGTGGTGGCGATGGTGGCTTCGAACGGATTCAGCAGGGGGAATTCGTAAGGCTCGGGTGGCTGTGTCGCTGCGTGCAGTGTCGCACTGCCAAGCAGGCAGAGCGGGGCGAGCAGGCAAAGGAGGAGGCGCATGTGCATGTCCCTGTCGTGAAAGGTGTTTCCAGTGTGTCTGGCAAGCCGTTGGCGCCGCGCGCTTCGCACTTGCGTGGCAATCGACCGCTTCGCTCAGTGTGCTATGACCGCAACGAGCGTTCCGGGTGCCATGCTGGCGTTTGGCTTTGTTTCAAGGAGTGCAAGAGCGTGAAGAACGCTGGCGAGCCGGGTTGGTTTGCCGGCTGCGGCTGCAAGAATGGGGCTTGCGCTGACAAATGAACAGGTCGAATACCGTCCGCGGAGAAAGTCCCGGTGTTGCTCATGGCCGGCGATATCGGCTCAGTCGAGTATCTGCAGCTGTTCGACCCAGATCAGCTCGCAGGCGCCGTTGCCGGTATCTTCGCGGCTGAGCGAGCTGACCCACCGAAAGCCGTCGTCGCCGTCGACCCGAACCAGTTGGCCAGAGAGACGGAGCAGTTGTCCAGGTCGGACCTGGCCGAGTACTCGAGCTACCTCGGGGTTGGCCGGGATCAGGTGCATGTTGGCGCTGTGACGCTCGATCTCGCGGCGGGGTATCGGGAAGGTTTCGGTGCGCCAGTAGTACCAGCGATTGCTCTGGCGGATGTCGATCTGGCGAAGCAGTTGCGGGTCGGCCATCGGCCCCCAGCCCAGCGCAAGGTCGGTAGGCGAGATGCGTGCGCCGCGGTCGAAACGATAGTCCTCGCGCCCCAGCACCCGCGCCTCGATGCTGAAGGTTTCCAGCGCGGTGACGCGATGGTCTTCGACGCGCAGACTGCCACTCGCCAGATCGCCGCTGCTGCTCGGCGCGTGCGGGGCGGGCGAGAAAAGTGGCCAGATCAGCCACAGGCCGAGCAGCAGTGCGACGAGGTACAGCAGGCGTTGTGCAGTCATGGCGAGAGTCTGGGGTCGGGTGCCGTTTCGCGCGACCGTGTGCGAAAGGGCAGCAGACCTTAGCAGCGCCGCTGCGCTTTGCCTACGGACTCAAGCCTGGTGGTGCAGCCAGGCATGCGCGGGGCGCTTTGAGTCGGCTGCTTTCGGCTGCTCGATGCGCTGCCAGATGCGCTCATGGAGGTAGAAGCCGACCGAGTTCACCAGCGGTTCGATCGCAGCCACCAGCCCGCCGACCGCGACGCTGCCGGTCAACAGATAGGCGACCGAGAAGGCGATGCAGAAGTGCATGAGGGTGAAGGTAAGAGTCTTGGTCATGATTGCGTCCACCTGAGAATGTTTTGCATTCGCCGTCAGGATGGCTGCGCCGGCGCGGATGGGGAAATGCAGTCTGGCGATGGCCGCCATAGGGTCCGGCTATGCCCCCTGGGGCGAGCGCAAAGTGGCGTCGCAGAGGCCTACGACTTAGGTCGCGAGTACGACTAAGGTCGTCTGGGAGTAAGTCCGGCCGAGCTTAGAGTGCCTCCACCAGCGAACCTGCTGAGGAGGACAATAAAATGCACGACCAGACTTATGCGCTCATCCAGAAGAATCCCCGCTTCCAGGAACTGGTGAGCAAGCGCGACCGTTTTGCCTGGGGCCTATCCGCCGTGGTGCTGGGGCTCTATGTCGGCTTCATCCTGCTGATCGCCTTCGAGCCTGCGCTGCTCGGCACGCGTATCGGCGACAGCTCGATCACCTGGGGCATTCCCCTGGGCGTGGGACTGATCCTTTCTGCCTTCCTGCTCACCGGTGTGTACGTGGTCCGCGCCAACGGCGAATTCGACCGCCTGACTTCGGCCGTGCTGAAAGAGGTGCAGAAATGATCCGCCGCATTCTTGCAGCCTGCGCGCTGTTGCTGGTCGCCCCGGCTCTCTGGGCCGCCGGTGCCCTGGAAGGCGAGGTGCAACGCCAGCCGCTCAACGTCTCAGCCATCCTGATGTTCCTCGCTTTCGTCGGCGGCACGCTCTACATCACCTACTGGGCGTCCAAGCGCAACACCTCGACCTCCGACTTCTACACCGCCGGCGGCAGCATCACCGGTTTCCAGAATGGCCTGGCCATCGCCGGTGACTACATGTCGGCGGCGTCCTTCCTGGGCATTTCCGCGCTGGTGTTCACCTCCGGCTACGACGGCCTGATCTACTCGATCGGCTTTCTGGTCGGCTGGCCGGTGATCCTCTTCCTGATCGCCGAGCGCCTGCGCAACCTGGGCAAGTACACCTTCGCCGACGTCGCCTCCTATCGCCTCGGGCAGAAGGAAATCCGCATTCTCTCCGCCTGCGGCTCGCTGGTGGTGGTGGCCTTCTACCTGATCGCGCAGATGGTCGGTGCCGGCAAGCTGATCCAGCTGCTGTTCGGCCTCGACTACCTGGTGGCTGTGGTGCTGGTGGGCATCCTGATGATGCTCTATGTGCTCTTCGGCGGCATGCTTGCCACCACCTGGGTACAGATCATCAAGGCGGTGATGCTGCTCTCCGGCGCCAGCTTCATGGCCATCATGGTGATGAAGCACGTCGACTTCGACTTCGCCCGCCTGTTCAGCGAAGCCATCGCCGTGCATCCCAAGGGCGAGGCGATCATGAGCCCCGGCGGCCTGGTCAAGGACCCGGTGTCGGCGATCTCGCTCGGTCTTGCGCTGATGTTCGGCACCGCCGGCCTGCCGCATATCCTGATGCGCTTCTTCACCGTCTCCGACGCCAAGGAAGCCCGCAAAAGCGTGTTCTACGCCACCGGCTTCATCGGCTACTTCTACATCCTGACCTTCATCATCGGCTTCGGCGCGATCCTGCTGGTCAGCACCAACCCCGACTTCAAGGACGCCACCGGCGGTCTGATCGGCGGCACCAACATGGCCGCGGTGCACCTGGCCAATGCGGTGGGCGGCAACCTGTTCCTCGGCTTCATCTCGGCGGTGGCCTTCGCCACCATCCTCGCGGTGGTGGCTGGCCTGACCCTGGCCGGTGCCTCGGCGGTGTCGCATGACCTCTATGCCAGCGTGATCAAGAAGGGCAAGGCCAACGACAAGGAGGAGATGCGCGTGTCACGGATCACCACCATCGCCCTGGGCATCCTGGCGATCTTCCTCGGAATCGCCTTCGAGAAGCAGAACATCGCCTTCATGGTCGGCCTGGCGTTCTCGATCGCCGCCAGCTGCAACTTCCCGGTGCTGTTCCTTTCGATGTACTGGAAGAAACTGACCACCCGCGGTGCGCTGATCGGCGGGTCGTTGGGCCTGCTGACCGCGGTGGTGCTGATGATCCTGGGGCCGACCGTATGGGTGCAGGTGCTCGGCCATGCCGAGGCGATCTTCCCCTACGAATACCCTGCGCTGTTCTCGATGCTGGTGGCGTTCAGTGGTATCTGGCTGTTCTCCATCACCGACAAGTCCAGTGCCGCAGCCAGCGAGCGTGCGCTGTTCCTGCCTCAGTTCGTCCGCTCGCAGACTGGCCTGGGTGCCAGCGGCGCGGTGGCGCACTGATCGACGACTCTCTGCGTGAAACTTGGGCAGCCTTCGGGCTGCCATTTTTTTACTGCTTTTTCCTTCTCCGTGGGGAGAGGGTGCCGGAAGCGGGTGAGGGAAGCCTCGGTGTGCAGGGTCTCCATCCGTAGGGTGGATGACGCCTTGTTCATCCACCGGGGATTGTCTGGTGGATGGGTAAAGCGCCATCGACCCTAGGGTCGAGACCAGCCGGCGTGCAGCCGCGGTTTTCCTTATCCGGCTGCGGGGTGATGGTTTGCGGTGGTTGTCATGCAGAGCTTGAGCACACACCGCTTTCCCTCTCCATCGGGAGAGGGTGCCGAAGGCGGGTGAGGGATGCTTCAGGCGACTCGCAGCCAGCGTGCAGCGACGGGTCACCCACGTCGCTGATCGTCATGCCCTCCGGGCAGATGCTCCTCGCAGTAGCGCTCGAACTCGGTAACCGGCATCGGCCGGCCGAACAGGTGGCCCTGGAAGCGACGGCAGCCGTTGTTCAGCAGCAGCGCGTGCTGTGCCCGGGTTTCTACCCCTTCGGCGATCACCTGCAACTGCAGGCTCTGCGCCAGCGCGCCTATGGTGCGGGTGATGGCCAGGCTCGGTCGACCAGGTGATCGATGAACGACTGATCGATCTTCAACTGGTCCAGTGGCAGGCGCTGCAGGTAGAAGATCGACGAGTAGCCGGTACCGAAGTCGTCGATCGAGAAACGTACGCCCCTGGCGCGCAGGCGCTCCATTCGTTCGCAGGCGCTGCCGATGTCGTCGAGCAGTAGGGTTTCGGTCAGCTCCAGACACAGTCGGACCGGCTGCGCGTGGTGCCGCTCGAGCATCCCCAGGAGGGTGTCGACGAAGTCGTCGCGGTACAGCGATGCGGCGCTCAGGTTGACCGACAGACTCAGGCCGGCCAGGCGCGGATCCTCGGACCAGAGCGCAAGCTGCCGGCAGGCCTGCTCCAGTATATGCAGGTCCAGACGCTGGATCAGCCGTGCGCGGCGCGCCGATTCGAGGAACTGTTCGGGCGCCAGCAGGCCCCGTTGCGGGTGCTGCCAGCGCAGCAGGGCTTCGCCGCCGACCAGGCCGAGGTCCTCGTCCATCTGCGGCTGGATGTGCAGGGTGAATTCCTCGCGTGCCAGCCCGTCGAAGATGTCCGCCTCCAGGCGCATCCGCTCGCTGACCAGTTGCTGCATGCCGGCGTCGAAGAAGCGCAGGGCGTTCTTGCCGGCACTCTTGGCTTCGTACATGGATATGTCGGCGCGGGTCAGCAGCTCTTCGACCTCGGCGCTGGCATCGCTGAACAGCACCACGCCGATGCTGGCGCTGCTGTGCAGTTGCAGGGCGCCGATGCGGTAGGGGGCGTCCATTGCCGCGAGGATCTTCTTGCCCAGCTTCTCTGCCTGGTCTGCGGCTTCGTCGGGCTGCTGCGCCAGGTTCTCCAACATCACCACGAACTCGTCGCCACCCAGGCGCGCGACCGTGTCGCTGGTTCTGACCTGTTCCTGCAGACGCGTCGCTGCGGCCTGCAGCAGCAGGTCACCGGTCTGGTGGCCGTGCAGGTCGTTGATGTTCTTGAAGCCGTCCAGATCGATGAACATCAGTGCGCTGCAATGCGCCAGGCGTTCGGCGGCGAAGATCGCCTGCTGCAGCCGGTCGAGCAGCAGGCGGCGGTTGGGCAGCCCGGTCAGCGGGTCGTAGAAGGCCAGGGTGCGGATGCGTTCGTCTGCCGCGCGCCGCTCGGTGATATCGGTGAGCGCGGCGACGTAATGGCTGATCTGTCCTTGATCGTCGCGCACCGCGCTGATCGACAGCCACTCGGGGAAGATCTCGCCGTTCTTGCGCCGGTTCCAGATCTCGCCCTGCCAGCTTTCGTGCTCCTGAATCGCATGCCACATCTGCTGATAGAAAGTGGCGTCCTGGCGGCCCGAGCCGAGGATGCCGGCCTGCTGGCCGAGCACGTCTTCGGGCTGGTAGCCGGTGATGGCGGTAAAGGCCTTGTTCACCCGCAGGATGCGGGTCTGCGCATCGGTGACGAACATGCCCTGCTGCGATTCGAAGGCGATCGCAGCGATGCGCTTTTCCAGCTCGAACTGCTTGCGCTCGGTGATGTCGCGGCCCAGCCAGAGGATCGCCGGGCGGCCATCGATGTCGCGCTCCAGGCGTCTGGCTCGGCCCTCGTAAACGCGCTCGCCCAGGGCTGTCTGCAAGCGGTACTCCACCAGCGGCGGCTGACGATGCTCCAGCGCCAGTTGCAGGTAGTCGCGGATGCGCGCCGCTTCCTTGTCACCGAGCAGATCTTCCAGGTGCCGGCCTTCCAGCTTGGCTGACGTCAGTTGCGGATCGCCGGAGGAGAATTCGAGGATGCGTCCGTCCAGGTCGAGTACCGCCAGCAGGTCGGGGATGGACTGGGTGATGGCACGATGGCGCGCTTCGCTCAGATGCAGGGCACGCAGGGTCTCGGCGCGGCGGCGCATGTCATCCAGCAGCAGGCCGAGGGCCGCGACCACCAATGGAAAGAACAGCAGCAGCGGCAATGCCACCTGTTCCAGCACGAACGGGCCCAGGCGCCCCGGCAGCAGCAGCTGAATGCTCAATATCGCCACATGCAGAACCAGGCCGAAGCCGAGCAGCTGCCAGACGCCGATACGCAGATGCCCGAAGAGAAAAAGGTGGCGGTAGGCCAGACCGAACAGAACCGGCAGGATCACGCTACCGATGCCGACGAAGACGCCGCTGCCGCCGATCCATACGCGGTACGCGCCTGCTATCAATGCAGCCAGCCCGCCGACCAGCGTCCCGCCGAACAGCGCCGCCATGCTCAGCACCACGCTGCGTGCGTCGAAGATCAGGCCGGGAGCGAGCTCCAGCGGACGGCTCATGCCGATCACGCAGGCCACGCCGAACCACAGCCCGGCGAAGAGCTTGCCGCGGTTGCAGGCGCTTCGTTGCCAGAGAGATTTGTTGAAAGTCAGCAGCCAGCAGAGGCTGAACAGCAGTAGGGCGTTTTCGATCAGAGCATGGGTCATCGAGAGCGTCGCTTGGCGGTGGCAGCGATCCGTGCGTGCTCCAGGCCGATAGTGGCTACTGGCCAGAGTATCGCACAGGCATGCGGCCGTTGCTGATCTGCGGCACATCTCCCGATTTGACCGGGCTGGCTGGAATATATAGGGCGACGAACGGTTGTCGATTGCCGGCGGCGTCATTCGACCAGATGACAGAACCGGCCGTGCAGCGGCGGGTCTGCAGCATTCGACCCAACCGATACTCCCCCCCTGGAGGCAACCATGAAAACGCAAGTGAACGACAGTGCAGCCGAGCAGGAGCTGCGCCAGCTCATCTCTACCTGGAGTCAGGCGGTAAAGCGCCAGGACATCGAGCAGATCCTCGCCATCTATGCCAAGGAGGTGGTCGCCTTCGATGCGATCGGCCAGTTGCAGTTCAAGGGCCTGGACAGCTACGCCGCGCACTGGCGCGCGTGCATGGAGCACTGCCCCGGTGAGGGCGTGTTCGAGCTGCATGAGGTCGCCGTGCAGGCCCAGGGCGATCTGGGCTTCGCCCACTGGCTGGTGCGGTGCGGTCCGCCAAGCACCGATGGCAGCGAACCGCAGGTCTGCTGGATGCGCGCCAGCGCCTGCTACCGCCGCGGCGCCGAGGGCTGGCGGGTGGTGCATGAGCACTGGTCGGCACCCTGCGATATGGAAACTGGCAAGACCCTGTTCGACCTGCAACCCTGAGCTGGCGAACCGGCCTTTGCGCCGGTTCCTGCCCCAACCAGATGTCGGGCCTGGCCCGCTGGAGTCTGCAATGAAATATCTCTGCCTGGTCTACTGCGACGAAGCGCTGCTGCACAGCCTGCCGGACAGCCCGCAGGACGAGGAATGTCACGCCTTTGCCGAGTCGGTGCGCGACAGCGGCCGACTGGTGGCCGCGCAGGCGCTGCAGCCGGTGAGCAGCGCCACCACCTTGCGCGTGCGCGGGGGCCAGCTGTCGATCACCGACGGACCCTTTGCCGAAACCAAGGAACAGCTGGCCGGCTTCTACCTGATCGAGGCGCGCGACCTGAACGAGGCGATCCAGATCGGTTCGCGGATTCCGCCGGCCCGCGTTGGCAGCATCGAGGTGCGTCCGGTGCGTGAGCTGGACGTGGAGCAACCGTCGGGCACGCAGGTGTCAG
>Ga0102831_1001164_pt1 | contig 11223 bp, 16 predicted proteins | sample ColrivemetaGS747_FD_84508 | JGI IMG/M metagenome (GOLD analysis project Ga0102831, IMG submission 84508) | Estuarine microbial communities from the Columbia River estuary - Freshwater metaG S.747 | ecosystem: Environmental > Aquatic > Marine > Intertidal zone > Estuary | place: USA: Columbia...
ACCACATGAGGCATGCATTCCGTATGACTCTCTGTAGTTTATCACAGACCAATGGGCAAACTGTTTAGCAACGGCATAGGGACTACGAGGATAAAATGGAGTGGTTTCACTTTGAGGAACAGCTTGCACTTTGCCATACTGTTCAGAGGAAGAGGCCTGGTAGAAGCGAGGATGCAGGCCTAACTGTCTGATGGCTTCCAAGAGTCTGACACAGCCAATGCCTGTTACTTGGCCTGTGTACTCAGGCACGTCAAAAGAGACACGTACGTGGCTTTGAGCAGCCAGATTATAGACCTCATCCGGAGAGATGTGTAATAGCAAGGTGGTCAGGTTACCTGAATCGGACAAGTCACCATGGTGCAATTTTAGCTTATCAAAGATGTGGTCTATCCTTTGGGTGTTAAAACTCGATGACCTGCGAATCAGACCATGGACTTCATAGCCTTTGGCCAGTAGTAGTTCAGCAAGGTAAGAGCCATCCTGGCCAGTGATTCCTGTAATAAGAGCCCGCTTCATACCATCTAAGAACAGTTCTTTAAAAAATGGTTGTAAAGAGAGAATTGATAGACATCGTTACTAGGGCCGACCGTGGCGTAGAATGGTTGGACAGGTGCTATGAATCACTACAACAACTGGAGATGGAGTGGACCTGGCACATTGTAGTACGTCCAGGTTTCATTGAGAACGTTAGAAACCGCAACTATGAACGTGCTGTTGTTCACTGTGCTCCGCCTCATCCAACAGTCCATGAGGCGCTCTGTGGCATCAACCACTATTTAGACACAGTGCCAAGCAACTCGCAATGGTTTTTTAACTTGGATGACGACAACTTGATGCATCCAAACTTTTACAAACTCGAGAAACTGATGCCACAACATGACATCTTATTTTTCTCACAGCAATGTACTCCATCGTTTGCCCGACTAATTGTTCCATCAGTTTTTTCACCTGGCTCTGTTGACATGTCCCAATTTATGGCCCGAAGAACAGCCATGGGCAATTTAAAATTTTGGGAAGTCTATCGAGGTGACTCATACTACCTTCAAGAGCTAGAAATAAGAGCCAAGGGTGGTTGGGGATATGCTCCACAGAGAATAGGCTACTTCTACGGAGTGGCTTCCTACTACAACGCTCAACGACACCCATTTACTGACAGGCCTTAATTTCTGCGAGCAGCTTTAATGTAGTACTCAGGATCTTCGGCCAAGTGGTCCATCGCAATGCTCTGAGCTATTTCACGATCTGAAGTGTGCTCCATCTCCATTTCAGTGCCTTGGGCCAGATTTTTGGCATCGAAATCTTCAGGCACTCTGGCTGTTTCACCCGGCAAGTGCTTTCCCTGGCTCAGTTCACGTTGGGCGATGTAGGCCTCACCATAGGCCTCTAACTGACCAGTCAAACCTTGAAACTGAGTCTGAGAGAGACTGTCCAAGTCAGACAATGACTTCATCAGGGCCATCACTCGTTCGAGAGCAAAGGACAAATCGCCAGAAGTGGCCCTATCAATGGCTTCTTCATAAGGCTTGGCCTTGGCCGCAAAATGGCTAACTGTAAGTTGAGATGGACCACCTGCCTCTTCAGCCGCCTGTTGAATCTTCAGGGCACCCTCCTTGCGAGTGGTCAGGAAGTCCTTGAGATCACCTTTTTCCTCATTCAAGATAAGGGACACATGACGTTTAAGATTCATGGCCTAAATACAACTAAGGCCACCTAGTTTCCCAGGCGGCCTTAGTTGTTGAAAAACGGATTACTTGGGCATCTCTTCAAAATCTCCGTCACCCTTATCATCATCACCAGAGCCATCGCCCAAATCTTGGTCATCGTCTTCCTGGCCATGCATGGCTAGAAGCTCGTTGGCCAGATCACGGACCATCTGATGACGCTCGTCCATGTCAACTTCATCATTGTCTATAACATCGAGAATTTCGTTGGCAATTTCAACCTCAGTGCGTTCCTCTGGGTTGCCCATGTCAGTCTCATCGTGCTCGTGGTCCATGCCTTTCGCACCGGCCATGAGTTCAGCTGTCATACCAGGATTAGATGTGGCCATAAGGTCCAGATCGCTCTCACCCACCAGGCGATTAACAACCTGTTGGGCCTGGCTCTCAGTTTTCATACTTCCACACCCATATTTCTTGGGTGGTGGGGTCATACTTCCACCCATGCTCATACCATATTTCTTGGCAGGTGGAGTAGCGCCTGTTGCACACTTTTTGCACACACCTTTGCTGGTTCCACATGTGCAACCCTGGCGTTTGGCTCTCAAGGCCGCAAAGTCTGGAGCGTCAATCTTTTTTCGATTTCCGCCCATACGAGCTATCATTTCTTGCTTTGAAGTAAGAGGTTTCATATGTCTATTCTTATCTACAAGTGATTCACTGACAGGATTGTATTCATCAAAATCTTCCCTTGACCCTATCCAAATGCCATTCCTATCACCCCAAGCAAAAAGATTGTCCCAAGCAATTGGCTTTTGAATCAAGGTATCAAACTTCTGGAGCTGCGAAGCATCCAAACGTTGTACAACCTCAGAACGTTTTTTACGCAATTGATTTTGAATGGACTCAGGAGAGCTTGATTTGTCGATGCCTAAGAAAAATGATGGCTTCATACCACTCTAAGTACATTCAAAAAAGAAAAGTTGGACCAAGCGTGAGTCCTCGGGTTTTTGGCCCATAATGCCAGTGTAAGACGATGCCGAATGAATCATCTTGGCATCCCACATGACTAATCGGTTGTAGACGGCACCCACACGATCCACAAGTTCCCACGGTTCTGGGCTAAGGATAGTCTCTTGATTGTAAGTCTCATCTGTGGCTTTTGCCATGTCATCAGCTGTGAACCTTCCAGCTTCGACTGGGTGGTTGGGTGGTCTTCGACACCCTGTAATTTTAGACCGCCAGAAGCTTGTGCCAGACCCCACATGTGCGTTTGGTGTCAAATAGATAGCAGCAGCATTTGTCTGAGCATCACTGTGCCAAACTAACTGGTCATTATGGCCAGTGATCTGGAAACAACCATTTGCTGCACCAGCAGTGGTCCAGTTTGAGATACTTCTTTTTAAGAGTCTTTCAAATTCCTCCTTTAGGCCAGGCCACAAGAATGATTCTCCAGTCCTTTTGCCCTTGTAGAAGGAGGGAGACTCTGAAAACTGTTGGTCAAGGGCAAACTGGCGTATGGTGTCTGGCTCTTTAAGAAAATTGTCTACGACTATCAGATCGGGTGATCTGCGATTGAAGAGGATCTTTGGACGCGATGGTGTATTTTCAAAATCTGATTCTCGTATCCACATTTTCTGTTGGTGGCCGCCGACAGCCGCATAGTAATACATGAGGCTGTTCTCACATCGTGGAGCCACTGGGAGAAGTGTGGCTGGTTCACCGGTGACTTTTAACACCGCCTGCAGTCCTGGAGCAAGTATCATTCCATACAGAACTTGGGATTTGTCCAGACGTCCTCTACTTCATGTTTAGTTTTTAAGTACACCACACCAGAGAGCTTATGCTCTGCACAGTAGGTGATGGCTGCGTCAAGGCCCTCGTGCGAGACAGGGAAGTACTTGCTCATGGACTCCTTGGAGAAGTCCACCCACGGATTACGGACGGCGTAGGTCGGGTAGTTCATTTTAGTTTAGGCCGTGGTATGAATCTTGCGGAGGAGGACTTTGCCACAGGAGGTACGAACCTTATGGAGGTTGTACTTGTAATCATAGCCAATAACTTCAGCTGAAGTTTGCTCCTCTTGGAACGTAACTACAACCCGGGTGCCAACTGAGAGGACACCACTGACTGTGGTTTGGTTTTGGGTTTGTACGACAGTCTGCACAGTTACCTGAGTCTGTTGCTCAGGCTGAGTTGCAACTTCGCCGTTGATAACCAGATCGACCTTCACCAAGTGAGGGTCGGCGTCGGTCGACGTGTAGCACGTGTACTCGACTTCCTTGCGAACTTGTTCCATGAGCTCGGCGATGGACATATCGGCCATGGAGTCAGGGGTGCCGAAGTCTTCGGGCATTTCAACGTGGAGCGTGATAGATAGTTTTTTCATTGCGAGGTCAGTATACTCCGGGTCGAGAAACTTGTAAACAATTTTTGAGAAATTTTTTCAAGAATTTTCACCAGGCCATTTTCGCTGCGCCTGGCATTGAAAAAAGCGTTGTTCCACGTGGAACAATTTCAAGAAAAAGCGCCGTCTCTCGACAGCGCCCTGCGTCTTCCCGTCGGTTTTGGTCAGGCCACCTGGAAAAAGTCCAGTGACATCCAGACGCGCCGACTGCCAGCCAGGCTGGCCAATGGTCAGCGAACGACCGCGAAGAATCTGGACTCTCCCGTGTTTAGGGCCATCTCAACCTCAACTGGCGCCTTATGGCCTGGAGTGGCCACTTGGGGCCAGTTTCGGCAAATAGCCGTGTTCGCACGGTTCACAACAAACAAGACGTCACGAATCCATTCGCCTGCCTCATTCTTGACCTTGACTAGAAAGCCACTGCCAACTACAATCTCTCCTTCAGGGATTATGCCATCAGCTTGAGCCTTTGACAGGTTCCTGAGTTCGACGTTGCGTTTCTTAGCATCAACTTCTGACGGACTACTAACATGTGTTTTGGACATACAGGATGAAGAACAAAGTTTCAGGATTCGGACTTCAACCCAGTAGTCTAAGGAAATCAGGGCGTCCAGCCCAGAAGTGGGCCAATCGATATAGGGTGCTAGTCCAATTGCCAACACGTTCTTGACACATTGACAATAACACCACATCAATAATAGCTGACTTGGCCCCGGAGGAATCTCGTTCGTACGAGTCAATGTCCTGCAATAAAATCTTGGAGCCAAAGTGGGCCTTCATACTGAGTTTTTGTTCCAAACTGTTGGACACAACCAACACCTTTCCAGGCCATTGAGACACTTTGTCCATCATCTCAACTGTAAGGGCATTTTTAGAAAATGACCCCTCAGAAAATTTGTGGTCATCTGAGACTCGAAGATGAAGACCCAGAGTGCCTGGAGGTAGACAAAATTTCTGCACGTTCTCAATGATATCTGGCTTGAGCTGCAGTGCATAGCACCATTGTCTGTTGAGATCCAACGAGAATTCACTCGCTATAGGACTCCTATCAGGAGCGAAGTAATCGTATGTTGACTTTAATACGACAATATTTGTAGAATCTCGACTAACATAGGCCTCTTCTGGCCGGTGGTACCACCGCACTTCGTGCATTATGTCCATTATCCAGTAAAGGTCCCATTCAGAAAAACTTTGTATGGGTGTGGTGAAAACGTCTGACCACAGTGAACTGCAACCATCTTTGCCATTTAAAGGCCAGTAGGTCTTAACTAGCCTTGACTCTGTAGCAGCCTTAGAACAACAAGAGGCCAGCCCAAGAATTCTGTTGCACAGTCCACCAGTCAGTGAAACATATAGCAGGGGAATGAACCTTCCACTGTCACAGTATTGAAGCCAGTCAACACGATCCTTGTCTATTGGACACTCAGTTATAGAGGGGTACTCAGTCATGGATAAAGACACTGCGGTCACCTGCGATTACAATCTCAGTGAAACCATACGGCAACAGCAGGTCTCTAACATCTTTAGCAGACGAAGCTCCACAGTACTGGCTCTCGTGAAACTCAATTGAGACCATCTTAGTTCTTTTGAGGCTCTCAGCGGCACCTTGTAACACCTCTAACTCAGCTCCTTGTACATCCATCCAAATCAAGTCGATGCATTCGTCCACAATCTCATTGTCAAGAGTGGTGGTCTCCACCTCAATGGGGTAGAATTTTATCTCAGGAAACAGGTGTGGAGTGATATCACGCAATGATGACGAGTTCATCATGCTGCCATCATCACTTGTAGAAATGTTAAACCTCGATATTCCAACGCAGTTAGACACCGCTTTTTGTATCCATTTCACATTAGGGTGAAAAGCAGTGACGTGGTGGCCAGTTAAAGAGGGGTGGGCTTCAAAAGCGATAACCCTCTTAACCACACTAGCAAATAGGCTGGTGTGGCCCCCGTTATTGGCCCCTACTTCCACGACTATTGACGATGCAGTCAACCGTGGTATTATGACAGATAACTCATCCACGAGACAACACTGTCAGACCATGACAGTTGGTATAGCGATGAAGAATCTTCCACTCTGGGTTGGCCTGTAAAAATTCTTCTATGGCTGGCCACAGCCCGCGACCAGAGTATGTCTGGTCTGTCTGGCCAAATGTCTCTGTGTCATGAAGAATAATCCAACGAGAAACCTTTTTGGCATGTATTCTCAGCTCATTCGACAAGTGCTCGTAGGTGTGGAGAGAGTCAATCAGCAGAAGGTCCACTGGACCAATGTCCACGCTGACAGAATCAGCCAGGATAAATTCAAAAGCAACACCACATTCATTGGCCGCCTTCTCAACATCAGACACCTCTGGTCGTCTGGCCACATCATATGACGTCAACTTAGTTGGTCTGCCGGCCAACAAAGCCCAAGTGGATGTACAGTCGTAGACGCCAAACTCAGCAATCTTTGGCGACTGTAGTGCATAGGACTTGAGAACATCCATGTGTTCACGCATGTCAGTAAACTGGGCTTTGGCACACTCAAAGCCTTGTTCAACAGAATCACTCATAGCTTTTTATTTGTCTGTCAATACGACTAGAACATCATCAAATCTATTCTTCAAATGTCTCCTGTCATAAATTTTGACATTCTTGGTTGAGTCCATGCCTTCAAACATCGATCGATGGGCGTCAATGTCAGCCACGTCCTCAACCACATAAATCCCACCCTTTGACAGGTGTGACTTGAAATTCTTGTAGTTTTCCATCTGGTGCTGAATGGCATGACTGGCGTCATCAATGATGACATCAAACACCACTCCAGCAAAGTGCTTCTCAACCTCATTTGGCAAGCTTGCATCGAAGAATTTGATGTCAAAACCTTCAGCCAACATGGGTCTCAGGTCAAACATCCCATTTAAGGGTCTCTCGTCTATGTCGATGCCGTGGACTTTTGATGTGTCAAAATACTCTGTCCACATCCTCATAGAGCTACCAGCCAAAACGCCTATCTCCAAGAAATTGGTAGTGGCATGGCGGTAAGGTGCAAAGAGTTCCTCGTAAACCTCAATGTATGAGTGAACAGTTCCTTTATCACCTGTTCCTGGGCCACTTGGGTCTTTTGACTTGTAAGTCTCGTATATTTCAGCTAATGATCTCATGTTGTGGTTTCTCCCCCAGTAATTTCCCCAGTTCCAGGAGGATTTTCAACCCCACCAAGAAACTTGGCCTGAGCGTCTTGATATTCCTTGGTGTGCATACATATTACACGGCCTTTAGAGAGCCATGCAGCAACATAGGCCTGAGATGAACGATTCTTTATGTAGTGCTTACACTTTGACAGAATGTAAATCATACAACATGTTTGCATGCCACGTTCATAACCAGACTTGGGATTAACATACTCTGAGTGGCCAGTGTATCCCCATGGAGCACTGAAAAACTCAGGTATCTCAAAGACATTTGGATATCTGGATTTTACTTTTTCTACCACTGACGTCTCTTCAGCTGTGGCAAAAATACGAAGGTTGGGTTCCTTCTCCAAGGTCGCATCGATGTAAGGGAAGTATGTTTCGATGGGCTGACGTGGACGGCCATCCAAGACACTATCACACCCACGCCAGGAAAGACCCATGGTGTTGTTAAAGTCTATGCCATATTGCTTGATTATGGACTCAGCTCTGTCAATGACGTCCTGATTCCAAATTAGATTGTTTTGGTACCACGCCTTTAGTGACTCAAGACCTAAGCAGTGTGGGTTAGATGACAATTCAGGATTATTCTCAAAATGCCAAGTCAATTCTCGTGGAGGCAAACCAGGGCCTTTCCAACGAGGTTGAACGCAGTACCACTCAAACATGTTTGGCTGGCGTGCAAATGCAGCAGGATCCTGGTGTGGTTCAAGAGAACGATTTGGGCTTTGAGGCCAGTTAATGTAGCCTTGATGTCCATGATGATCTGCAGCATACAGTTGCCAAAAAGAACAGTAGAACCACGTAGACAATGTTGAATATATATCGGACTTTTCTAAGTAAACGTTCATAATTTAATAATCAGATGTGACCCCACCAATCCTTTCGAGGAGCGAACGGGCTAACTACACCCGTATCATGGTTAATGTTTGACCAAAAACCATGGAAACCAAAAGGTCTTTCAACCCAATAGTCCTTGTCGATGTTTCCACCCTGGGCAAACTTAGCTGCTTCATGCGGTGGTGCATATGTAAAACCCTTAGCTTCCAGTTGTCCACGGAAAAGAAAGGACACAGCTCCATCTTCATAATTGCCTAACCTCTCTTGTACAACCCGTGTAGACTCTGGGTCGCTATGGTCCCAACGTGGTCCTAGAGTGGACGCATGGGCCATTAGGTTGGTGTGACGCAGAGAAAATCCGCCAGTTCCCACAGACAAGTTACAGATCTTGTGCTGATGGATAAATAAAGGCCCAATGAAACTATAATTCAACCATGAGGGGTCCCACGTTTGTGGATTTATGATCCAACTGTCGTGTTGGGCAATAAGCATGTGGCGTGTGTCCACAAACTCATGTAGGCGGTAGAGACAGAAGAGTGAGTACTCTATATGGGTATTCAGACGCGGGATTTTTATGGCATGCTCATAGTCCGTGTCGACATCAGTCAACAGCTTTACAGCTCCAAAATTTGCCACAGCTTTACACCGTTCAAAAGACTTGATGGTCTCAGGAACTACAATTGAGGCAGCACAAATCAGTGTAACTGAGGATAGGTCTAACATAAATTTTTACAGTCTTCGAGCCAAGCATTCAAAGTGGTCATTTCTTCAGGCTGTAGGAGTTTTTTGGTAATAAAAAACTCATAGCATGTGCGAATATTGGACATGAGATTTTGGCCAAGTTCCAACGCGTCTAGTCCAGTAGCGATTTGATCCGCATGCAGATACAAGCCAATCTCCTCTGTAAAATCAGCCATAAGATTGTGAGCATTCCTTACCTGTACAACTTCTGCTGGAGAGTGGTACAGGACCGATTTGCCTGTGGCTCTTAAACAACGCTGAGCCACAAAGCTTCGCCAAATATCAGTGACTCTCATCGGGCACGTGACAGGCAGATACATGAGTGGGTAGACACTTGGCCACCACCAAGTACTTTGGCTGTTGAATGGGCACCACAGTCCATCCAATGAGTAGCTCATTGACCGGCTGAAATACAAATCTTTCCCGTTGGTTAGCCTGTAAATGGCATCCACATCAGAGTCACCACGGATCATGCCTTGCTGTATTGGACAGGCTTTATTGCTGCCTAATCCAGTGTAAATGGATTCGGAATGAATGTGACTCAGCGAAAACCCTCTAGGCCACGAAGCTTCACCCATGGTCGCGTACATATTACACCAACCTTGGCCAGTTAATTGTTGGTGTTCAGGGCATTCACTCCGTAGCTCCCAGTTCTTCAAGGGCGCGTTGTCATCGTCTGTCTCATATATGACAGGGGACTTGTGATAAAACGCCCAGAGATAGCCCAGGTTCTTACGGGCATAACTCCCAAATGGAGTTACTTGGTAGCTTTTTATCTTGAGATCAGACAGCGCATCATCATGTGGTATGAATTTGCATCCAGGTAAGTCATAAGACTTTGGGCTTTTCCTGTCACCAACAACTACTAACTGGCCCTGATTAACTTCACACGTCTTGGCCCAAGCACGAGTCACCTCGTTGACTGGGTTAATGGAGGTGATTACTGTGGCGTATTTCACTTAGAAAAGATTAAATTTTCTCCAGTAATGTGTACAGCCCTCATGCCCATTTCATGGGCAATTTCCTTGCATTCATCAACACGACCATCATACTCAACACAGAGGCACTTAAGCCGTGTACCTTTGTACAGCTTGGAAAATTCCCTAAAGAGATCCACAGAGTTTCCCTCCACATCGATATTGACGAATTCGTAGTCTTCGTTCAAAGAATCAAGTAGAATGACCAAAGGTACAGTCCACAAGAGAAATGGGCTGAACTTGGCATAGCTAGACCACTTATCAACATGGCTAGTATTAAGAGTGCCAATGGCATCACTACCGCAATTGTAGAAGGTAGCCATCTTGGACTCAGTACCCTCTGTGATAGCGGCCATGATACAGCGAACATTCGTGTTGTTCTTGTGGAGTTCAAACAATGCGTTAAAAACAGATGGTGCTGGTTCAATGCAGAATCCACTCCAACCGTTCTCCACCAACTTTAAGGTATTTGAGAATGTCTTGCCATCATAGGCGCCAATGTCTAGGAAGTTTCCTGGCGTTTTACCCACTAAATCCCAGATGCAATTTTCCTCATCATTTTGAGAGTACATAATGTCAAGAACACCGTTTTTAACCCTGTGTCTGCGTCCAATGGCGTCGGACTTCAGGCAACTTTGGAAAAGCTATCCAACAGCCTTCACTTTCGTGGATAGAATAACCTTGGAAAAATTCATTGACTGCTTTACGAACATCAGGGCACTCATAGTCATGTCCAGCCATAACGCCTAACTTTTTGACCTTAGGAAACCAGGCATGAATGTCCTTTCTAACACTCTCATAGTCATGGGCTGCATCGATGAACACAAAATCTAATGAGTTATCCTTATAGAGGGCCGCTCCATCCCATGATATGGCTTGGACAGGGTTGACTTGGTGTCTTACGGGTTCTATGTTTTTCATAAAAACCTCATACAGACCGTTGAATAGGTGCGGTGGTATTTCTGCTTGTGATGGAACAAAGTTCCAGGTGTCTATGCAGTCAAATCTGATGTCTTTGCCTGAGTTTATAATTTCCACGGCCATGTAAGCTGCACTCATTCCTTTCCAAGTTCCAACTTCAACGAAGTGAGAACCACTGGGGAATTTTTCAACAACTGCAGAGTACAACTCAGGATACGTGAACCACTTTTCTCCCAAGTTTTCGTAGAAGTGTTTCATGCGGCTTAGGACTTGTGACGATAGATGTGCAACTCCTTGTCAATGATGGTCTCAGTGACACACAGCGGAATTACTTGTTGCAGCCAGTGCCAATCTTCACCAAAATAGAAATCAGATGGAAAAGAACCTTTGAGGGCTATTTCGTTCTTCCATACACACCAGTGCCAGGGCTTACGACGTATGTTGTTTCTTAGCTTGGCGGCGATGTCCACATGCCTAGATTCTTCGTTTTCATAGGCCAAGCT
>Ga0102831_1001169_pt1 | contig 11187 bp, 13 predicted proteins | sample ColrivemetaGS747_FD_84508 | JGI IMG/M metagenome (GOLD analysis project Ga0102831, IMG submission 84508) | Estuarine microbial communities from the Columbia River estuary - Freshwater metaG S.747 | ecosystem: Environmental > Aquatic > Marine > Intertidal zone > Estuary | place: USA: Columbia...
CATGAACTGCTTGACGATGCGATCTTCCAGCGAGTGGAAGCTGATCACGACCAGGCGCCCACCGACTTCCAGCGCCTCAAGGGCGGCATCCAGGCCGCGCTCGAGATCGCCCAGCTCGTTGTTGATATGAATTCTCAGCCCCTGGAAGGCGCGGGTGGCCGGATTCTTGCCCTTCTCCCAGGCCGGGTTGGCCTCGGTCAGCACGGCCGCCAGGTCGGCGGTGCGTTCGAAAGGCTTGACGGCGCGACGCTGTACCACGGCATTGGCCATGCGCTTGGCAAAGCGTTCTTCGCCATATTCCTTGAATACCCGGGCGATTTCCTCGGCGCTGGCGCTGGCGATCCACTGCGCCGCACTGACGCCACGGGAGGGGTCCATGCGCATGTCCAGCGGACCGTCGTTGAGGAAGCTGAAACCACGCTCGGCGTCATCAAGTTGCGGCGAGGACACGCCCAAATCGAGCAGGATGCCCGCCACCTGGCCAACTAGGCCGCGGACCGCCAGCTCGTCATGAAGTTCCGCAAAGCTGCGCTGCACAACGACAAAGCGGCCGTCTTCGGCCGCCAGCTCGTTCCCCGTGGCAATCGCCAGGGGATCTTTGTCGAACCCCAGCAGCCTGCCTCCTGAGCCGAGTCGCGAGAGGATCAGCCGGCTATGCCCACCCCTGCCGAAGGTGCCGTCCAGGTAGCAGCCATCGGCGCGCCCAGCCAGCCCCTCGACGGCTTCGTCGAGCAGGACGGTGACATGACGGAACGGGCTGGACTGGCTCAAAGGATGAGGTCTTGCAGTTGGTCCGGCAGCGCGCCGGGTTGTTTGATGGCCGCCAGATCCGCATCCGCAAGCGCGTTCCAGGCGTCTTCGTCCCACAGTTGAAACTTGTTCAGCTGGCCGACCAGCATCGCCCGTTTGTCGAGCCCGGCGTATTCACGCAGACGCGGCGGCACCAGAAAACGGCCGCTGCCATCGAGCTCCAGATCCACCGCGTTGCCGATCAGCAGGCGCTGCAGGCGACGGTTCTCTTCACGCAACGACGGCAGCTCGCGCAGTTTCGCTTCGATCAGCTCCCACTCGGGCAGCGGGTAGACGCACAGGCAGGGATCAACTGCGTCGATGGTGATGATGAGCTGGCCAGCCGAACGCGAAACGAGCTCATCCCGATACCGACTAGGCATCGCGAGCCGCCCCTTGGCGTCCAGTGATATGGCGTTAGCTCCGCGAAACAAGGCTTTGTTGCCCCACCGAATTAGTTATTTGATCCCATTACTACCCACTTCAGGCCACTTTCTACCACTCGCGCACACTATAGGAACGCGCCCACCCCACCGTCAAGCAACGAAAACAGGGAAAAATCCTTACAGGACGGCGATTTAGCGCGCTAAGGGAGGAACTGGCGGAGAGATTGAGAGAAGAGAAAAGCGGGAAAGCAAACGCAACCCGAAGCTTGAAAACCAAACTTAAAGTGGTTTGTTAAGAGTAAGAATTTTTGGGTATTTGAAACGGGCGGGAAAAAGCAAAAAGAAAGGAGGTGGAGAGTCGATCTGTAAGCCGGGTTTTGTCGAGGACAGTCATTCCTCTACGACGGCCATCACTGGACGCCTCTAGCAACCTACCCGGTTCCAGCGCGGGCCACGCCAATGGAACCCTATTTGGTCTTGCTCCGAGTGGGGTTTACCTAGCCACGGACTGTTGCCAGCCGTGCGGTGCGCTCTTACCGCACCTTTTCACCCTTACCGGCGCTTGCGCGCTTAGGCGGTTATTTTCTGTGGCACTTTCCGTAGGCTCGCGCCTCCCAGGGGTTACCTGGCACTCCGCCCTATGGAGCCCGGACTTTCCTCCCCCTTCTTGCGAAGGCAGCGACTGCCCGATCGACTCTCCGCCGGCAAGGGTATCGGTCGAAGCCACAAGCTGCAAGCTGCAAGCCAAACAGCATTCAGCAGGGGCACCACTGCATCAGGCCTCCGGCGCCCAGTCCCGCGCGACGGCTAGCTCTTCTTCTCCAGCGCGACCTGGTAGAGCAGGTTCTTGCGCACACCGGTGATTTCCGCGGCCAGGGCCGCAGCGCGCTTCAATGGCAGCTCCGCGAGCAGCAGATCAAGCACACGCAACGCCTCGGCACTCAGCGCATCTTCCCCGACCGGCTCCGGCCAGCCGCCGACCAAGAGTACGCACTCGCCGCGCTGCTGATTCGGATCGGCAGCGATCCAGTCACGCAACTCGGCCAGCGGCAGATCGCGGATGGTTTCGAAAGTCTTGGTCAGCTCCCGCGCCAGTACTGCAGGGCGCTCCGCCCCGAACACCTCGGCCATGTCAGCCACACACTCGAGCACTCGATGCGGCGCCTCATAGAAGATCAGCGTCCGCGGCTCCTCGCGCAACGCGCTCAGCCGCGCCCGGCGTGCCGCCGCCTTGGCCGGCAGAAATCCCTCGAAGATGAAACGGTCGGAAGGCAGTCCCGCCGCGGAGAGTCCGGCGACCAGCGCACAGGAGCCTGGTACGGGCACCACCCTGACCCCGGCCGAACGGGCGCGGCGCACGAGATGAAAACCCGGGTCCGAGATCAGCGGCGTGCCGGCATCGGAAATCAGCGCGACATCGTCGCCGGCGAGCAGCCGCGCGACGAAACGATCCCCCTGATCCCGTTCGTTATGCTCATGGCAGGCCTGCAGCGGCGTATCGATGCCCAGGTGCTGCATCAGCCGCGCGGAGTGACGGGTGTCCTCTGCCGCAATCAACGCGACCTCCCCCAGCACGCGACGAGCGCGCTGACTGATGTCTTCCAGATTGCCGATCGGCGTGGCCACCACATAGAGAGTGCCGAAAGCCTTGGGCGTCACTGCATTTTCCGTCACGAACGCGCTCCCGGATGCTCGAAAACGCGCATTGTAGCCACATTCCGGCCGGGAGGTTCGCGCCGACCGGGAGGCTTGGGTACAATCCGCGGCTCACTGATGAGCATGGGATGCAACGAGATGAATGCCTGCCTGCGAACGCTTTTCGCACTCTGCCTCGCCGGCCTGATGGTCGCCTGTACCCATACCGCCACATCGACGCTCGGCGAGCTGCCTCGTACGCCAAAGGCCAGTATCGAACAACAGCTGCAGCAGGCCGACCAGGCCGAGCCCGAGGAAGCCAATCTACTGCGCCTGTCCGCGGCGGACCAGGCTCTGAAACAGAACGACCCGGTGCGTGCGCGACGTATCCTGCAACTGATCCAGGTCGACTCGCTGAAACCGGCGCAGCAGATCTTCGCCAGCACCCTGCAGGCAGAACTGGCGCTGCAGCGCGACAACCCGAAAGCTGCATTGCGTGCGCTCGAACATCCCAGCCTGGAGTTCCTCGGCGAGTTACCCACCTCACAGCAGGTGCGCACTCACCTCGCCAGAGCCAATGCCCTGCAAGGCGATGAGCAGCTATTGGCGGCCACCCGCGAACGCCTCTACGTGGCACCGCTGTTGAGCGAACAGGCGCAGCCTGGTAACAACGAAGCCATCTGGGCAATGGTCACGCGCCTGCCGGGCGAGCAATTGCACGCCACCGGCGATGCCGATCTCGATGGCTGGCTGGAGCTGGCGCAGATCATCAGGAGCGGCGGAATCCAGCAGCAGCAGGCGAGCCTTGCGGCCTGGCGCCAGAATAATCCACAGCATCCCGCGGCCCTGCGCCTGCCTGAAGCCCTCACCCGCCTCAATGAACTGGCCAGCCAGCCGTTCGAGCGCATTGCCCTGCTGCTACCGCAGCAAGGCCAACTGAGTTCGGTTGCCCGCGCGCTGCGCGACGGTTTCCTTGCTGCCCACTACGAAGCGCAGGCAGCCGGACTGGATCAGCCGAGTATTTCCTTCTACGACAGCTCGCAACTGCGCTCGATGGACGACTTCTACCGTCAGGCGGAAGCGGACGGCATCCAGCTGGTGGTCGGCCCGCTGGAGAAGCCGCTGGTCAAGCAGCTCAGCGACCGCGAGCAACTGCCCATCGTCACCCTGGCGCTGAACTACAGTGACCCCGGCCAGGAAGCGCCAGGCCAACTGTTCCAGTTCGGCCTGGCCGCCGAGGATGAAGCCCGCGAAGCCGCACGCCGCGCCTGGGATGACGGCATGCGCAGCGCCGTCGCGCTGGTGCCGCGCGGCGAATGGGGCGACCGCGTCCTGGATGCGTTCCGCCAGAGCTGGCAAGCCCAGGGCGGCACCCTGATCGCCGCCGAACATGTCGACCAGCCAGTCAAGCTGGCACAGCAGATCGGCGACCTGTTCCAGTTGCGCCAGAGCGAGGCGCGCGCCAGCCGTCTGCGCTCCACCCTCGGCACTGCCGTGGCAAGCCAGCCGACTCGGCGCCAGGACGTAGACTTCATCTTCCTCGCCGCCACCCCGCAGCAGGCGCAGCAGATCAAGCCGACCCTGGCATTCCAGTACGCCGGCGACGTCCCGGTCTATGCGACCTCGCATCTGTATGCCGGCAATGCCAACCAGGCGCAGATGCTCGACCTCGACGGCATCCGCTTCTGCGAGACGCCCTGGCTGCTTGGCGAACAGTCCGCCCTGCGCCAGCAAGCGGGACAGGCCTGGCCGCAGGCCAACGGCAGTCTGGGCCGCCTGTATGCGATGGGCGCCGATGCCTACAGTCTGGCTACTCGCCTGCAGCAGCTGCAAGCCGTGCCCAGCACCCGCATTGACGGACTCAGCGGCGAGCTGGCTCTGACCCCTGCGCAGCGCATCGAACGGCGGCTGCCTTGGGCTGAATTCCGCAATGGCCAGGTCGTGCGCCTGCCGGAAACCTTTTGATTTGAGCGAGCGCCCGAGCACCCGGAGCGCCGGCCAGGATGCCGAAGGCAAGGCATTGGGCGAGCTGCAACGCAGCGGCTTGAAGCTTCTTGCAAGGAACTGGAGCTGCCGGCGCGGGGAGCTCGATCTGGTCATGCTCGACGGCGATACAGTAGTATTCGTCGAAGTTCGTTTCAGGCGCCATGCGGCCTGGGGCGGCGCTTTGGAAAGCGTTGACGCACGCAAACGCAGCCGACTCGCCGCCGCTGCCGAGCAGTTTCTCCAGGAACATTCACGCTGGAGCCGCCATCCCTGCCGCTTCGATGTGGTGGCGATGAGCCCTGGAGAAACGACCGCAGCATTCAACTGGATCAAGAACGCTTTCGACACCTGACCCGCCCAACGGCCCCCATTGAAGGTCACACCCCCTGATGGACATGCAATCCAGAATTCGCCAGCTGTTCCAGGCAAGCATCGAAACCAAGCAGCAGGCTGAAGCGGTGCTACCGGAGCACATCGAGCAGGCCAGCCTGGTGATGGTCAATGCACTGCTCAACGAGGGCAAGATCCTCACCTGCGGCAACGGCGGCTCAGCCGGTGATGCACAGCACTTCTCCTCCGAGCTGCTCAACCGCTTCGAACGAGAGCGCCCCAGCCTGCCGGCGATCGCCCTGACCACGGACAGCTCGACCATTACCTCGATCGCCAACGACTACAGCTACAACGAGGTCTTCTCCAAGCAGATTCGCGCCCTGGGCCAGCCTGGCGACGTGCTGCTGGCGATCTCGACCAGCGGCAACTCGGCCAACGTGATTCAGGCCATCCAGGCGGCCCACGACCGCGAGATGATCGTGGTCGCCCTGACCGGGCGCGACGGCGGCGGCATGGCCTCGCTGCTCCTGCCGGAAGACGTCGAGATCCGTGTTCCATCCAAGGTCACCGCACGCATCCAGGAGGTCCACCTGCTGGCTATCCACTGCCTGTGCGATCTGATCGATAGCCAACTGTTCGGGAGCGAAGAATGAAACGCCATCCACTCCTCATCGCCGCGCTGCTGATGGCCGTGCTCGCCGGCTGCGGCAGCCGCAGCATCGGCAACAAGATCGATGACCAGTTCCTCGAGCCAGCCGTGGCCGAGAAGGTACGGCTGGCCCACCCCGACCTAAACTCGACCACCTCGCACATTGTGGTCACCGCCTACAACGGCGTGATCCTGCTGGCCGGACAGACCCCTCGCGAAGACCTCAAGGAACGTGCAGGCAAGGCCGCAAGCTCGGTGCAAGGCGTCAAGCGGGTACACAACGAGCTGCAGATCGCCCTGCCGAACTCGGCTCTGGCACGCAGCAACGACACCCTGATGACGACCAAGATCAAGACCCAGATGCTCGCCGACACCACGGTACCGGGCACCCGCATCAAGGTAGTGACGGAGAATGGCGTGGTTTACCTGATGGGGCTGATCACCCGCCAGGAAGGCATCCGCGCAACCAATCTGACCCAGGGAGTCAATGGCGTGCAGAAGATCGTCAAATTGTTCCAGTACACTGATTGAACGCCCGTCGAGGCGAAAAAAGGGAGCCCTCCGGGCTCCCTTTTTGTTTGCGCTACTTGACCACCTTGAGACTCGGACGACCGCTCGGCTTGGGCGCATCGCTGCCCTCTCCCGACGGCTCCGGCTCAGGCGCCGGCGTGCCGTCCGGATCACCCTCGGGCAGCTCGATCTCGAACACCATGCCCTGACCATTCTCCCTGGCATAAATCGCCATCACCGCCTGACAGGGAACATGCAGGCTGTGGGCAACACCACCGAAGCGCCCCTCGAAGTCGACCGAGTCGTTGTCCATATGCATGTTGCGCACGGCGCTGGGTGATACGTTGAGAACGATCTGGCCATCGCTGGCAAAACCTTCCGGCACGCGCACTTCCGGATAATCGACACTGACCAGCAGATGCGGCGTGCAGTCATTGTCGAGAATCCACTCGTAGAGCGCACGGATCAGATAGGGACGACTGGATTTCATGCGCTGGCCCTCGCATTGCGCATATCGCGCTCGACGGTGGAAAGACTGGCCTGGAAAGCCGGACGGGAAAACTCCCGCTCCATGTAATCCAGCAACGGCTTCGCAGGCTTCGGCAGCTCGATCCCCAGCAGCGGCAATCGCCAGAGAATCGGCAGCAGGCAGCAGTCGACCAGGCTCATCTCGTCACTGAGAAAAAACGCTTTCTCGGCGAACAGCGGCGATATCCCGGTCAGACTTTCCCGCAGCTCCTTGCGCGCCTGAACACGGGCACTTTCAGCGGTACCGCGCGCCAGAATCAGGTCGACCAGGCGGCACCAGTCGCGCTGGATGCGGTGCATCAGCAGGCGGCTGTTGGCTCGCGCTACAGGATAAACCGGCAGCAGCGGCGGATGCGGGTAGCGTTCCTCCAGGTACTCCATGATCACCGAAGCCTCATAGAGGACCAGATCACGCTCGACCAGGGTGGGCACGCTGCAATAGGGATTGATCTCGGCCAGCCGCGCAGGACAGCGCGCCGGATCGATGTCCTGAATCTCGGCCTGCACGCTTTTCAGCGCCATTACCAGCCGCACACGATGGCAGTAATGATCTGCGGGGTCGGAGTAACAGGCCAACCGGTTGGTCACGCCCATGGTGCCCTCCTCGCTAATATTTTCGACAGCAGAATGAAACGCGCGCCCCTGAGGGCGCGCGCGGGTACAGCTAAGCCAGCACTATCAGTGAACGTCTTTCCAGTATTCGCGCTTGAGCAGATAGGCGAAGACGAAGAAGAACGCCAGGAACAGCAGTACGTAGGTGCCGATGCGCTGCATCTCCAGCTTGCTCGGGTTCGCCGAATAGGCGAGGAAGGTCACCAGGTTCTTGACCGTGCGATCGAACTCTTCAGGGCTCTGAGTACCGGTATCCGGCACTATCACCAACTGATCGCAGGCCTCGTGGGTGATCGGCGAGCCGGTCAGCGGATCGAACGCCTTCTTGCCGTCCTTCACCACCTGAACCTGCTTGCAACCGAGCACCTGGCGACCCTGCAGATCCGCCAGCACGTTGGGCATGCCGACGTTCGCGAAGACCTTGTTGTTGGCGCCCAGCGGACGGCTGTCGTCCTCATAGAAAGTCTTCAGGTAGTTGTACAGCCAGTCGTTGCCACGCACGCGGGCCACCAGCGTCAGATCCGGCGGCGCAGCGCCGAACCAGACCTTGGCGTCGGCCGGGCGCATGCCAATCTGCATGTGCTCGCCGATCTTGGCGCCGGTGAACACCAGGTTGTCCAGCATCAGCTCGTGGGGAATGCCGATGTCGTCGGCGACCCGTTCGTAGCGCTGGAACTTGGCGCTATGGCAGCCCATGCAGTAGTTGGCGAAAGTACGCGCGCCATCCTGCAGTGCAGCCTCGTCACGCAGATCGATCTCGACCTTTTCCAGCGGGTAGTCAGTTGCGGCGGCAAAGGCCAGGCTCGGCACAAGCGCGAGAATCAGTGCAGCGAAATGCTTTTTCATCAGCCAGTCACCCTTTCCGGAACCGGTTTGGTCTTCTCCATCCTGGTGTAGAACGGCATCAGGAGGAAGTAGGCGAAGTACAGAACAGTGCAGATCCGCGCAAGCAGCGTGCGACCTTCGGTCGGCTGAAGAACGCCCAGGACACCGAGAATCACGAAGGAAATGCAGAACACCAGCAGCCATACCTTGCTCAGCCAGCCCTTGTAGCGCATCGACTTGACCGGACTACGATCCAGCCAGGGCAATACGAAGAGCACGGCAATAGCGGCACCCATGGCAATGACGCCAAGCAGCTTGTCCGGTACCGCACGCAGGATTGCGTAGAAGGGGGTGAAGTACCACACCGGAGCGATGTGCGCCGGCGTCTTCAGCGCATTGGCCTCTTCGAAGTTGGGCTTCTCGAGGAAGTAGCCACCCATTTCCGGGAAGAAGAACACCACTGTGCAGAACACGAACAGGAAGACCACGACACCGACGATGTCCTTCACGGTGTAGTACGGATGGAAGGGGATGCCGTCCAGCGGTACGCCGTTCTCGTCCTTGAGCCTCTTGATCTCGACGCCGTCCGGGTTGTTCGAACCGACTTCGTGCAAAGCCAGGATATGCATCACCACCAGCCCCAGAATGACGATCGGCAGGGCGACGACATGCAAGGCGAAGAAGCGGTTCAGGGTAATACCGGAGATCAGATAGTCACCACGGATCCACTCGGTCAGACCGTCGCCGATCACCGGGATGGCACCGAACAGCGAGATGATCACCTGGGCGCCCCAGTAGGACATCTGACCCCAGGGCAGCAGATAGCCCATGAAGGCCTCGGCCATCAGCGCCAGGTAGATCAGCATGCCGAAGATCCACACCAGCTCCCGCGGCTTCTGGTACGAGCCGTAGAGCAGACCGCGGAACATGTGCAGGTAGACCACCACGAAGAACGCCGAAGCGCCGGTGGAGTGCAGGTAGCGGATGATCGCGCCGTACTCGACGTCGCGCATGATGTACTCGACCGAAGCAAACGCACCGTCGGCAGAGGGCTCATAGCTCATGGTCAGCCAGACACCGGTGAGGATCTGGTTGACCAGCACCAGCAGCGCCAGGGAGCCGAAGAAGTAGAAGAAATTGAAGTTCTTCGGCGCGTAGTACTTGCTCAGATGGTCTTCCCACATCTTGGTCGCGGGAAAGCGCGCATCGATCCATGCCATCAATTTGCTCATCAGGCGTTCTCCTGGTCCACACCGACGATTACCACGTCATCGGATTCATAGAAATGCGGTGGAACCGGCAGGTTCAAGGGCGCGGGCTGGGCCTTGAGGACACGCCCGGCAAGATCGTACTTGGAGCCGTGGCAGGCACAGAAATAGCCGCCCATCCACTCGGGACCGAGATCGGCTGGAGCCACTTCGGGGCGGAAGGTTGGCGAGCAGCCCAGGTGGGTGCAGAGGCCTTCGACGATAAGAAGCTCTGGCTTGATCGCCCGGGTCTTCTTGTCGACGTAGGCGGGCTGTACCGAACTCTGGGATTCCGGGTCAGCGACGACGCCATCGAGCTTCTCGAGCGCGGCGAGAGTCTCCTCGGTACGCCGCAGAATGAACACTGGCTTGCCCCGCCACTCGGCGACCATCTGTTCGCCCGGCTGGATCTTGCTTATGTTCACCTTCACAGGTGCACCCGCAGCCTTGGCCCTCGCACTGGGGAACCATGCCCCCACGAACGGGACCGCAGCACCCACCGCCCCTGCAGCGCCCACCACAGAGGTGGCCGCCACGAGGAAGCGACGCCGGCCTGCATTCACGCCGTCATTGCTCATTCAGTCGTCTCCCATCAGCTTTACGGCCTGTGAACCAGGCCTGTACTAAATAAAATTCGGGCCGCACAAAATTTGCCAGATGTTAAAGAAAACCCCCTTTACTGACAAGGGAATAGACATCTGCAGCATGCCTGCAAGCCTTGCAACACGCGGGGTATGGCACTGCGGCATGATGTCGCGCAGTTAATTGCGCGCATAAAAAACGCCCAGCTCCAAAAGGAGACTGGGCGTTTTCGAGTCTGATCGAAATCAGCGCTTGGAGTACTGCGGACGCTTACGCGCTTTACGCAGACCGACCTTCTTACGCTCAACTTCGCGAGCATCGCGAGTCACGTAACCGGCCTTGCGCAGAGCAGGACGCAGGGTCTCGTCATAATCCATCCGGGCACGGGGAATGCCATGACGGATCGCACCATCCTGGCCGCTGAGACCACCACCGAGAACGGTGACGTAGATGTCGAACTTCTCGACGGTCGCGGTCAGCTCGAGCGGCTGACGCACGACCATGCGAGCGGTCTCACGACCGAAGAACTGCTCGAGGCTGCGGTTGTTGATGGAGATATTGCCAGTACCCGGACGCAGGAAAACGCGTGCGGTTGCGGTCTTGCGACGGCCAGTGCCGTAATTTTGAGTCGCCGACATAGTGAACTATTCCGTCAAATCTTCAGTTCTTGGGGCTGCTGGGCAGTGTGCGGGTGAGCTGCACCCTTGTACACCTTCAGCTTGCGGTACATGTCGCGACCCAGCGGATTCTTCGGCAGCATGCCCTTGACCGCAGTCTCGATGACACGCTCGGGGGCTTTGGCGATCAGCTTCTCGAAGTTGATCTCCTTGATGCCACCGGGGAAACCGGAGTGGGAGTAGTACATTTTATCGGTGGTCTTGGCACCGGTAACACGAATCTGCTCGGCATTGATCACGACGATGTAGTCGCCGGTATCAACGTGCGGAGTGTATTCGGGCTTGTGCTTGCCACGCAGACGAGTAGCAATCTCGGTAGCCAGACGACCCAGAGTCTGACCAGCAGCGTCGACAACGTACCAGTCGCGCTTGACGGTTTCCGGTTTAGCAGTAAACGTTTTCATTCTATATAGCCTCAGGGGCCGCCCTGA
>Ga0102831_1001181_pt1 | contig 11141 bp, 9 predicted proteins | sample ColrivemetaGS747_FD_84508 | JGI IMG/M metagenome (GOLD analysis project Ga0102831, IMG submission 84508) | Estuarine microbial communities from the Columbia River estuary - Freshwater metaG S.747 | ecosystem: Environmental > Aquatic > Marine > Intertidal zone > Estuary | place: USA: Columbia...
AGGCGCGGAGGGGTTCAACATGGCCTGTACTTCGTTCTGAATGACGGGCATATTGGTCATGGTGCCGGCAGGTTCCAACGATGCGTACCATGTGTTGGGAAAAGCCAGAACGATGTGAAAATGTTTGGAGTAGGGCAGGTAGTTGAGGAAGGCCAGTATCCCGCCAAGGTGCAACCACCAGGCGATGCGTTCGGTTGCATGAAGGGCCTCCGGGCTCCAGCCATCGAAAAGGTTGGCGAGCCATCCGCTGACCGGAAACGTGTACACCCCGGGATGCATGGCAACGTCCGCTGCATTCATCACCAACAGCGCCCCCATCAGAATGATTTCGACGATGAGGATGACCTTGGCATCCCAAGCAGGCCAGCCGTTTAATTCAGCGGCCTTGTAGAGCCTGGGAGGGCCATGCACCATGCGCCGCCCCAAAAAGACCAGGCAGGCGATAATCACCCCCACGCCCAGCCATTCAAAGAGGCCGATCATCAGGGGGTAGAGACCCCCCAGGGGTTGGGAAAGGATGCGGTGGGTGCCCAGGAGGCCGTCAAGCAGGATTTCGAGCAGCTCCAGGTTGATGAGCACAAAGCCCACGTAGATCAGAACATGAAAAAAGGCCGCAATCGGGCGGCTGCCCATTTTGGATTGTCCCAGGGCAACACGGGCCATTTGGCGCCAGCGCAGGGCGGGTCGGTCGGTGGCAGGAGTCCCCTGCCCACGGAAGATATTGGCCCGAATCCGCTGAATTCGGCGTACAAAGGGGTAAAGCCCGCTAACGAGGACCGCGGCGAAGAGCAAGGACTGGAGCAATTGAAAACCCATTGAGGATTCAAATTTGACCATAAAACCCCCAAATTCCCAAAAATGTTCGGCATTATTGAAATTTATCCCCGCTGGATTAGTTTTGCATGCCTTTGGGAGGCTGCCCCTGCGGTTGTTTCCAAGGCGAATAGAGGGGTGATGTAGCTCAGTTGGTAGAGCAAAGGACTGAAAATCCTTGTGTCGGCGGTTCGATTCCGTCCATCACCACCAAATCGCTTCCACAAACGCTTGTCTATCAAGCACTTACATTTCAGATTTGCGTCGGTGCCACCGAAAGTGCACAACACGATTTTCCAGAACCTCCCTTTAGACCCGGTCATCGCCCCACCTGAAGGGCATTCCGAGGCGCCACCCATGGCGTGGATTTTGGGCTGGGACGGGGCGGGGTATGGGAGGAAGTTGGGAGGATGAGGGGTAATTGAGCGTACCACGGATTAGGCCTAAGGGGTCAGGGCTAAAAGAACAGGGGTAGAATAAGCTGTTCGACTAAATAGGCAAGGGGGGCGCTAGAATTACCTCTTGACACATACACCCACTAAAGAGGTATGGAGGCGAGGTTTTGGTTTGAGATTGTCAGGATTGGTTAATTATGGTCTTGTTCAAGAGAAGGGGTACTTACAAAAATTTCAGTTCTCCGAACTAACTTAGTGCTGAAAAGCCCGCCCATCGCCAATCTGCAAACCGTTAGTGGTAAGTCAAATGCGATTTAAATAAAAGAAAATATGCCGATAGAACAACATCCATTTTCATCAAACAGGTGGCTTCAAAACATCAATAATTCATTTATAGAGAAAAAGTGGTTTGTAAATAGAAATACTAAAAATGAAACTATAAGTTTCGGGTTTATGCCCAATAATGAAGTGAAAAGCCTTTTTTTAGGGACTTTCCCTATTTGGGAAATAACGGTTGGTCCAATTGGAAGCCAAAATATAGAATTTTTTTATGGTAGTACTGTAAATGACTTTTGGAACTGTTTAGGATTTATTACAGAAATGCCCGTTAACAATTTGGATAATCGAATTTCAATATTGGTTGATTATAATTTAGGCATAACCGACATCCTAGAAACAATTAATCGAAACCCAACAAATTGTAACGCAGATAATTGTTTGACTGCAGAAAAATATAATGACATTTTAAACCTTAAAGAGTCTTTTCCTTTATTAAAAAATATTTTTATCACATCAGGCGGAAAAGGCCTAGTAGGTAATATAAATAACAAAAAAAATGTAGCGACATGGCTTAAGCAATCCGTACATGGTAAAAATATTCAAGGTTTCAATAATAGAGGATATGTTAAATCAATTTCCATTAATAATATAGAATTCAAATTAATATATTTATTTAGCCCGAGTAATGCAGCAAACGCAGCAAGACAAGGCGAAATTAATCGTATGAATTATTTTGGAATTAATAATTTAAGTATTCAGGAGTTTAGAAAATTACAATGGGGATATTTTATTAAGAAATATCATTTAGGCGAAACTGGTAATGGAACAATTGATGCCATTTACAATACAGTAATAAACAATAAATTACTTTTAGAGTACTTTACCAGCTAAACAACCACTAATAACGTGTAAGCGCAACCCTTCGGGTATACGCCAACACGGAAACCGTTAATGGTCAATTTATTAACGAACCTACAAAAATTGAACAGATAAACAAATGAACAGACAAGTCAGCGCTTCTACAAAATCAAATGAGGTGCAACGCCACCTAAAAACCAATATACAGTTGTCCCCCACATTTGCTTTTTTACAACACTATGTGACAATGCGATTTATTCTTTTTATTTTGTGTGCCATTTGCATCAATTAAAAGGCAATAACAGAAGTAACTTAATAACTCTTAATAAATACCAATATGAGTTTAGTAGATAAATACCGATGGGGTAATGTCAGCAATATCCCAGTTTCAAATATTGAAATTGATAGTCTTGCCACTTTAGAGTCAATCAAAAGAAGACAAGGCTGGATGATTGCTGCTCAGGTTGCCACCGTTGCAGCAATAACTCATCAAACTCATCAAACTACAGATGCACTTCGTTTAGTAAACGACACATTATTTTCTATTGAAGGAACAATTAAAGATGGATTTGATAGCCTTGAATCCAGTATAGATAGACTTGAATCAAATTTAATTGAAAATTTGAATGAAATAAAATGGTATTTATTTAACGTAGACCAAAAGTTTGGTCAAATAATAAACCTTGTTAAATTCAGCAGAGCAACAAAATCAGCAGAGTATAATAAACAGGGTTTCATTCTCTACAAAATTGGATCATATAATGATGCAATAAACCAGCTTAATAAAAGCTTACAAGAAAATCCATTAAACATTGAAGCATACATTAACTTAGGATTCGTTTTTCTGAGAGAAGAAAAATTAGAGGATTCTATTTTCCATTTCGAGAAAGCATCAAAACTTGTTAAAGAAGATTTTTCATATTTTGAAGAAGTTTCGCAAGACCGGCTTAAGTCAACAGAGGTTTTCATTCTTGACAATCTTGCCACCCTATATGCAATACAGGAAAAGCATAATCAATCGATTGATTCACTAAATAAAATTCTTAGTAAGGATATTGACAAAAAAACTGAAGTTTTAACTAAGTACAAGTTAGCTAAATACCAATGTCTTGCAGGGAATCACGATGCAGCTCTTGAGTTGATCAAGGAACTAATAAATAATCAGAATTTTGAACCCGTTTCACTTGCGGTGGCGAATCCCGAATTTTCCCCGATCAGTGCTAAAATCTTATCTATACTTCAGACAAAATTAGAAGGTGTAAAAAAAACGTTTGAAGTTGACGGTAACATGGAAATTGAAAAACTTCAATTGATCGAAATCGATTCCAAAATAAAGATGACATTAACGAATATTGTTTTGAAAGTAAATAAGGCAGTAAATATTAATTCAAATTATGCGACATTATTGACTTCCGAATTTAAAGAGCGCCACAGAGAATTCCTCTCATTAATAGACCTTTTGAGTGAATTGAAAAGCAAATCAGAAAAAGATCTAAAATCTTTGACACTTAATTACCAGAAATTGAAGAGTATAAAAAGCTATAATGAGCAGATAGATTCAAATTATTCATTTGACGAGGATGTGCTTGTTTTGTCACACAAATTACTGCTTTCCAAGCTTAAGTCAAATGTAAAAAATGGAATAAAAAATAAAATCAGTCAATTTGATTTAGCAAAAGCGCTAAATGCAGGTATGTCTCAAAAAACGGATCATCAGATATCGCAACTTGACGGTATAACTCAAGATGGTTTAGTTGATCATATCAATTCTGACTTTAGTTTAACTTCAATTATTGGCCAATTGAAATCTACCTCGATTCCTAAAAAAAATAAAGAAAAAAAGGATCAGAAAAAAGGTAAGAAAAATAATACCTCAAATTCTGTGACCTCGAATCTTGAAAAGAAAGTTATGGATGAATATGACAATTTATTTGCTAAGTTTCAAACAAATGATAAAATCAACACATCAAATATATATCGAGGTAGTACTTCTGATGCCGTATCTGATGTAGATAAGTTAAGAGTAATTGCAAGTGCTTTTGAGATTTCTTTTGAAGAGGCAATTAAAATGATTAAGGATACCGATTTATTTATCGAAATGGTTAAATCCCTACCTGTTGATAAACAAAGGGAAATTTATGACGTATTCAACGATGAACAAAACGATTAAGTATGGCATCTAATTTTAAGGACATATTTGAATTCAAGGCGAGTAAAATTGAAGCTGACAAGGTTAAAATTTTATCTGTAATCAAAACTGAACTACTTAAATTCAACTTTGAAGATGATTATCTTAAAGAAGGTGGATTAGAGGTTATTTCATACAATGAAGTAAGATTTCATACTTGCACTTTAGAGAATTTTACGGATACTAGAAGTATCAGTGAAGCAAATAGACCAAATAAGTATAACATTCAAGTCGGGAGCAGAAGAATTTCTGAATTTAATTCATGGGATTATAAACTATCTTTTAATAAGAAGTTTGAAAATTCTGATGACAATCATAGTATCGAAGAAAGTCATCATGCTATAGGATGCGGCACCTGTAAGCAACATGGCAAAATATGGTGTTCAAGTTGCCGAGGTGCTGGTGATGTAACTTGCAGTAGCTGTGATGGGAGAGGTGAAAAACAATGCGGTAATTGCAAAGGGACAGTCAATATTAAATGTTGGTCTTGTTCTGGAAAAGGGACTAAGGAAACAGGATATGGTGAAAATAAAAAGATAGAGAATTGCACTTCATGTTCTGGTCGTGGATCAAATAAATGTACTCGATGCAGTAATGGTCATATCACTTGCTCAACTTGCAGTGGACGTAGAAAGGTAACTTGTTATACTTGCCATGGTTCAGGGGAAGTTACTTGTTATCAGTGTGATGGTTATCGTACAATGGACCACTATTTTGTTGTTAATGCAAAATTTATAAATCTTCATCAGAAACTTTTTGTAACTAATCCATTCCCAGGCTTTGATAATTTAAGGGCAAACGAGGTTGGTTTCGCAATTCAAAATAAGCTTTTTGAATTTAAGGAAAATCGATTTAAGGATGGCTATTTTGAGCAGTTACAATCACATCCTTTGTATAGGCAAATTTGTGCTTTTTTCGATTTCAAAGATTCTGATAAAACGAAACTTATTTCTTCAAGAATAACTTTTTTTGAGAATAAATATTTCGAAGTTTCTTTTGCTTTTTACGGAGAGTCATACACAATCTATCTCGATCAAAATCTATCTAAATCATATTATGGAGGTAAAAAGCCATCCGATCAATATGAGTTGGACTTACTATATAAATCGCTAAAAAGTGCCAGCAGTAATGAACTTGATATCGCTAAAAAGACTATTCAGAAGCTTTCAAAATATGACTTCATAAGTATTAATGAACAAGATATTGTTGCTGCCATTGATGACACACAGAATATCTATAAAGCTAAAAACGAGATTGACACCAGAAATTATAGTTATGCTGAAAGCACTTTAAGATTAGTAAGCAAGAAAAAGAAAAAAGAGAGGGACTATGAAAGACTAATCAAACGGCTCAATCGCATTTATTTTACAAATACTACTATCATTGGATTAGTATCTTTTATAGCAATATCTTTTAAATTAATTGATAAGAATGGTCAATTTACACTTGGTAATTTTCTTATATCAATCGGAATATTATTTCTATGTTGGTTAGTAAATCGTACAACTAGAAGCATACATTGGTCTAGATGGCTTGTTTTATTGCTTTTTAGCGTCCAATTTTTCGGGATAATTTATTTTGAAAATAAGAAAGGGAATAAAATAAGGTCTGAAAAAGCAATTCAAGAGTCTTTTGATGCCTTTTTTAAAAGCGGGCATATCAGCGAGTGCTTTGAAATAAAAATAGACGGAAGTGTTATACAAGTAGCTAAAGTGGATTTCCCAAATCAGATGACCTGGGATGATGCTATTGCTGCATGCCAAAACCTCGGCTACGGCTGGCGGTTACCAAATTATTATGAACTTCGGGGGATGTATAAACAGTTACATACGAAGGGAAAGGGTAACTTTAGAGATGATAAATCTTATTGGGGCAGTTCGACGGGCTATTCTACCAACATCTTTGTCATGGACTTCAATGATGGAGTTGTCGTCGGCATCAACAAGAGGAGCAACGACAATCGACAAGTTAGAGCAGTGCGCGCTTTACCTTAACCATTCAACTATTTAGTCACCCCTTAAGAACCCCACTTTGTACTTATCATCAAGATTTTTGAGCAGCTAAAACATAAAAACAGCTGCTCGATAAAATCCCAAAAAGTAGCTTTTAGCTTATTCATTATTCTTTTGAAGTTGAATCCAGAGGCTGCTAGCATGATATTGATGTTGTCTCCGATTATTCCCTTATAAAAGTTTCTTGAAAGACGGTGATCCTGCTTCAAATTGTAAGTACCTCATAAAATGCGGACAGTTAAAAAGTAGAAAATTTCCATTTATTTAAAAACCATGAAAATTCACGTTTTGCATGTTGGTTTTCGATCAATCCATGCAGAGAATACGACTCATATCATAAAAAAATGCAAATTCATAACAATCGTAAAAATTATATCTTTATTTTTTAAAACACAGTTATCGAAGACTTTTTTTATGTTAGTGTACTTAATATTACTTTATGAAATATATTTTGATTCTAGCAATTATGCTTTTTATGGTTAATTTATCCAATGCGCAGAGAATGTACGATGGATCGGGAAGTCAAATTGGACGAGTTGATGGCGAGCGATATTACGATGGTTCAGGTAGGCAAATTGGAAGGTTCAATGCTCCGAGGGTTTATGACGGGTCGGGACGGCAGATTGGTCGAATTGATGGGGATAGGGTCTATGACGGTTCTGGTCAACAGGTGGGGCGAATTGATGGCGAAAAGTTATATGATGGTTCCGGTCGGCAGATGGGTCGATTAAGCGGGGATAAGGTCTACGATGGTTCCGGGAGGCAAATCGGAAGGGCAGATGGGTTGCGAAGCATGCAAATCATCTTGTTTTTTTACTTTTTTATGTAGGCGTCTCCATTTTAGGTGCTACCATTCAAGGTCCCTCCATTTTGTTCATTGGCTTGCTCGCCGTATATTTAGAAAAACCCTATCAATTTTTCTCATCAATGAGAACCAAGGTGCAGCCTTTGTTTATCAAAGTGGATATCCCTGGAGGGAAACCGGAGGAAGTGGCCTATTTGATCCATGGCGCCCCGTTTGAGTTGCATTGCACATTTGAACACTATTCTGCGGCATTGCTACATAATCCAATTCCTGTTGGAAAATGGAATTGGCTGAAATGCTGGCACGCGATAGATCCCAAAGGGGTTTTTGAGGGTACGTCCAATTATTACCAACCTTACGTGGAGGTTTTTCTTTATCATAAGCCTTGGTTTAAGGCCTTTTGGTGGTTGTGGCTTTCCAAAGGTTGGGCTCAGCGAATGAAGATTCAACTTAAGGTGGAATTCCCCAATGTCATCGAGCAGGACATACTGTTGGCGCTTCATCATCAGGATTTCGAAGTTGCCGAAGTGATGAAAAGCGCCCCGTCGGTACATTCTCCCGTCACGTTGACACCAGATCTGAATCGGTTGCAACTTGGCTTTAAGTTGCATCAAGATGCCCCACGTTTTAGCATGCCTACCATGGTTATTAATCCAAATAGCCTTCAAAAAGACTTGAACCTCTAAACACTTATCTAAAATTAATTTATGAACTCTCAGCAGTATCAACTCAAACAGCCTTCCCGAATTACTCGCTTCCTGTGGTGGTGTGCCGGAGCGGATCCTCATTTCATGAACGATTCCCCCATGCAGGATAGGGTAAAGTATGCCGGTATAGGGGGGATTGTTTTTGCGACAGGGGTACTAGCGGCATTTTCTGGTGGATTTGCATTTCATACCATTTTTGGCCCCAAAGGAGATGCAGTTGATATAGGGGCTCTCACTACTCTTGCAGATATTCTAGGGAGTTCGGTTTTTGGATTTTTTTGGGGCTTGATTATATTTAATTTGGATAGGTTTATTGTATCGAGTACTGGAAAAGGTGATGGAACGGATAATATTACTCTCAAAGAATTTGGACAAGCCATACCCCGTATTTTTATAGCAATCGTTCTAGGCATTGCGATTTCGGCCCCTCTAGAGATTCGAATCCTTCAAAACGAAATAGATGCCGAACTCCAAAAATTTCAGGAGAAATATGTTCAGGAATTAAATAATGAAACCGATAAGGTTGCAACGCAGCAAAAAGCCGTCTTGGAAAAGAGAAAAGCCGAATACGAACAAAAACTCGCAGCCTACAACAATGAACTAAAAACATTCGATGACTATATCAACAACCTAGTTGAAAAAAGACAAGCAGAGATGCAGGATAAGCGAGCCTACGGAGAAGGTCCGGTTGCCAAAGCCATGCAAAGAGATATTGATAATAAAAAAACAGAAAGGGATAATTTCATTAAAGGCAAAGAGAAAGAGCTACAGGGTATAAATGCCCAACTAGAAAATGTCAATACTGAAATCAGTAATTATGAAAAAGAATTGCGCTTGGCCTATGCCAAAAACAAAAAAGAGGCGGGCAATTACTCCGGCTTATTGAAAAGGATACAAATCAGTCATGAAGTTGGGGGATGGGTGCCTTGGATTATTTTGGCTGTTTTGTTGTGCATTGAAACCGGCCCTATTTTCTTTAAAATGATGATGACCAAAGGCGTGTACGATTATAAAGTAGAAAACTTCAATTTGTTACGAAGAGCGGAGGATGGAATTTTCAAGGAGGAATATGTGTATGAAGGCAAGGATGGATTAATGCATATGGAGAAATACAAGCATCTAGAAGTGGAATTGGCCGTACACGAGAAGAACCTTAAAATCAATTCCCAAAAGGCAATTAACGCGGAAATCATCAAAAAATGGGAGGAAATTAAGTTGTTGCAGGCTGGCAAGGATCCCTCTCAGTTTTACACCGAAAACACCCATAGCGCCAATCAAAACAACGCCTAATGCCATCCGTCAAAGACCAACTTTTGTTCTCTCTTCTCGGTTTGGAGGAAGAACCGTGGTCGAAGGTGAATTCGGCAGAGAGAGCCGTTTTCGGAAAATTATTGGGATTGTTCATCGTGATTTCTTTGATGATATTGATATCATCAATCGGAAATGTTTATTTGATTTCGTCTAATTGGGTTTGGGCAGTGGGTGGCGGGCTCCTTGTAAGCTTTGTTTTTTGGAATATCGTTCGATTTACGATGCTCACGATTCGGACTTCTCCAATTGAGATTAATCTCGAAGAATTGGATCGTCAATTTCAACCTATTGTTAAGGAGGATAAAGAGGCAGAGCCAGCCAATAGCACCTTTTCAGGCATCCTTGGATTGCTAAACCGTAAGGGTCAGGGTCTTGGTCATCGTTGGGTGAAGGTGAGCAAGCAATTAGGGGATTGGTTTGGTTTCGGTCGCTGGTTGCTCTATGGTATTTTTTTGCTAATTATTAGTATTCAGGCCTTCCCAATGGCATTTCTCTTCATGAAAACCAAGGCCGTTGATTTTAACGATCAGTACAGGTCCGCGTTTCTGGAGCAATGGAAGCAGGATCATGAAGCTCAATTTGAGAGTTCTTTGAAAGATAATCGAAGGGCGATTGACCGATTAGAAAAGGATTTGATGACGATGCAACGAAATGGCTTCCCTGTGGACAATCCGTATTACCAACAGAAATTAGCTGAATTCAATGCCCAGAAAGCCAAGGTTCATGATAGGCAAGCTAAATTCGAGGCTGAAACGGATATCCTGTATGCGGCGTTGTTGAACAAGAACCAGGACAAGTATTTTCTGGTTTCACTCATTGGATTTGTAACTGCAACCCCATTTTACAAAGGCGTTTACCTCATCTTGGCTGTGTTGTATGCCTTACCCTTGGTATTGCTTTTTCAACTTAAAGGAAATCCAAAGTTTTCTTATTTCAGGGAATCCGCCAAGTTGTTTAAAGAAACCATCGAACATGATTATTTGGTGTACAAAGAAAACATAAAGGATTTGTGCAGCCCTGCCAAATTGCAAAGGCTGGGGATCAGTGCTCGCCATCCTGAAGAACCTTCGGTATGGCTCGACCCTCCGTTTAGGACGCGATATGCCATGAAATACGAACCCAAACCAGAAGTCGAACTACAATTTACCAACGTCGTATGATTTCATCCAAAGAGCCCTTTTTGTACTACAGCGGCCTTTTGGAAGCGATGTTTGAAACCGTTCAGGTCAAAGACACCAGTCCTGGAATTCGGGTACATGAACTTCGTTTGCATCCTCGTTTTCGCTTGGATGATGTGAAATCATTGGATGATTCCATCAAAGGGGGGATGGATCAATTTATTTTCGAAGATCATTTGGATAGCATTAGTTGGATTTGGCACAAGGAAAAAAGTTCTGTCGAATTTGAAGAATCCAAGGATCGTTATTACCTCAAAGAAGTAGAGGGGATTTGGTTTTTGGCAGACCCAGAACAGGCGATTCAGGTCACGGATGAGGATGGTTTGTGGAAATGGACAACATGGAGCGAGCTAGGAGATAAACACATGGTGGATAGCCCCTACCAAGATGGGTTGGAACAGGGGTATTTCAAAGCCAAAAGCAGCAAGGAATTACACGGGCGCTTAAAGGGCAATGCCATTCTTCGTGTCCCTAATCCCGCTTTTATCCCTACGGAAGAGGACCAAAAGAAAGCTGCACAACGCTCAAGGGGAACGGGTAGCCTACATCTGGAGACACTTGCAAATCGCAGGGGCTGCATGGACCCTTTGTTCAA
>Ga0102831_1001183_pt1 | contig 11131 bp, 9 predicted proteins | sample ColrivemetaGS747_FD_84508 | JGI IMG/M metagenome (GOLD analysis project Ga0102831, IMG submission 84508) | Estuarine microbial communities from the Columbia River estuary - Freshwater metaG S.747 | ecosystem: Environmental > Aquatic > Marine > Intertidal zone > Estuary | place: USA: Columbia...
ATTGCTCGATAACTAATCGGTTCCAGCAGCTCAATTGTCGGCATGTGATCGGGAATCGCTACAGCAAGAATTTCGCCTAGCGCCACACATTGCCTGTCCGCTACCGCTCGCGTGAAGTCCGCTAGCTGCGGGGTAAGTAGGCAGCTGGAATCCTTGATGGCCAGTAGCTTGCTAGTTGCATAGTCGCTTGAATCCATGAGCTCTACGACATAGCCTTCTTGCGGCTTCTTGGTTCGACCAAAGGGAAACGAAACCAGTTGACCGAGCGCAATTTGATCTTCAAGGTCCTCCGGAACTACGTAATCAAACTTCCTGTCAAGTTGAATCAGAGGTGACTTTGCCACAATCGAAGCAAAGCGGGCCATTTACTTGCCCGCTGCGTCTCTAAGGGCTTGCACGCGATCTAGTCGCTCCCACGTGAAATCAGGCAGTTCCCTGCCGAAGTGACCGTAGCTTGCAGTTGCTTGATAAATCGGTCGCTTTAGATCAAGTTCAGAAATTATTGCCGAGGGTCGCAAGTCAAAAACGCTCTTTACAGCCTGCTCGATCGCGCCGATTTCGACCGTCTCGGTTCCAAATGTTTCGACATACAGCGACACTGGATTTGCAACACCGATTGCGTAGGCAACCTGAATCTCTGCGCGAGCGGCAAGGCCTGCTGCGACTAGATTCTTTGCCACCCAGCGCATTGCATACGCTGCGGAACGATCAACCTTGGATGGGTCCTTGCCGCTGAATGCACCACCTCCGTGTCGTGCCATTCCGCCATAGGTGTCAACAATGATCTTCCGACCGGTAAGGCCGGCATCACCCTGTGGTCCGCCTATAACAAATCGTCCCGATGGATTGATTATGTATCTGGTCGCATCGCAATCCAGGCCGGATGCTGTCAAGACTGGCTTTACCACTCTGTCTAACACCAGGTTCGCCAGCTCTTCTTGGGTTACGTCTGGGTGATGCTGCGTGGACAGCACGATCGTATTGACGCTCACTGGCCTTTGGTCAACGTAATCGATTGAAACCTGAGCCTTTCCGTCTGGTCTCAGCACCATCGAACCAACTTCGCGGCGAAGCTCGGTGAGTTTTTGGGTTAGCTGATGTGCCATAGTGATCGGAGCTGGCATGTAGGTTGCAGTCTCATCGCTGGCGTAGCCGAACATCATTCCCTGGTCACCGGCACCAAGGTCAGGATCAACGTGCCCAAATCGACTCTCTAGCGACTGGTTTACGCCGGCTGCAATGTCTGATGACTGCTGGCCAATCGAAACCGAGACGCCACAGGATGCCCCATCGAAGCCAATGGCCGATGAGTTATATCCGATGTCAAGAAGTTTCTGCCGAACCAGCTGTGGAATCTCGACGTAACCGGTTGTGTCAACCTCTCCGGCAACGTGAACCAGGCCGGTGGTGACTAGGGTCTCTACAGCGACCCGTGCGTTCGGGTCCTGCTCAAGAATTGCGTCAAGAATCGTGTCGGAAATCTGATCGCAGATTTTGTCGGGGTGCCCCTCAGTAACAGACTCAGAGGTAAATGTGCGTGGCGTCATGCCCACAAGTCTAGTTAGCGCTTGGACATCGATTCAATAATCAGTCGCAAAAGCTGCTGACTAACCGATTGCTTGGTTCCGGAAACTGCTTCGACTCCCTCAGGTGTTACAAATGACACTTCGGTAACATCGGACCCCAGTGCCTGAACGCTGTTTCCAACTACCGCCTGGACGCTCTTCGACCATAGCTTCTCTGATGCAAGTTCCTCCACATTCCCGCCTTCCGGGCTTAGTGCGAAGGCCACGCAAAAGGTTTTCGGGTGATTTGATGCGTAATTGGCAACCAGGTCCTTCGTGGGTGCCAACGACAGCGTCACCGCTTCAGACCTGGACAGCTTGCCTCGAAACGGACTCTCCACCGTGAAATCTGACACAGCTGCGGCCATGATCAGTAGGTCACAGTCTTGGTTCATCGCGAGTTCTAAGTCAGAAACGCTAGTCACCGGTACAAAGGTCACTCCATGCGGTGCCGGCATCTCGAGATTGGCACCAACGAGGGTTACCTGACCACCAAGGTCACGGGCTGCTTTTGCTAGTTCAAGCCCCATCCGCCCCGAGGATGAGTTCCCGATAAAGCGCACTTCATCAATTGATTCTCTAGTACCACCGGCTGTGACCAGAACAGTCTTACCGCTCAGTGGACCGTGACCCAGAACGAATTCTAGGATTTGCTCAACTTCTGGCAGTCGGCCCGGCCCGGAGTCGTCACCCGTGAGCCTGCCGCTGGCTGGCTCCATGACCGATATTCCTCGGCTTCTGAGGGTTTCGACATTTGCCGCCGTCGCCTGGTTTTGCCACATTTCAGTATGCATGGCAGGGCAAACATAAACCGGAGCGGTGCTGGCAAGTATTGCGTTCATTAGCAAATCATCGGCTACCCCACCGGCAAGCTTTGCCAAGAAATTGGCAGTGGCAGGTGCGACGACGATCAGGTCCGCTTGGGCGCCGAGTTCAACATGCCTAACCTGCGCCACGTCGCTGTAGAGATCTGTATCGATCGTGTGGCCTGAAAGCGCCTCGAGGGTCACCTTCCCGACAAACTTAAGTGCGTTTTCAGTGGGCAAGACTGTGACTTCATGCCCCTGTTCGGAGAATGCCCGAATTAAGTTCGCGGCCTTATAGGCAGCGATTCCGCCGGTTACTCCAAGCAGAATTCGCAAATTTACCTACTTATTTGGAATCATCTCAAGCTTGCCCGCGTGAATTTCATGCAGGGCAATGCTCAAAGGCTTGTCGTCAATTGCTGAATCAACAAGTGGTCCAACATAGTTGAACAGTGAGCCCTCGTGAAGCGCACTGTAGTACTCGTTGATTTGTCTAGCGCGCTTGGACGCAAAGATTACTAGCTGATAGTTGGAGTCAGCCTTCTCTAGAAGCTCGTCAATTGGAGGGGAAACAATTCCCGTCAGTGGACTCTTGTTATCGCTCATGTTTATCTCTCCGACTCATTAACTATTTCAACAATCTTCTTGCCAGTTTTGGCCAGGTCATCGTTGGTTACCTGAAAATCAAACTCATGATTAGCTGCTAGTTCTTCGCGAGCTGTCTCAAGTCTAGTTTGAATTTCCGATTCTGTCTCGGTTCCTCTTTTTCTTAGACGAGATTCCAACTCTTCCCAGCTCGGTGGATTCACAAAAATGCTAATGGCGTGCGGTATTCGCCGCTCAATTTGTCTGGCCCCTTGCAAGTCTATTTCTAAAAGTAGGTGCTGGTCATTGGCTTCTGCGCGGGTCAGTTCGTTCAAAAGTGTGCCGTAGTAGTGCTCACCGTGCACTATCGCCCACTCCAGGAGCTGGTTGTCTGAAATCAGCTTCTCAAACTCTTGTTTTTCAAGGAACCAGTATTGCTTTCCGTGAACCTCACCTGCCCGAGGCTTTCTGGTGGTGGCTGACACCGAAAGTGTGAAACGCGGGTCGTTTTCTAAAAGCCAGCTAACCAGCGATCCCTTGCCAACTCCAGCTGGCCCTGCCAGCACAATCAAGCTCATAGCTCTAATTTAGCCTTATCAATTAGTTTCGCCACAGACTCAGGGCCAGCCATGGTAAGAGCCCTGGACATGTTTGGGATCACGCGAGAAGAGCTAGCGCCAAACTGATCCTTGAGGCCGGCAAGCTTGGCACCTTGCGCCCCATAACCTGGAGCCAGAATCGGGATTCCGACGTCAGTAGTGCGGATGTGAGCAATTCCAAATTGATCCAGGTCCTGGGTTGCACCAATAACAACGCCACAATCGCCAAGACCAATCTTTTGGGCCAGCTCTATCACGGTGGCCGACACAGTTGCTTTTCCAGTTTTAGACGTCTGCAACTCAGTTGCCTCCGGGTTACTGGTGGCAGCTAACAGAAAGATGCCACCGCCAATGTCGCGGGCGTGATCGAGGATCTCAACCGTGGAGGATGGCCCCAAGTACGGACTGACCGTCAGTGCGTCAACCCGAAGCGGAGAATCGTCTCCAAACCAGGCCTGGGCGTAGCCGAGCATGGTTGATCCGATGTCGCCGCGTTTAGCGTCGGAAATCACAAGCAACCCGAGGTCTCTTGCTGCCTGCAGCACCTCCTCCAGCGCCAGAAATCCGCTCGATCCAAACCTCTCAAAAAAGGCAACTTGTGGCTTGACGATGCCGATTCGGCCCTCGGCTGCCTCTATGCAGCGAAGCGCGAACTCCTTAGCTCCCGTTGCACTGTCCGGCAGTTCCCAGTTATGAAGCTCTTTTTCGCTTGGGTCAATGCCAAGACATAGTGGCCCATGCTTAGAAACAGCCAGCTCGATGTTTGCCTGAAAGCTACTCACTGATCAGCTCTTTTCGTTCGATTTCGTACTCCTGTAGCGGCTTTACGCTAAATGGTCCCTCTCTAACAACCTCGAAGGAACCGATTGCTGCGCTTAGCTGGGCAACTGTAGTGAATATTGGCTTGTCGGCAGCGGTTGTTGCGGCTCTAATCTCATAGCCGTCTACTCGGGCATCGGCACCAGATGGAGTGTTTACAACAACATCAACTTCACCTGCGGTAATCATGTCGACGATCGAAGTCTGGCCCTGTTTTGCGGTCGAGTGTTTGATTACTGACCGTGCCTCAATTCCGTGTCTGGCAAGCATCGCAGCAGTGCCTGCGGTAGCAAGGATTCGGTAACCAAGTTGCGCTAGGCGACGCACCGGCAGCAATAGCTGCGGCTTGTCTCTGTCGGCAACCGAAACAAACACGGTTCCAGAAGTGGGCAGTGCTGAGCCAGAGCCGGCCTGGGCCTTAGCGAAGGCGGTTGGGAAGTCCTTGTCGATTCCCATTACCTCGCCAGTTGAGCGCATTTCTGGGCCAAGCAGCGAGTCAACGAATCTGCCGTCTTTAGTAGCAAAGCGCTTGAATGGCAGCACCGCTTCCTTGACAGAGATCGGTGTTCCTGCTGGGCATGAAGATCCATCGGATTCAGGAAGATGGCCGGCGCTAATCAACTCTGAGATCTTCTGCCCCACCATCACTCTTGCGGCAGCCTTTGCCAGAGTGATGCCAAGCGCCTTCGACACAAACGGAACAGTTCGGCTTGCTCTTGGGTTGGCTTCCAGGACATACAAAACATCCGAAGCCAGAGCGAACTGAACATTGAGAAGTCCAACCACGTTCAGCCCGGCGGCAATTATCTGGGTCGCGGCCACTACTCGGTCAATTTGCGCCTCGCTCAGCGTGATCGGCGGCAAAGTGCAGCTGGAGTCCCCCGAGTGAATCCCGGCTTCCTCGATGTGCTCCATGACGCCGCCTATGTATAGCTGCTCACCGTCGTAGAGTGCATCGACGTCAATCTCTATTGCGTCATCCAGGAACCGGTCAACCAACAGCGGGTGCTCTGCGTCAACCAGTGCGTGCTCTGCGATGCGATCAAAATAGCCGTCGAGTGAGCCTTGGTCGTAGACAATTTCCATGCCTCTGCCACCCAGCACGAAGCTTGGACGAACCAGCACCGGGAAGCCAATTCTTGCTGCCACGGCAGTGGCTTCGGCTAGGTTGGTGGCCATTCCGTTAGCCGGTGCCAACAGGTGCCCCTGATCCAGAATCTGCTGGAACTTGCCTCGCTCCTCAGCCCGGTCGATGTCGGTTGGCGTGGTGCCGAGAATGGTGATGCCAGCGGCCTCAAGGCCGTTAGCCAGCCCAAGCGCAGTCTGGCCCCCGAGTTGGACCATCACGCCAACAAGTTCGCCAGATTGAGATTCAGCATGGATCACCTCCAGCACATCCTCCAAAGTAAGGGGTTCGAAGTAGAGCCGGTCGGCGGTGTCGTAATCGGTTGATACCGTCTCCGGGTTGCAGTTGATCATGATTGTCTCGAAGCCGGACTCCTTCAGTGCGAACGTTGCATGCACGCAGCTATAGTCGAACTCCACACCCTGGCCAATGCGGTTCGGGCCAGAACCCAGAATCACGACTTTCTTACGGTCCGATGGCACTACTTCTGTGAACTGTTCATAGCTGCTGTAGTGATACGGCGTGAGTGCTGGGAATTCACCGGCGCAGGTGTCCACGGTCTTGAACACTGGTCTCAGGTTGTGATTGTGTCTTAGTGACCTGATCGACTCTTCAGTGACGCCTCGGATTTCAGCAAGCTGACTGTCAGAAAATCCGTTCTGCTTGGCGCGCTTAAGGCTGGCAACTTCAATCTCCTCAAGTCCCCCGAACCAACTGGCGACCTCATTTATAAGTACGATTTGGTCGATAAACCACGGGTCAATCTTGGTCGCGTCGAAAATCTGCTGGGCCGTGGCCCCTGACCAGAGTGCCTGTTGAACCTGGCCGATACGGCTTTCGGTTGAGGTCTTCATCTGCTCCAGCAGGGTGTTCAGGTCGGCCTTTACAGTTGGGAAGCTGAAGGAACTCCCTCTCTTTTCCAGTGATCTGAGTGCTTTTTGAAGAGCTTGGGAGAAGGTTCTTCCAATAGCCATTACCTCACCCACGCTCTTCATGGTGGTGGTGAGAGTCGGGTCAGCAGCCGGGAACTTCTCAAAAGCGAACCTCGGAACCTTCACGACAATGTAGTCAAGGCTCGGTTCAAACGAAGCCGGGGTGACACCGGTGATGTCGTTCGGAATCTCATCCAGTGTGTAACCAATAGCGAGCTTCGCTGCAATTTTGGCGATCGGGAACCCAGTGGCCTTTGATGCCAGGGCGGATGACCTGCTAACGCGAGGGTTCATCTCGATAACGATGATTCTGCCGTCGGCGGGGTCTACCGCGAACTGGATGTTGCAACCTCCGGTGTCTACACCTACGTCGCGGATGATCTGAATGGCGATGTCTCGCATGTTCTGATACTCACGGTCCGTAAGGGTAAGAGCAGGGGCCACGGTTATTGAGTCACCGGTGTGCACGCCAACGGGCTCAAAGTTCTCGATGCTGCAAACCACAACGGTGTTGTCGTTATTGTCGCGCATCAGCTCAAGCTCGTATTCTTTCCAACCCATAATCGACTCCTCGAGAAGGACTTCGGTGGTTGGAGAGGCCTGCAGTCCAGCGCCGGCAATCCGGCGCAGGTCTGCCTCGTTGTAGGCAAAACCTGAACCCAAACCACCCATGGTGAACGACGGCCTAACTACCATCGGGTAGCCGATCTGGCCAGCGATTTCTATAACCTCGTCCATGGTGTGAGCAACAGCAGACTTGGCGACGGAGGCACCGGCTCGAAGAACCAGTTCCTTGAATTCAAGCCGATCCTCGCCGGCCTTGATGGCTGCGACGTTTGCACCAATTAGTTCAACTCCATACTTGTCGAGCGATCCGCGCTCGTAGAGCGAGATTGCGGCGTTAAGAGCGGTTTGACCACCGAGGGTGGGCAGGATGGCATCCGGCTTCTCCTTCTCGATGATCGCTTCAATAACTTCTGGTGTAATCGGCTCGATGTAGGTTGCATCGGCGAAGTCAGGATCAGTCATAATTGTCGCCGGATTGGAATTCACCAGAATCACGCGGATGCCCTCCTCCTGAAGCACCCGACAAGCCTGAGTACCCGAGTAGTCAAACTCACAGGCTTGCCCGATAACAATTGGTCCTGACCCAATAACTAGGACAGACTTAATGTCATTTCTCTTTGGCATTACTTGCTCTCCTTGATGGCGTTCAGAAACTTATCGAATAGGTAGTGACTGTCGTGTGGGCCGGCAGCTGCCTCGGGGTGGTACTGCACCGAAAATGCCGGGATGTCCAAGCACTCAAGACCCTCGACCACCTGATCGTTCAGACCCCGGTGTGAGACCACTACTCGACCAAAACCGGCAGGGGAATCAGCACTTTCCTGCTCCAGCTTGACCGCAAACCCGTGGTTGTGAGCTGTGACCTCAACCTTGCCGCTGCTGGTATTCATAACCGGTTGGTTAATGCCTCGATGACCAAAGCTCAGCTTGTAAGTTTCAAAACCAAGAGCTCGTCCCAGGAGTTGATTTCCGAAGCAGATTCCGAAAAAGGGCTTGCCGGTCTTCAGTAGGTCTTGAAGCATCGATACCTGAGCAGCGCTTGCTGATGGGTCCCCAGGGCCGTTCGAGAAAAAGAATGCGTCAGGTTGACTGTCCAAAATCCTCTGACTCGAGGAGTCAGCAGGAAACAGCTCGACATCTAAGCCTCTGGCATTCAAGTGCTCAATGGTTGACTTCTTGATACCAAGATCAAGGATTGCAACTTTGCCGACTCTTGTTCCCTGCGAGGGAATAGAGACATTGTCGGTTGTAGAAACTTTGGAGCTTAGGCTCTGACCCTTCATCTGAGCCGAGTCCTTTACCGCCTGGATCATCTGCTCGCGAGTGAGCGCGGCCGAGCCGGAAAAGATGCCAGAGCGCATCGCGCCTGCGCTTCTGATGTGAAGGGTGATTGCGCGGGTGTCGACGTTACAAATTCCGACGATGCCCTGCGAGGTCAAGTCATTTTCGAGAGTCCGCTCTGCTCGGAAATTGCTGGCGACCCTGGATGGCTCCTTCAGCACGTAGCCGGAGACCCAAATTCTGCTCGACTCCTCGTCGAGTGCATTGGTGCCGGTAATGCCCACGTGCGGTGCGGTCTGCATCACGATTTGACCGGCGTAGGAGGGGTCGGTGAGCGTCTCCTGATAACCAGTCATTCCAGTTGAGAACACCAACTCGCCGAGAGTTTGACCCTCTCCGCCATAGCTATCGCCCTCAAAGACTGTGCCATCTTCTAGAACTAAATATGCGTTACTCAAGTCAAGCTCCTAGTTTGTTTGTGATCTGATGTGAAATCTGCTGCCTGGTGGTCTGGTTGGGAATTCGAAAATTCGAAACCAGCTGGGTTTGGCCCAAAAGCCAGACGATTGAGAAAAGTCCGTTTGACTCAACTGCTTTATCAATGGTTGCCGAGGCTTTGTCCAAACCAACAATTTGGGCAGTCGGAATGACAAACGATGCCTCACCCTGTCTGTGCACCTCAAGGCCCGCGTCCTTTGACACAAGCTTCACCCTGCCACGAACCCCGAGACCATGAGCCCAAACTCGCGTCAGCGGGCTTTCGGCAAGCACCGTGCTCACGTAGAGGCCGTCGTCGTGCACCAAAGAGTCAGCACGCTCAACGCCCACGGGCGCAGGCAAAGATGCTTCTTGTTTGACTCTTGCTCTCCTGACCCCAACGTATGCAGCCAAGGCGAATGCCGGAACTATCAATAGCAGGAGTAGTCCTATTACTTCTCTGGTCACTTCAGCTCCTGTAGTGTTTGATCTCTAACCGTGAAAGTGCCGTTGTAAACAGTGTGCTGAACTCTGCCCTTGAAGACCATTCCGGCATATGGGTTGTTAGAAGACAGCGACTGGCTGATGGAGCTTGCCGCAAGGTCCTCATGCGGGTTGAAGACAGTGATGTTGGCCTTCCTGCCTACTGCTAGTTGGCCGTGATCGCTTAGTCCAGTCAGTGCTGCTGGGCGACTGGATATCAGCTGTTCGAAAAGTTGCCAGGTTAGCGAGCCGGTGTCAGCTAAAACCTGATGCAGGATACTTGCTGCCGTTTCTAGGCCAAGCATGCCAAAAGCTGCATGACCCCATTCGGCTTCCTTCTTTTCCGCCGAGTGTGGAGCATGGTCAGTTCCAAGCACATCGATTGTGCCATCGAGAACCCCGGCAATCAGTGCTTTAGTGTCGGCCTCTGTTCTGAGTGGCGGGTTCACCTTGTAAACAGGGTCATAACTGCGCACTAGATCCTCGGTCAACAGCAGGTGATGAGGTGTTACCTCAGCTGTGATTGCTATTCCGCGTTGTTTCGCCCATCTGACAACCTCTACTCCGCCAGCAGTTGTCAGGTGACAGATGTGAAGACGGGAGCCGGTCTGTTCGGCAAGCAGCGCGTCGCGGGCAATGATGTCCTCTTCTGCAAGTCGTGGCCAGCCTGTCAATCCAAGTTCAATCGCGAGCGGCCCCGCGTTCATCTGAGCGCCTTCGGTTCGTGCAGGATCCTGCGCGTGCTGAGCAATGACTCCGCCGAAGGCTTTAACCTTGGCCAGCGCGTCCTGCATCAGGGCGGGATCAGAAACACAAATTCCGTCGTCGCTAAACATCGTCACATTCGCACGCGACTGGTGCATCTGGGTAATCTCCGATAGCTGTTTGCCAGCAAGACCATTTGTGACGGCGCCGATCGGTTGCACCTGGCAGTAACCCGCCTCTACAGCCGCGTCTAGAACCGCCTCCACGATCTCTGCAGTGTCAGCAACCGGCAGCGTATTGGCCATCGCGCAGACCGCGGTGTAGCCGCCGGCTGCAGCGGCCCTTGAACCGGATAGGACAGTTTCACTTGCCTCAAAGCCAGGCTCGCGCAGGTGCGTGTGTGGGTCAACAAAGCCCGGCAGTCCTATGAGGGAATCGCAGTCGATTCCGCTGCCCGAAATCGTTCCCATTTCGACGATGGTGTCGCTCTCGATTCTGATGTCAGATCGCGAGCCGTCTGCAAGTGTGAGGTTCTTGAGGATTGTAGGCATGCTAATTTCCTCCAGAAAGGGTTGTTTGTAGTACAGCCATTCTTACAGCTAGTCCATTTGTGACCTGTTGCAACACCGCCGAGCGTGGATCATCGGCTGCCTCAGCCGAAATTTCGAACCCACGATTCATGGGTCCCGGGTGCATGATTACAACCTCTGGCCCAAGTCCAGCGAGTCGGTTTCCACCGAGTGACCAAAATTTGACGTAGGAGCTAGCTGAAGGAAACAGATCCTTAGACATCCGCTCTGCCTGAACCCTAAGCATCATTACTACGTTTGGCAGGTCAGCAAGTGCCTGGTCAAAGTCGTGGTGGATGGTAACGCCCAATTCGGCAATCTCAATTGGAACCAGTATGTCTGGTCCCGCGACACTTACTTCAGCCCCCAAGAGATTCAGCAGGAAGATGTTGCTGCGTGCAACTCTTGAGTGCAAGATGTCACCAACGATTAGGACATTCAATCCTGCAAAATTTGCCCCGAGTTCCAAGCGCTGCTGCATGGTGAGCGCGTCTAGGAGAGCTTGCGTTGGGTGCTCATGAGAACCGTCGCCGGCGTTGATTACGCTTCCACGAATCCAGTCGCTGCTTGCCAGTCTCTGGGCGGCACCGGACATTGGGTGACGCAGGACAATTGCA
>Ga0102831_1001185_pt1 | contig 11119 bp, 5 predicted proteins | sample ColrivemetaGS747_FD_84508 | JGI IMG/M metagenome (GOLD analysis project Ga0102831, IMG submission 84508) | Estuarine microbial communities from the Columbia River estuary - Freshwater metaG S.747 | ecosystem: Environmental > Aquatic > Marine > Intertidal zone > Estuary | place: USA: Columbia...
CTCTCGGGTTCCAGAAAAACGAATCCCACTGCAGCGTCCACCGTATCGGCGAGACCGCCGACGCGACGCACGATCGGCACCGTGCCATAGCGGAGCCCATACAGCTGAGTCAGCCCGCAGGGCTCGAAGCGCGAGGGCAGCACGATGGCATCAGCGCCGGCGATGATGCGATGTGCCAGAGGCTCGTCGTAGCCGAGCTGGACCGCGACCGCTGCAGGATGCGCTCGCGCCACTTCGCGAAACGCGCTCTCGAGCGCCGCATCACCACTGCCGAGCAGCACCAGCTGTCCACCCGAAGCGATCAGCGTTGGTAAGGCTTCGAGCAACAGATCGAGACCCTTTTGCTGCGAGAGACGGCTGACGACGGCGAACAGCGGTGCATCGCTGCGGACCGTGAGACCCATGTGCTGCTGCAGCAACGCCTTGCATCGCGACTTGCCATCGAGCTGGGCGACGTCGTAATTCGCCGCGAGGTGCCTATCGTTGGCAGGGTTCCACACGCCGGGGTCGACGCCGTTGAGGATGCCGTGCAGATCGCGCGTGCGGCTGCGCAGCACGCCTTCGAGGCCGCAGCCGAATTCCGCAGTCGTGATCTCGCGGGCGTACGTCGGGCTGACCGTGGTGATGGCGTCGGCACCGATCAGCCCGGCCTTCATGAACGACACATCGCCGTGGAATTCCATCCCGTCGAGCCCGTCGAGACAGTGCGAGGGCAGACCGAGCAGGGGGAAGTCACCGAGCGGGAAGCGTCCCTGGTAGGCGAGGTTGTGGATCGTGAACACCGATCGGGTCGTGCGCGCCGGGTGCAGTCGCAGCATGAGACTCGCGAGGCCGGCGTGCCAATCGTGTGCGTGCAGGATCTGCGGCTGCCAGCGATCATCGATGTCACCGGCTGCCAGATGCGCACCGAACCAGCCGAGCAGGGCGAAGCGTTGCAGGTTGTCGCACCATTCGCGGCCTGTCTCGTCCTGATACGGTCCTCCGTCGCGCGCGTAGAGATACGGGGCATCGATCACGTAGGCGGGCACTTCGCTGCCGCGCAGCGTGCCGTGTCGCAGCGTCACCCGCGCGGCGCCGTACAGACCTGTGCCTTCGAAAACCTTGCGCGACTTGACTAGCGCAGCGAGCACGGCTGGGTACCCGGGTAGCAGCACGCGCGCATCGACACCGGCCTCTTGCAGCGCCGCGGGCAATGCGGCGACCACATCGGCGAGACCGCCCGTCTTCACGAACGGAAACATCTCGGCTGCGACATGCAGCACGCGCAAGGGTCGGCTCGAGGTGGTCAAGGTGTCTTCGGTAAGTTGAGCAGCATTTGACGGGTGACGAGCGTGATCCCGGAAGTGGTGCGCAGAAAACGCGCCGCATCGAGGGCGGCATCTTCGCCGATCACGAGGCCGTCTGGAACGATGCAGCCGCGATCGACCACCGCCCGGCTGATGCGTGCGCCGCGCCCGACCTGCACATTCGGCAGCAACACGCTCCAGTCGACCCGTGCATACGAATGCACGCGCACGCCACTGAACATCAAGGATCGTTCCACGTGACCCGAGACGATGCAGCCACCCGAGACCAGCGATTCGATGGCAACGCCGCGACGCGTATCTTCGTTGTGCACGAACTTCGCAGGTGGCAACTGCGGTTGGTAGGTCCAGATGGGCCAGCGATCGTCGTAGAGGTTCAGCAGTGGATCGGTTGCCGTCAGATCGATGTTGGCGTCCCAGTACGCATCGATCGTGCCGACGTCGCGCCAGTAGGGCTCTTCGCTCTCGCGCGTGCCGACGGCGCTGTCGGCGAAGCGGTGGGCCACGACTTGTTGTTCGCGAACGAGCTTCGGGATCACGTCCTTGCCGAAGTCATGACTCGAATTCGGATCGTCGGCATCGGCCGAGAGCACATCGAGCAGGAAGTCCGTATTGAAGATGTACACGCCCATGCTCGCGAGCGAGCGCTCGGGCTTGCCGGGAATGCCCGGCGGATCGGCCGGTTTCTCGACGAATTCGGTGACGAGATCCTTGTCGTCGACGGCCATCACGCCGAAAGCGTGCGCTTCCGAGCGCGGCACTTCGATGCAGGCCACCGTGCAAGGCCTGCCGTGCTCGACGTGGTCCGCGAGTGCCAGCGCATAGTTCATCTTGTAGATGTGATCGCCGGCGAGGATGACCACATATTTACTGCGAAAGCTCTGGATGATGTCGTGGTTCTGATGCACGGCATCGGCGGTTCCCTGATACCAGTTCACTTCATCGAGACGCTGCTGTGCAGGCAGCACGTCGACGAACTCGTTGAGTTCACCGCGCATGAAGCCCCAGCCGCGCTGGATGTGCCGCATCAGACTATGACTTTTGTATTGCGTGAGCACGGCGATGCGCCGAATGCCCGAGTTGATGCAGTTGGAGAGGGCGAAGTCGATGATGCGGAACTTGCCGCCGAAATAGACGGCGGGCTTGGCGCGACGATCGGTCAGGTTGAGCAGTCGGCTGCCGCGGCCGCCGGCGAGCACGAGCGCAACCGTACGCTTCGGCAGATCGAGGCTGGTGGCAAGTTCGTTCGAGATCATCGACAACCTCCCGGGCCGCGAATCTGGAACAGACGGGCCACGAGTATGATAATTGCATCTGCATCGTCATCGGTGCGATTTGCTCGGGAATTCCATTGTCACACTCCAGCCCTACGCCGCGACCCCACGGACTCGACGATTGCCTGCTGGGCCAAATCGGTGTCGCACCCGAGGGCGCCGGTGACTTCGACCTGATGCGCGCCACGGCACTGGCCGTTCGCGAGGAACTATCGCGTCGATGGGTGTGCAACGAGCGCCGAGAGCGCACTGAAAGGGTGCGTCGGGTGTACTACCTGTCGATGGAATTTTTGATCGGTCGAACGCTAGGCAACGCGCTGGCCGCCGTCGGCATGGCAGGCGGCGCAGCCGCCGAACTTGCTGCGCACGCGCGCCGGTTGGAGGATATCGAGGCACAGGAGCCCGACCCCGGCCTTGGCAACGGCGGACTCGGACGCCTCGCAGCCTGTTTTCTCGACTCCATGGCGACCTTGGGCGTGCCGTCCATGGGTTACGGCATCCGCTATGAGCACGGCATGTTTGCCCAAGCAATCCAGGAGGGCTGCCAGGTCGAGTACCCCGACCCGTGGTTGATCAATGGCACGCCCTGGGAGTTTCCGCGCCCGGCACTTGATTACCGGGTGCGTTTCGGCGGACAGGTCGGTGCGACAGACGGCAAGTCGGTGTGGCACCCGGCGGGCGAGGTGCTCGCCAAGGCCTATGACTTCGTGATCCCCGGCCATGGCAACGACCGGGTGAGTACCTTGCGGCTGTGGCGTGCCGCGGCGCCGGCCCAACTCGATCTCAATGCCTTCAATAGCGGTGACTACGCCCGGGCCGCCGGCATCAAGAACGAGTACGAAAACATCTCCTGGGTTCTGTATCCGAACGACAGCACGCCGGCTGGGCGCGAATTGCGTCTGCGGCAGGAATACTTCTTCGTGTCGGCTTCGTTGCAAGACATCATCGCGCGCCACCTGGCCGAATTCGGTGACCTCGGCCATTTCGCCGAGCACGTGGCGATCCACCTCAACGACACGCACCCGGCGATCGGCGTGGCCGAACTCATGCGCGTGCTGTGCGACGAGCACGGCTTCGAGTGGGAGTCCGCCTGGGACATCACCCGCCGTGTGTTCTCCTACACCAACCACACGTTGATGCCGGAGGCGCTCGAGACTTGGCCGGTCGCGCTCGTCGGTCACGTGCTGCCCAGACACCTCGACATCATCTATCGCATCAATCAGCAGCTGCTGGATGACGCTGCAGCACGATATCCCGGGGACATGGGGTTGCTGCAGCGCCTGTCGCTCATCGATGAGACGGGCGAGCGCCGCGTACGCATGGCGCATTTGGCGATCGTCGGCAGCCAGCGCGTCAATGGTGTGTCTGCGTTGCACTCCGATCTTCTGGTACAAACCATCTTTCGCGACTTCGCGAAGCTCTGGCCGGAGCGTTTCACCAATGTGACCAACGGCGTCACGCCACGGCGCTGGCTCGCGGGCGCCAACCCGGGGCTCGCGACGCTGCTCGATGGCTGCATCGGCACGGAGTGGCGGATCCGTCTCGAACAACTGTCGGGTTTGCGTAAGCGCGCCGAGGACACTGCATTCCGTGCGGCGTTCATGGCCGTCAAGCGTGCCAACAAGCAACGGCTTGCAGCGCTCATCGAGCGCGAGGTGGGTGTTGTCGTGGATCCCGACAGCCTGTTCGACGTGCAGGTGAAACGTATCCACGAGTACAAGCGGCAGCTGCTCAACGTGCTGCATGTCGTCACCCGTTATCAGGCGATGCTGGCCAACCCCACTGCGGACTGGGTACCACGCACCGTCATTTTTGCCGGCAAGGCCGCTTCGTCTTATGCCACTGCCAAAAGCATCATCCGCTTGATCAACGACGTCGGCGCGGTGATCAATGCCGATCCGCGCATCGCAGGGCGTTTGAAAGTCGTGTTCTTGCCGAACTACAGCGTCTCGATCGCCGAGTGCGTGATGCCCGGCGCCGATCTGTCGGAGCAGATCTCCACAGCCGGCACCGAAGCCTCCGGCACCGGCAACATGAAACTCGCGCTGAACGGTGCGTTGACCATAGGTACCGACGACGGCGCCAACATCGAGATCCGCGAGCGCGTCGGCGACGACAACATTTTTATTTTCGGTCTCCGCACCGCCGAAGTCGCAGAGCGGCGTGCGCGCGGCTACGATCCGATCGCTCTCTACCACGCGGATCCGGTGCTGCGTGGCGTGCTCGATGCGATCGCCGACGGCGTTTTTTCGCCGCAGGACCCGGCGCGTTATCGCGGGCTGATCGACGGACTGCTGCGCGGCGGCGATCACTATCTGTTGCTCGCTGATTACGCTGCCTATGTTGCGGCGCAGGCTCGAGTGGACACTCTTTTCAGAGACTCTGAGGCGTGGGCGGCAGCGGCCATTCGCAACGTTGCGGGTATGGGCGTTTTCTCTTCGGACCGAGCTATCGGCGAGTACGCGCGAAGAATTTGGCGGGTGGAGCCGCGCCGGTGAACGAGTGATGCTCGCCGAGGCGGACGTCGATGCGCTGCGCAGCGCTACTCATAACGATCCGTTCGCCGTGTTGGGTCCGCATCGCGCCGCGGAGGGTCGCTACGCCATCCGCGTGTTTCTGCCCGGTGCGTCGCAAGTTACCGCGGTGGCCATCGACTCGAAACATCGCAAGCTATTGCAACGGCGCGCGGGCAGCGACTTGTTCGAAGCCGATGTCGATGCAGCATGGGCACAGCGCTACCGGCTGAAGGTTGAGTGGCAGAGCGGTGGCGATTCTCTGCTCGAGGATCCTTATCGCTTCGGTGCGTTTCTGGCCGACACCGACCTGTGGTTGTTCGCTGAGGGTACGCTGCTGCGGCCCTGCGAGGCGCTCGGGGCGAGGTCACTCGAGCTCGATGGCGTAGCCGGCACAGCCTTTGCGGTATGGGCTCCGCGGGCCTCACGCGTGAGCGTGGTCGGCGATTTCAATCTTTGGGATGGCCGGCGGCATCCGATGCGTCGTCGGCATCCGACAGGCATTTGGGAGGTCTTTCTACCCGGCGTGGCGGCTGGTGCCCGCTACAAGTACGAGTTGCGCAGCGCTGCAGGCGAACTGCTGCCGCAGAAAGTAGATCCTTACGCACTGCAGGCCGAGTTGCGCCCCGCCACGGCCAGCATCGTCGCGCCGCTGCCGCCGCGTGTCCGTCTGCCCGCGCAGCGTCAGCGCGCAAACGCACTCGATGCACCGATCAGCATCTATGAAGTGCATGCCGCCTCGTGGCGACGACCGGGCGGGAGTGCGGGCGCTGTCCTCGAATGGGATGCTTTTGCCGACGAACTCATACCGTACGTGAGTGAGCTCGGCTTCACGCATGTGGAACTCTTGCCGATCACCGAGCATCCGTTCGACGGCTCCTGGGGCTATCAACCCATCGGCTTGTACGCACCGACGGCGCGACATGGTGACGCGGCGGGCTTTCGCCGTTTTGTCGAGCGTTGTCATGCGGCGGGGCTCGGTGTACTGCTCGACTGGGTTCCTGCACATTTTCCTGCCGACGCGCATGGCCTTGCGCGGTTCGACGGCTCTTCGCTCTACGAGTACGCCGATCCGCGCGAGGGCGTGCATCGTGACTGGAACACGCTGATTTACGATTTCGGTAAGCCTGAGGTTCGCGGTTTCCTGATCGGCAGTGCCTTGCATTGGCTGGAGCGTTTCGGGATCGACGGCCTGCGTGTTGATGCCGTGGCGTCGATGCTCTATCGCGACTACAGCCGCCCGCCGGGCGAGTGGTTGCCCAACGTGCATGGAGGCCGCGAGAATCTGGAAGCCATGGCTTTTCTGCGGCGTCTCAATGAAGTGGTGGGCCGTGAGTGTCCCGGCGCGGTGACCATTGCCGAGGAGTCCACGGCGTTTCCGGCGGTGTCGCGCCCCACGTATGCGGGTGGGCTCGGCTTCCACTACAAGTGGAATATGGGCTGGATGAACGACAGCCTGCGTTATATCGCGCGTGACCCGATTCATCGCAGATACCATCAGGACGAGCTGGCATTTGGCCTCATGTATGCGTTCAGCGAAAACTTCGTACTGCCCGTCTCGCATGACGAAGTCGTGCACGGCAAGGGCTCGCTGCTTGGACGAATGCCGGGTGATACCTGGCAACGCTTCGCCAATCTGCGCGCGTATCTCGGCTTCATGTTCGCGCACCCGGGCAAGAAGCTCTTGTTCATGGGCTGCGAGTTCGCTCAGCCGCAGGAGTGGAATCACGATGGCGAGCTGTCATGGTCCTTGCTGCAGCAGCCTGAGCACCGTGGCGTGCAGCGTCTGGTTCGTGATCTGAACCACTTCTATCGACAGACGCCTGCGTTGTACGAACGTGATGCGGAGGCAGCCGGTTTCGAGTGGTTGACGCACGACGATGCAAGCCATTCGGTCTACGCTTTTTTACGCCGTGGTCGGGATCCCAAGACTGCGGTGCTGGTCGTGTGCAACTTCACGCCCACCGCGCACGAACACTATCGAGTCGGTGTACCGGGACCGGGTACAGCGCGCGAGTGTCTGAACACGGACGCAGCCTGCTACGGCGGCAGCAATGTGGGTAACGAGTCGGCGGCACGGGCGGCCGAAGCGCAGCCCGCGCAGGGTCGGGCCTGGTCGCTCAGTTTGCGTTTGCCACCACTGGCTGTGCTGTTCATGCACTGGGAGCAGCAATGATCGGCCGCGGCCGTCGCTATCCGCTGGGAGCGAGCGTCACGCCGCGAGGCGTCAACTTCGCGGTGTTCTCTGCACATGCCACGTCCATCGAGGTGTGTGTTTTCGATTCGACGGGCGAGCATGAGCTGCAGCGCTTCGCCTTGCCGGCGCGTACGGGCGACATCTGGCACGGCGAGTTATCGGGCGCCGGTGTCGGACTCGTCTACGCGCTGCGGGCCGATGGGCCCTGGCAGCCTGAGGCGGGTCACCGTTTCGATGCCTCGACGCTGCTCCTCGATCCCTGCGCACGCGAAATTCTCGAAGGTGACCTGCGCAAGGCGCGCGTGGTCCGCGACGAGTACGACTGGGGCGACGACGCGAGACCCGAACATGCTCGGGAGGATCTCGTGATCTACGAGCTGCATGTAAAGGGATTCAGCATGCTGAACCCGCTCGTCCCGCCCGCGCTGCGCGGCAGCTATGCGGCGCTGGCCCATCCGGCGTCAGTGGCCCATCTGCGCTCACTCGGTATCACGGCCGTGAGCCTGTTGCCCGTGCATCAGCACCTCGACGAACCGGCACTCGTGAGTCGTGGCCTAGTCAATTATTGGGGCTACAACACGCTCGGATTTTTCTGCGCAGACTGGCGCTATGCGAGTGCCGCGAGCCGCGCGGCGCCCGACCCGGGGCGCGCGCTGCGCGACGAGTTCCGCGACATGGTCAAGGCCCTGCATGCGGCGGGCATCGAGGTCATCCTTGATGTGGTGTTCAACCACACCTGTGAGTCCGATGAGCACGGACCCACGCTCAGCTGGCGCGGCCTCGACAATGCATCGTGGTATCGGCTGGAGTCGCCACCGCCGCTGCGCTACGCCAACGACACCGGCTGCGGGAACACGCTCGATCTGCGTCATCCGCGTGTGCTGCAGTTCGTCATGGACTCGCTGCGGTTCTGGGTCGCCGAGATGCACGTCGACGGCTTCCGTTTCGATCTTGCACCGGTACTGGCGCGGGGCGACCACGGCTTCGATTCAAAGGGCCCGTTTTTCCAGGTCATCGCGCAAGATCCCGTGCTCGCTCACGCGCGCCTCGTCGCCGAACCTTGGGATGTCGGCCACGGCGGCTATCAGCTTGGCGCTTTCCCCCGCGGCTGGCTCGAGTGGAACGACCGCTTCCGCGATACTGCACGGCGCTGGTGGATCACGGGCGAGGCGACGCGTGGCGAGTGGGCGCAACGTCTGTGCGGATCGGCCGATACGCTACAGCATCGCGATCGCGAGCCGACCGATTCGGTCAACTACGTGGTGTCGCACGACGGCTTTACGTTGCGCGATCTGGTGAGTTACGCGGAGCGTTGTAACGAGGCAAACGGCGAGCACAACCGCGACGGGCACACGGCCAATCACAGCCGAAACTATGGCGTCGAGGGCGACACCGACGAGCCGCGAATCCGCGAACGTCGCGACCGCGTGCAGCGCGCGCTCCTCGCCTCGGTGCTGCTGTCGCAAGGCACACCGATGCTCGCTGCCGGCAGCGAACTTGGGCATACCCAACGCGGCAACAACAACGCCTATTGTCAGGACGGCCCCTTGAGTTGGCTCGATTGGGCGGGGGCCGATGCCGACTTGCAGCGATTCGTGCAGCGAGTTGCGCTATTGCGCGAGCGATATCGACCGTTCGCCAATGCCTGGTACGTGGGTGATCATCAAGGCGATGGTGGCTACGACATCGGTTGGTTCGGTCGTGAAGGCGAGGCGCTCGAGACGCACCAGTGGCACCATCCGCAGTCGCGGGTACTCGGCGTGCATCTGCAAAAAACCGGTAGCGCCAACTCGCAACTGCAGGTGTACCTGCTGCTCAACGCTGAGGCGGAGGCTGCGCATGCCGTGTTGCCGCACGGGGCTTGGCGGGTGGTGCTGGATACCAGCCGTGCAGATGGAGCGCCGGAATCATCGGGTTTCGAGCCGGTGGCTGCGGCTCAGCCGTTGCTTATATCCGTGGCCGCCGAGAGCCTGCTGATGCTGGTGCAGGGAGAGGACTCATGAGATTGCCGCGTTCGAGCGGGATACTGCTGCACCCGACCAGCCTGCCCGGGCCGCATGGCTCGGGTGATCTCGGCGCGGCGGCGCGGCATTTCATCGATTGGCTCGCCGTGGGCGAGCAGCGTCTGTGGCAGCTCTTGCCCCTGGGCGGCATCGGTCCTGGCAACTCGCCCTACATGAGCGACTCGGCCTTTGCGGGCAACCCGCTGCTGATCGATCTGCAGGAACTGCAGCAGCACGGTTGGCTGCGTGAGGAAGAACTTGAGCCCGCTGACGGATTCAGCGCACAGCGGGTGGACTACACGATTGTCGTGCCCTGGCGTCTGCAGCGTTTGCAGCGTGCCGCCGAGCGTTTCTTCGATCAAGCCGACGCAGCGGCGCGCGCGCAGTACGAGGAATTCTGCACGCGTGAGGCCGAGTGGCTCGATGACTACGCACTGTTCAAGGCGCTTGAGACCGCAGCGGCGGGACAGAGCTGGCAGCAGTGGCCGAGCGAGCTCGCGCGCCGCGAGTCTGCGGCGCTGCAGCGTGCGCGACGACGTTATGCGGACCCAGAGCGGGTTCAGCGTTTCATCCAGTGGTGTTTCTTCCGGCAGTGGCAGACCGTTCGCGATCATGCTCGCAGCCGCCGCGTTCAACTCGTGGGTGATGCGCCGATTTTCGTCGCCGCCCAAAGCGCCGATGTGTGGGCGCACCCGGAGCTCTTCGAGCTGGATGCCGAGGGCTGGCCTTGCGCCGTTGCCGGCGTGCCGCCCGATTACTTCAGTGCCACGGGCCAGCGCTGGGGTAACCCGCTGTACGTGTGGCCGGCACACGCACGCGAGAACTACGCGTGGTGGATTGCCCGCATACGGCACGCCATGCGCTCATTCGACGTCCTGCGCATCGATCATTTTCGCGGTTTTGCGGCCTATTGGCGCGTACCGGCCGAGTCGCCCACAGCGGTCGATGGCCACTGGATCGAAGGGCCGGGCCATGGGTTGTTCGATGCGCTCGCGCAGGAGTTGGGTCCGTTGCCGATCATCGCCGAGGATCTCGGCTTGCTGACCGAGGATGTGATCGCACTGCGTCGGCACTGCGGTTTTCCCGGCATGAAAGTGCTCGGTTTCGCCTGGGACGGTGATCCGGACAACGTCATGCTGCCGCACCTCTACACGCCCGACACGGTGGTCTATACCGGTACCCACGACAACGACACGATCTGCGGCTGGTGGGCGGGTTGCGATCAAGCGGTGCGACGACAGGTGCGTGAGTATCTGCAGATCGACGGGCGGCAGATTCACTGGGATTTCATCCGTGCCGCCTGTGCCAGCGTTGCCGATACTGCGATCCAGCCGTTGCAGGACGTACTCGGTCTGGGCAGCGAGCACCGCATGAATACGCCCGGCGTCGGCGAGGGCTGCTGGGAGTGGCGGTTCAGTTGGTCTGAGGTTGGACCGCAGCCTGCCGAACGGCTCGCCGCCCTGGCCCGTACTTATGGCAGGATCGCGCCATGAACATAACCGAACTGCTGGCCGAGGTGTTCTGGGGCAACACGCTGCTGAACTGGATGCTCTCGCTCGCAGCGTTCTTCGTCACTTTCACCGTGCTGCCTGCCGTGCGCGCCTTCGTGATGTCGCGGGCACGACGCTTCAATACGATAGAGACGCGGGCCTCGACCGAGCTCGTGCTGCTGCTGATCACGCGGACCCGAGCGACGTTTCTGTTCATTGTCGCGATCTACGCCGCGGAGCGCTTTCTCACATTACCGGCTCGCATCGAGCAGATTTCGGCTGCCGTTATCGTTCTGGTGGCATGGATACAGATAGCGCTCTGGGGTGTCGCAGCGGTC
>Ga0102831_1001193_pt1 | contig 11079 bp, 9 predicted proteins | sample ColrivemetaGS747_FD_84508 | JGI IMG/M metagenome (GOLD analysis project Ga0102831, IMG submission 84508) | Estuarine microbial communities from the Columbia River estuary - Freshwater metaG S.747 | ecosystem: Environmental > Aquatic > Marine > Intertidal zone > Estuary | place: USA: Columbia...
GTTTTGTTCAATTTTTGGCTATCCAACACGACGTATTGATCACTCAGTAAACGCCCTGATCACTGAACCACTGATCGAGTACCTTCCAATCGACCATAAAGCAGTAAGGAAGTGCTATGTTTCGCGTCAGTGGTGTTCCCGAGCAGGTATCGTCGATATAAATGACTTTACTTTCCATAAAGGCATCCCAATTCCAGTCGGGTGGGTGGATCTTCAAAGGCTCAACCCCATGCATGGGTTGTAATTGATGATCTTTGTTTTCCAGATAGGTGATAGCTGCATCCAATGAGGGGAGGTCGATATCCGCACGATAGGTGTTTAAGATCACTGTATGACCTGCTTGTTGAAGTTTCCTTACAACTTCTATACTTCCAGGATTAGGTGCTCCAATTTCCGGGTAAGCATGTTCTACAACAGTTCCGTCGAAATCGAGATAGATGGTGAAAATATGATTGAGCATTAGGAAAAGATGAGCTGTTCAGAAATTTAGTTAAAAAAAATGACTTTAAAGATCATTCAAGTAACAATATAGATCTGTTTCTTTATTACAGACAATTATTCATTGAAATGCTTCAAATGAAAATTTTATTAGTTAAGCCTTCATTCAAGACAAAAAAGATAATTATATTGACCGCAATTACTATTTATGATTGGAAAGAAAATACTCAATTACACCATTGTTTCTTTAATAGGTGAGGGCGGAATGGGATCTGTATACTTGGCAGAGCATTCGCAAGTGAACAGAAAAGTCGCTATAAAAGTCCTTCATGCGCAGTACACCAAAATCGAGGAAATAAAAGTTCGTTTTAAAAATGAGGCATCAACAATGGCTCATTTGCAACATCCCAACATTGTTACGCTCCTAGATTATGTAGAAGACGAAACTGGGATGTACTTAATCATGGAGTATATTCAGGGTACACCACTGGACGAATATATTACCAACAAAACGGGTCCAATGCCTGAAGAAAAGGCGGTACCTATAATGTTACAGGTCCTATCTGCTTTTTCATACGCACATTCGCAAAAAGTAGTACATAGAGACATTAAACCTGCAAATATTATAGTTTGTGATGATGGTGCCGTTAAAATATTGGATTTCGGTATTGCTAGATTGTTAGGAGAAGGGAATCAGAATTTAACAAAAACCGGCACGCAGATGGGGACAGTCTTCTATATGTCTCCAGAACAGGTACAAGGTAAAAAGGTTGATCATAGATCAGATATTTATTCCTTGGGAGTGACTTTTTATCAAATGTTGACAGGTGTTAACCCTTATAGAGGTATGACCACTGACTATGAAGTGTACAATCGGATTGTTAAAGAAGAATTGCCCGATCCATCAAGTGTTTATCCTGGGATTCCTGCCTATTTTAAGCAAGTCTTGAATAAAGCTTTAGCAAAAGATGTTGATAGTCGTTTCCAATCGTGTGATGATTTTAGCAAAGCAATTCAAGGAAAGAGCGTTTCTACTCCAGTAACACCTGCTGCAAAACCTCAGAACAAAGGAGGTCAAACATCTGTACATGTTCAGCCGGTAAAAGCGAACGGTAATTCCACTGCTTCTTTAGTATTAGGAATTATTGCACTTCTAATTTCATTTTTCCCAATCGCAAATATCCTATCAATCGTTATGGCAATTATTGCTATAGTTCTTGGAAGAAATGCAGTTAAAAAAGCAAGGTTGTTTAAAGAATTTCACGGGACAGATGGTGGAGGAAAAGCTGGAAGAATATTAGGTGTGATAGCGCTTCTTGTAGTGGCTGTGGTTTATGTAGTGATGTATGTCGCCTATTTGAATATTGATAGCGATGGAGATGGTGTTCCTGATCGAAAAGATAATTGTAAATGGGAATTTGGAAATACAAGTGATGGATGTCCGGATATAGATTTAGACGGAGTCTATGACCAGTACGACAAGTGTCCGGATCTTTTTGGTACTCCTGAAAATGATGGTTGCCCGGATTCGGATGGAGATGGTGTTTACGATAACGAAGATAATTGTCCGGAAGAAAGTGGTCCATTAGAAAATAGTGGTTGTCCATATGTAGATAGTGATGGTGATGGTATCAACGACGATTACGATAATTGTCCAAATGATTATGGCCCAAGCGCTAATAGTGGTTGCCCGTATGAAGCTAAATGTCCATCATGCAATATTGTTACGAACGAGACAAATATTAATAGATGGGTTGACTGTTACAGCTGCGGTCATCAATTTTACTTATGCAAAAGAAAGAGTAATGGATATTATGGAATTTCACAAGGATGGATTTCAGATGGTGAATGCGATTGTGATAATTGTTGGGACGAATATTAAAACAAACAATAGAAAATGAACGGATTTAAAAAATGTAGCAACGGGCACTTTTACAAAGAGGATTTAAATGCGTGTCCATATTGTCCAGGAGGAAATAGTGGATCAACAGGTACTTCTGGAGCAGATGACCTAGGACGTACAATGGTTACAAATGTCAATCAAGGTGGAGGATCCGGGGACGCAAAAACAGAAGTGTTTGGATCGGGAGCAGCCGCGGATGGAGACAAAACGCAGGTATACGGGAATGCAGGCAACTCGGGAGCATCTTCTGCACCTAAGAGAGATTTAAATCGAACTTTTATTGCAGGAATTGAAGAAACTGAAAGTGCAAGTGGAGAAGTTGGAGCGATAAAATCTGAACCAAGAGCAACAAGAAGAATTGTTGGATGGATAATTTCATATGATCTTGATCCTATGGGAGTTGATTATAGAATTTATGAGGGAACTAACACGATTGGACGAGACCCAAAGAATACAATAATTATAACGAAAGATACAACCATATCTAGTGAGCATGTAACGATCCTTTACAAGAAAGGTAAATTCAAGATCAAAGATCGAATGACTGCCAATGGGACATTTTTAAATGATGAAGAACTTGAGGTCGAGGAGGCTTATGATTTGAATGATGGAGATACTGTTAAAGTGGGCAATACAGTTTTCAAATTCAAAGCATCAGAATAATATTAAATGTAATCTTACTAGGATGAAAATTAATAGGATTATATCGGTTGTAATGGTCTTTTTTTTCTGTTCGCTTTATGCGCAGAAAAAAACGATGGACGTTCGATATTTGAATTTGGAGGAATTTCCAAGCGTTTCAGGGAAATTATGGACTAGAAATCCGGAAAAAATAAATACAGACCAAATCAAATTCTTTGAAAATGGTAAGGAAGTAATACCCAATTTTTCAAATGCCGAACATAGTGATTCATTAGCTAAAAATAAGGCAATATTATTCCTCGTCCTTAGATCGAATAATTCAAAAGAATTAGATTGGTATCAGAATGTCCTTTCCAGAGCTATTGATAAAGGAATTGTAAAAAGTGGCGATAAATATGCGGTGGCCAGTTTTACAGTTAAAGATGGGAATCATTTTATCTATCCTCAAAATTTAAGTTTTACGGATGATAAAAACACACTTTCGCAAAGAATTGACTCTCTTGATTTTCATCCTAAAAATAAAAAGTACAAAGGGCAAAACCAGATCTACCTTGCTGTAAATGAAGCTCTGCTTTTGATGGAAAAATCTGGGTTGAGTATGCCAAAAGGAATATTTGTTCTTTCCGATGATCGCAACATGGCGCCAAGTTTTCAAGGTGAAACTCCTGTTGATAGATCGAGGAAATTGGATATTCCTATTTATAGTATTGTATATAATAATGCCCAATTCAATTATGAAACACCAGATCTATGCAAACAAACCTATGGGTTTCATTCTACTGAAGCGGGAAATGATCTTAATGGTGCTGCTTCAACGCTCATTGGTTATATCAATGGATTTAACGATCGATATGCAGGATTGTATTATTCCTTCAAGTATGAGTCATCGTTTGAAAAGGATGGAGAGTCTCATACTGTAAAAGTTGATTCTCAATCAGATCAAACTGCCTTTATTATTAATTCGCCTATAAAAACCCTTGGAGAATGGATCGAAGACAATACGATCTTATTTATTGTTCTGGTTGCTGTTTTCATTGGTATCGTAGTTTTCTTGATTCTATTTATAAATAAAAAGAATAAGAAAAGAAGAGCGCTTGAGGCTGAACAACAGGAACATTTTAATGAGTTGGAAAGAATTCAAGCAGAATCAGATCGTAAACTAGCAGAACAGGAAAGTGAAATACGAGGAATAAGAGAAAAAACAGAACGAGAAAAATCCGAACAAGAGCAGCAGAGATTAAGAGCAGAACAAGAAGCCGAGGACGAAAGACAATTTCAAAAAATGCTAGAAAGAGGTAACTTGCCTTGGTTTGAATTTAAGGTAGGACAGGATTCTGGAAGCTATCAAATAGCCAGCCCTAGATTAACCGTAGGAAGGGATAATAGCAGTGATTGGGTCATTCCTCATCCGACAGTATCCAGGAAACACTTCGAACTTTCTTTTAAAGATCATGTCTATTCCATTAAAGACCTAAACAGTTCCAATGGATTATTGGTCAATGGGCAAAAAGTTTCTTCCAGCGAACTACGTCATGGAGATTTGATCCAAGCCGGAGATTTAATATTGACATTCCACATATAAACTCATATGATTCAATACCATTTTAGCGCGAAAACTGACGTTGGTTTAGTCAGAAAGGCAAATGAAGATAATTTGGGTAATGCCCAAACACCTAACGGACATGTTTTTGTGGTTTGTGATGGAATGGGTGGACACGTGGGAGGTGCAAGGGCTTCCCAGATAGCTGTTTCAAGTATATTAGAATTCTTTTCAAAGCAAGAATATGAGAATTTGTTTACGGCAATAGATCGTTCACTGCAGTTTGCAAATGAGCAAATCTATGCTGTGTCTATGGCCGAACCAGAACTAAAAGGGATGGGTACGACTGCTACCGTTTTGATCATTAAAAGTGATGCTTGTTATATTGGGCATGTTGGCGATAGTCGTATTTATTTGAAATCGGACGGCAAATTAAATAGAATAACAAAGGACCATTCATTTGTTCAAACTTTAGTGGATTCAGGAGTTATTTCAGATGAAGAGGCTGAAAATCACCCAAAGAAAAATCAAATATTGAAAGCTTTGGGAATAACTCCACTAATAGAACCAACTGTAGCTGATTCTCCAATTTATCCCAAAAAAGGAGATGTTTTTCTGCTATGTTCTGATGGGATGAGTGGAATGGTGAATGATGCATCAATGGAAATGATGATCGATGAGAATGATCTAGATCGATCATCATCCATTTTGATCCAAGCGGCCAACGATAGTGGTGGGCATGATAACATTACGGTAACACTTGTGGGAATTGAAGATAGTCCACATACGACTTCGACTTTCAAGCATTTCAATCCAGTGCCCGTGAGTGCATTTGCAAGTACCCATATAATTGAAGAAGAACCGAAAACGATATTACCAATATTCAAAAACAAGTATTTCTATGTTGCTGTATCTCTGGGTTTAGTAATCATTTGTGGAGCTCTTTGGATGTTGTTAAGGGATACAAATGAAGAGGTAGATATTCCGGATCCCGAAGAAGTATTGACTATAGAGTCTTTGTATAATAGGGATATAGATAATTTAGAAACGATACAGGGGCAGGGTAACAAGATCAAGGTAGAGAATGATACTATTGAAAGTCCGAATTGCGACTGTAAGATTGTAATAGAAGATAGTTTAATAGTAGATATTATACCTACTGAAAAAAATAAGTCGGTAGGAAGCGTGTCAGCAGGCTCAGTTGACACTAACAAAGAGAAGAAATCAAAAGATAAAGTGGAGCCGAAAGAAACAATAAAATCTACTTGTGGTGAAAAGATAAAGCACGTTGTTATGTCCAAAGAGACCTTGAGTAAAATTGTGGATAAGTATAAATTGAATTGTGATTCTCTAAATACAGAATACCTCAAGGAAGCTAATGGAAATAAAGAAACGATAAACGTGGGAGACACATTAAGATTTAGTTGTCTCTGTAAAAATCCAAAGGTCGAATAGTGTAGTGTTTATTAATGAGACCATACAAATCGTTCAACCAATAAAGGCAGGTGGTACTTCTAATTTATTTTTAGGGGTTGATATGGTATTTGGCTCGCCAGTAGTTATAAAGGAACTAAAGCCGGGTTTCTTCAAAAGTGAATTTGTACGAGAGAAGTTTTTGGAGGAGGCAAATAGATATTTGTATTTGAGTCATCCAAATATTGTTAAGCTGAAAGATTTTATTGATAAAGGAGATACGCAATACTTGGTAATGGAATATATTGAAGGACACGATCTTGCGGATTATGTCACAAAAATTTCCGGTCCTCTTCCGTTATATAATATTGCCCTTTTAATGAATGAAGTTTTGAGTGCATTACAATACGTTCATCAAAAAGACCTGGTTCATCTCGATATTAAACCTTCGAATATTATGCTTACAAAGGACGATCGAATAAAATTGATCGACTTCGGTATTGCACATGACAAAACTGTAGGTGGTCTAAAGAATATTATGGGTAGTCCTTCATACATGAGTCCTGAACAATTAAAGGAGGGTGCTAATATTGATCATCGATCGGATATTTATAGCCTTGGGGTTACTATTTATGAATTGTTAACAGGAAAATTACCTTACGCTGATTGTCAGACGAAAGATGTATTGTTTGAAGCAATTCGAACCATGCCTATGCCAAAAGTGAAACCTTTGTTTCATGTAGATGAAGAGCACGACTTGGAAATCAATAAGATCATTCAAAAAGCGACCTATAAAGATCCCGAAGCCAGATATCAGAGTTGTGAAGAATTACAAATGGATTTATTGAAATTTTTATGAATCATAAGACAATAAGGGTAGGACGTTCAAGAGATAATGACGTTATATTAGATCATTCCTCAGTTTCTCGACATCATCTTGAGTTCTTTTACGATAATTTAGGAAATGTCTTTTTAACTGATCTAAATTCGTCGAACGGGACATTTGTCAATGGCCGAAGGATTACTGGGTCAGTTCAATTGAATCATAATGACATTGTTAAGGCTGGATTATCTGACCCCATACCTTGGCGAAATTACTTATCCCAGACTTCAAGTAATTCGGGAAGAGAATACCAAACAGATCCTAATTACTCCCCTCGTTATGAAAATCAAAGTCCTAAAAGTGGAGGTCCATGGAAAACAATAGCCATAACATTATCCGCTGTTGTAGCAGTGGTTGGATTAGGTTTTTTTGCAAACGAATATCTTTTAGGTGAAGACAAACCCGTAGAACTTGACCCGGATAAACCAAATAATGAAGAAGTACAACCAGAAAAGCGTAAAGAAAAAAACAAAGAGATAACTTATGATTTCAGCTGTCTTGAGGATGACGAAGACTTGGGTACAACAAAGGTAATTGACATCTTAAGTGGTATTGATTCTGACGTGACTGAAGCATTAGGAGGAGAAGTTACCATTCAAGAAGAAGAGGAACTTGGTGATGATCTTCTAAGAGATTGCAGAAATGAATATTCCTTCATTGAGAATGGCAACAAAATAAAGAATCTTAGGGGTTTGCTTAAGAGACTAGTTGATCAGATAAAAGCGCCTAAAGGGTATCATTACAGTATTTATTTAATAGAGTCGGATGAACTAAATGCTTTTACAGCAGGTGCGAAAATTTTTGTTACAACTCGAATGTATGACTTTTGTCGATCAAACGACGAGTTGGCCTGTGTAATTGGTCATGAGATCAATCATAATGAATTAGGGCACATAAAAGAACACATTCAAAAATCGAAGATCTTAGGTGATGAAGGTGCCGCTTTGGCAAGTTTTGCCACCATACCTTTCGGCCAAAAGAAGGAAACACATTGTGATCTTACTGGTATCGATCTTGTTATTGCAGCTGGTTATAATGGTTGCGTAAACATTGAACTTTGGAAAAGAATGAAGCAAGAGTCACAAGAAGGTGAATACAATGCTTTCGAGAATCTGTTTAGATCTCATCCTTATTCAGATAAACGAGCCAATTGTTCTCACAATCACATTCGCAATAATTACGGCTTTGATTGTGATACCAAGGAAGAAGTAGAATGAAATTAGTATCCGGCATATTATATCTGTTCTTCGCGACCATAATCTTTGCTCAGAAGTCAGATATAACTTACAGTTTTGATTGTCTGAACGAAGATCTTTCTGGGTCAATGATCTCTCTTTTTGGAGGTATTGAGTCAGAAATGCTTTCAACTTTTGGTACTTCAGTTTCAATTGAAGAGGAAATACAAGTTGGGGATCAAGTTTTTGAAGAAATTAAAAAGAAATACAAATTATCTCAAGATCAGGTTCAAATGGATAAACTGAACAGGATCATGAATAAAATAGTGTCTCAAATCTCCAATCCAAGGGGATTTAATTATAAGATCTATGTTTTGGACACAACTGAATTAAATGCATTTACGATAGGTGGTAAAATCTTTTACACGACTGAAATGCTAAAGTTCTGTCAGTCAGATGACGAGATTGCGGCAGTCATTGGTCATGAAATAGGTCACAATGAGTTAGGGAATATCAATGACCAATTGAAAAGGATCAAAAGTGCCCAAGGGGTTTTTGGAGAGGAAACAGGTCAATTGATCGCTGGTGCAGGAAAGATTATGACCATCTCTTTTAACCAAAAAAATGAAGCGCATTGCGATATGTTTGGCGTTGATCTTTCTATTTCTGCGGGATATCGCGGTTGTGAAGCGGCTGGTTTATGGAATAGAATGCATCAGAAATTTGAAGGACAGGATTCAATGCCGAGATTATTTATGTCTCATCCTTATTCTTCGGATCGTGAGTCGTGTTTAAAGTACCATATAAGTGAGAATTATTCTACAGAGTGTAAATGAGTAAAAAAAATTCAATGAGATTTTTATTGGTCTTGCTCACGCTTGGCACTGTGGGATTTATCTTGGCTCAAACCATCAGATATCCTGAGTTTAAAGGGATTAATCAGTTCACTTTAAATTCTGTGGAAAATGGTGTTTGCAGTGCTGATGTTGATTTTAATGTTTACAACGATAATTGGTTTTCCTTTAAAGGAAAAGAAATTCATTCGGAAGTATATTACAAGGAAAAATTAGTGGCGATAGGATTTAATGAGGATGAATTCAAGCTACCTAAAAAGGAACAGAGTGTTATTTCAATGAATGTTGATTTCTTTTTGGATTCGCTGAGAGACGAACTTAAGGAGATTTTAATGAAAGACTCACTTCATCTGTCCGTTAAAGTTTCTGGTAAATTCTCTTTTTTCAATGTGAAAAAGGAAATGATATTTCCAGTGTCTATTTCGAGTGAGGAATTTGTGGATAATATGATCAGTGATCTGATGAGTGAAGAGGGAATACAAACGGAGATTTTGCAACTCAAAGAAGTTGGGGTGGAGTATTCCCTATTTGATGTTGGCTTCAGATTTACTAATAAATTACCATTTGACCTAACTTTGAAAGAGATCAGATCATCGGTATTTGCTGACGCATCATTGAATCAAAAAGTAGCTGATTGGATCATTAAGTCAGGTAAAGATATCAAAGAAGGTGGTTCAGAATTAATTCAAGGAGAAGCTAGGATCAATAATGCAAAATCCGCATTTACAGGATTGATAAAGGTGATGTCCGGAAATCTCGATTACTATTTAAATGGATATGCCCTTGTAGAAATCGATGGTAGAGAAATTCGCATTCCGCTTCGTCAGCATTTTAAGGTAAAACCTTTGTCGAAAGAAGTTGAAATAATTGATTGATATGGCAGAGAGATCTTATAAAATAGGCTTTCTGATTGGTCAACGATTGATTAAAAAAGTTGGCTTCAGCAAGGGAGAGCAAACAATTTTACTAATTGGACGAAAATCTCCTTGTGAGATCATTATTGAAGATAGCCATATCTCAGGCCAGCACGCTCAGTTGATGCACAATGAAAATAATGAGTTGTTCATCGTGGATATGGGCAGTACCAATGGGACCTATATCAATGACAGAAAATTAGAGCCAAATGTTCCTTACCCAATTAAACGAGGAGATACAATTCAATTCTCTCAGAAAGGAAATGTTTTTCTAACCTTTGATCCCGATAATTATCAGTCTGGATCGGCGCCTTCAGCAAAGCCTTCTTTGAGTTCTTCAGGATCCGTTCTTGGAACCACGAACATTCTAGAAAAGGTACAGCAAAAAGGGAAGGTAATCATTGGACGAAGCGGTGAATGTGATGTCGTCTTACCGGATCAACAATCGATATCACGACAGCACGCTTCAATCGAGAAGAAAGGTAATGAGTACTACCTTACTGATTTAGGGTCATTGAATGGTACTTATTTAAATGGAAAGCGAATTTCAGGAAGTACCAAAGTGACTACTAATGACACCATCTTTATCGGTAGGTATCAGATCCAGCTTCAAGGTAGAGCAAGGGATCTTTCATCTGAAGTTGCGATAAAAACGGAATACATTTCGAAAAGATTCAGCAATGGTAAGATCGGTTTGCATGAATGTTCCTTTGAGATACCCGCCAAGTCTTTGACAGCGGTTATGGGACCTTCGGGTTGTGGTAAATCAACTTTGCTAAAAGCGTTGAATGGGGATTCGCCGCCTACAGGGGGAAGGGTATTGATTTCCGGACTTGATCTAGCAGAGAATTACGATTACCTAAAAACACAGATCGGTTATGTGCCACAGGATGATATTGTCCATAGAGAGCTAACTGTTCAACAATCGCTTTATTATGCGGCAAAGCTGAGATTAGACCATGCGGATGAAGATTTCATCAAGAGAAAAGTAGATGAAGTTTTGAAGGATCTTAATATTACCCACATTAAGGAGAATATGGTTGGTTCGATTAGCGGAGGGCAGAGGAAAAGAGTATCCATTGCGGTAGAAATCCTTACAGATCCTTTGATTCTTTTTTTAGACGAACCTACTTCACCTCTTGATCCTCAGACGATCGAAGAATTTTTAGGTATCCTCCAAAATCTGGCAAAAAAAGGAACCACTGTTATGATGGTAACCCACAAGCCGGAAGATTTGAATTATATGGATGCAGTGATCTTCATGGCTGAGGGTGGATATTTGGTGCACCAAGGAGATGCACATCATTATTTGGGATA
>Ga0102831_1001201_pt1 | contig 11048 bp, 7 predicted proteins | sample ColrivemetaGS747_FD_84508 | JGI IMG/M metagenome (GOLD analysis project Ga0102831, IMG submission 84508) | Estuarine microbial communities from the Columbia River estuary - Freshwater metaG S.747 | ecosystem: Environmental > Aquatic > Marine > Intertidal zone > Estuary | place: USA: Columbia...
AATCAATAAATGAACTATAACCCCTAAAGGCACTATACTTGCATAATACATACCACTATTCTTTATATATTCGGGTACAAAAAAATCAATTATCATATATGCAACAATAAAACTAATCACTAAATCAAACAAGGCAATACCTTGTGCCTCTTTGTTAAAAAATGGGATTTTTTCTATATCTATTCTATAATCTCTTAATGACATATATAATACATATACATTATATATTTTTTATACACAATTCTATTTAAAAATATAGTTTATATCAATTATAAATATTACAAATGCAAATTTTCGTGAAAACCTTGACAGGAAAGACGATCACATTGGAAGTAGAATCATCAGATACAATTGAAAATGTTAAAGCTAAAATTCAAGACAAAGAAGGGATTCCTCCGGACCAACAACGTCTTATTTTTGCAGGAAAACAATTAGAGTCAGATAGAACATTATCAGATTATAATATTCAAAAAGAAAGTACTCTTCATTTGGTATTAAGATTACGAGGTGGTTAAAAATGAATTTTAATATAATATAATTTATAAACTAATATGACAAATGTGTTAATTTATAAAATAACTTGTTTAGTAAATAATAAAATTTATATAGGTCAGGTTATTGAATCAAAAGGTATAAATAAAAGATGGAAACAACATATTAATACTTCTAACTCCAACCCGGAGAAAGGATCAAGAGTATTAAATTATGCTATATTAAAATACAAACCAAATAATTTTAAAATAGAAAAAATTTGTAAAATAAATAAAAATATTAAGGATACAACTGAACAATTTTGTATTTTATTTTATAATTCATTGGTTCCTAATGGATATAATTTACAAACTGGAGGAACTTATACAGAACATTCGTCGGAATCAAAACAAAAAAGATCGGATTCATTAAAACTGTTATTAAAAAATCCTGAAAAAAGGCTAATATGGAGTAATGCTAAAAAAGGTATATCTCAAGGTATTAAAAATAATAGAAAACATGAAGAAGATAATGATTTGCCAAAATATATTAGAAGATTAAGAGGTATTTCAGATGGTTACGTAGTTGATAGTCATCCAAAATATAATCATCAAAAGAAATTTACTTCAAAAAAATTAACAATGGAAGAAAAATATAATTTAGCAGTAGAATTTATAAAAAATTTAGAGATTAATTAAATTGAACTTTGAACAATTAGAAGATGGTCGTAGTTTATCAGATTATAATATTCAAAAAGAGTCGACACTTCACCAATAATTAATTCATTTATATGAAAAAGATATAAATGACTAAGATGGTCGTACATTGTCAGATTATAATATTATGAAGGAGTCGACTCTGCATTTGGTTTTAAGATTACGAGGTGGTATGTTTTATTAAATCTTTTTTATATATTAATATAATAAAACATAATATGATGAGATCAATATTTGCATTTTTAGTAGGTGTATATGTTGGACAAGAATATGACAACCTAATACCAAATGTAAAACAAAAGACATTCCAAATTTTTGAAGAATTTAAAAGTACAGATTTTTATAAAAATATAAAATAGTAATATGACATTACCTGTTGAATTATTATTAAAGATATATGATTATTCTGATTCAGAAACGAGAATAAAGATGAACAGAATTTTTAAATGGTCATATTATGACAAGAACCCATTCCATAATAATCAGATTAAAAGTAATATACATTTTAGAACACTTGTTATGGGGACAACATTTACAAAATTTGCAATTCACAAAGGTATGACGATTATATTACCTTATGAGTAAATGTATATATTAATTATTTATTATATACACTTTAATACTAAATTATTTTTTTGGAGACTCAGATTCTATTATAGATAAAACATCTTGTTTCATCACTTCTGGAAACTCTAATTTACTAAAAAGATCGGCACTTTTTGCTATTACATCCTTTCCAAATTTTTTAATAATATACTCGTAAAACATATCTGATACCTTGACTATACTATATATAATCGTATACATTAAATCAAATACCTGACATTTATATATATCATCAACACACTTCTTCTGTGTAATACCAATCCACTTTAATATATCCTTTATCTCTGATATTACAACACTCGATTTTGAATCTGGATCATTTTGTAATAATTTTTCCATATTTATCAATGCCTTTTCTGATCTCATTGTATATTTTGTCTTGTGATAATGAGTTAATAAATCTGACATATTCTCTATAAACGATATAAAATACATATACGGCTTAGATAAATTTATTTGATCCTTGTTCAAACATAACTGTTGATTTATCACTACATCCAAAAATGCACCTGATGTCAAATACGTCTCTGAACCATTGTAATTCACAAAACTTATAAAATTACTCGTCAAATAATCACCCTTACCAATCTTAGAATTTCGTGACATATATTCATCATATTTATCAACAATATTCTTGTAATTATCAACATTTGATTTATACATATTCACAAAACCCAAAGCCTTGTCGAAAAATATATTTTTTTCTAATTTGTCCTCTAAATAACTATACATCTTTTCATATAATTTATCATCCTGTTTTAATATAAAACTCATCTTTAATAATAACTTTATATAAGACCATATCATCTGAGATACATCCATATCCAAAGACCCCTCTATAGATATATAATTAACAGTCCCTTTTTCATCTCGATTACATTTATGTTCCATTTTAAAAACCTCTTTATCTCGTTTACTTTTTGTAAATGACACACCATATACATTTGTATCAAATAATCCCTCCGAATCATCATTAAATATATTCTCTATTACCTTTATAAACTTCTTTATTATATATCCACATATCTCATATAAACTATCAACCGATATATCATAATCCGATGTCAGTTTTGTAGACCCTACACTCAATGCTACTATATCATCCGTATTATACAAACTCTTTGCACGTGTTATTACATCATACAATATAGAATCAACTATTGCCTTTCTAAAATACCAAAACAAAACTTTTACTAATGTCAATAAATCATACTCTTTACCAAATATCTCAACTATTTCACTCTTCGTTTCCTTATTTAAATCATTTAAATGATGCATTTTTAATTGTTTTATATTGTTCCAAGACAATCTACGATTCGTATTCAATAAATAATATACGTTACCACGTTTTTTTAATAAACCCCGCTTCATAAACAAATCGATCGTCTTTTGAGCTAATAAAGTCTTCGTATACTTCTGATCTTCACCTCGAAACTTCTTTTTAAAATCATCAGATAAATCATCCATTCTTATCTCCTTGCAAACACCTTTGTTTTTATAATTTTTGTACAACTTGGAACCACCTATTTCATCTATTTTGACATCCTCTACACAATTAGAACACTCGTATAACACATACCTAATAAACTCGTCCAATGATTCTATATCATCAACACTATCACCTACAAATAAGTTAGCCAATGATACTTTTGATACAGGTTTATCTATACGCAATGTAGTATCCAAACCCCCACCAGACTTATCCTCATCCTTATTAAAATAATTATTAATTCGTGCACATAATAATTCCTTAGAAGATTTGTCCTTTGACGTTAATTTTATATCAAGGTCTTTACATATTTTTAAAAGATCTTCCTTTGTCCACCCACCTAAACCTTTCTTACATAATTTTTTTTGAAAATCTTGTTTTGTAAATTTCTTCAATTCAGTTGGTTTTTTCAACTTCAACACAAGTTTTGGAAATTTTAATATCTCATCTGATATTGACTTTTCATCTTTTGCCAATTTAGATAATTCTACGCTATCACTTACCTCTGGTTCTTGTTCTTTTTTACTTAATCTTAAAATGATCTTTGGTGCTTTTGGTGGCTTTGGTATTACGCTATCACTCACGCTATCACTCACGCTATCACTCACGCTATCACTCACGCTATCACTTACGCTATCACTCACGCTATCACTTACGCTATCACTCACGTTATCACTCACGCTATCACTTACGCTATCACTCACGTTATCACTCACGCTATCACTCACGTTATCACTCACGCTATCACTCACGCTATCACTATCGCTCACGCTATCACTCACGCTATCACTCACGCTATCACTCACGCTATCACTCACGTTATCGCTATCGCTCACGCTTACCTCAGGTTCTTGTTCTTGTTCTTTTTTATTTAATCTTAAAATGATCTTTGGTATTTTTGGTGGCTTTGGTACAGGTTCTTGTTCTTCTTTTTTACTTAATCTTAAAATGATCTTTGGTATCTTTGGTGTCGCCTTTTTTTCAACAATTGGATACTTGTCACCATATTTTGCAACAAAATCCTGTAATAAATCAACCTCTTCTTGACTAAACAACATTTCTTCTTGACTACCCAAAACCCTCCTAACCTTATCCATCAATGTCTTCATCTTACAATTGTTATCTTTACAAGTATCATCAAAACTTTCATCGATAGTCCTTGTCAATATATTAGATATCTTATCCATTAAACTCATCCTTTTCTCTGCACCCTCTCTTTTCTCTGATAATAACATCTTTTCTGATTCTACCTCAAACAAACGCTCTTGCTTTTTCTTCTTATTGTACTCTATTAATTTAGCTATATCATTCAAAAAATTATTTACAAAATCATTCAAACGTACATATTTATGCATCATCTCATACTCTGATTCACTTACAGTTTTATCAACGCCATTAATAACATCTTGTATTACATCTAATGCTGCTTGTAACACATCTATATCTAATTTATTTTCAACGCGTTCACCTAAAAATAACACGACTTTATTTCTCAAATCACGCAATACTAAAGGTGATTTTTCCACATTGTTTCTAATAAACTCATATACTTTTTTAGTTATACCACTCGATGATTCTATTTTTTTACTTATTATATTTTTCCAATCCTCTATCCTCTCTCTATAAACAGGACCCCATAATATATTTCTAGATATATCAGAATCACCTATAACCATACCACTCACTAATTCTTCTGGTAATATAAAACTCTTCTTAATATATGTCGATTCCTTTCTAGGAACTAATTCGTATTTAAATTCTGTCTTTTTAACATCAAGTTCAATCATCATACCAAGCATCTCTTGAATTAATCTATTAAAACATCCAAATAACATCTTTACTCTGTCAAAATCCAATTTCGTACGTTTTAACTCTTTACACACAAAAACTTCCGGTAATTCAACCAACACTGATCTCGCAACAGAACCTGTAAAATAACGCTTGTTATATAATTTACTTATATACATAGATTTACCACCAAATTCACCTAATACAACCAATTCATATGCAACCAAACACGCTATTATCAATTGAAGATCTATAGATGAAGAATATATATAGAAATTTTCACCAGAATCCATAATGATCTTGTCAAATCTGCCCAATACATCATCAACCTTTTCAACCAAATTAAATATATTTAATATATTTTCATCCAAATCAATAGAACGCAACACATTTTTTATTAAACTAACATATTTCTGTTGTTTATCAGACCAACCCTTGAACACCTTAGATACACGTTCAACATCTCTAAACGTAAACGTCTCTTTACCTTCTGTGTCTTCTATGTCTTCTGTGTCTCGTGTGTCTTCTGTGTCTTCTATGTCTCCTTGTAAACCAAAACGATCTATATCTCTTTCATCAAACTCAAGATCTTCTTGGTCTTGTTGATCTAGGTCGCCTTGTTGATCTAGGTCGCCTTGTTGATCTAGGTCGCCTTCCGAATAATCTTCTTCATCTAATACAGAACCAAAACTAAATCCTGGCATCATATCTCTTATTTCGTCCTTTGATATTTTAATCATTTCATTACTATCTAATGTATATCCAATAAAGACCTCAGTGTCTTTATCAACTTTTGTTACATTAAAATATTTACCATTTTTTAATAACAAGTCCTTGTAAAAAATAATATCTTCATCAACTGTTAAAGGCATATCATCCATAATAACACCAACTCTCTTTTTATATATATTTCTTATAACACCCTGAATACCATTTAATGGACCATTCGTTATTTCAACTAAATCACCTTCAATAGGAATAACATCACTTTCATCTAAGAAAGCAACTTTTTTACAACTACCCAAATACATATTGTTACCTAAACTAGTTAATATAACACAATTATCTATAATATCACCTTTGTTCAATTCTGTATATGATACAATATTTTCATTCACACTAACCTCTAGTTCTAATTTACCAGGTATTGTATATTTTATATCAACTTCTTTACCCTTGTATACACCACTCCTCAAAATGCCATACTTAGAATGACGAAATACAACGTCGTTTGTAATTTTATTTGTAACCCTTCTATCAATTTCAACAAGTTTGTCTTCAAGTTTGTCTTCAAGTTTGTCTTCAAGTTTGTCTTCAAGTTCAAAATCACCTTCTATTTCTCTTATTAAATCATTAAACTCATCATCATCACTTGACGAATCACTTTTATCTTGATTCTCACGATTTAATATAGCTTCAGACAATAACTTATCCAAATCTTCTATATTCATTCTTTTTATTAATATTCAATAAAAAAAATAACATAAAATGCACCTTATACATTAATAAGTAAAGGCATATTAAAGTTAAAGGCGTATTAAAGTTAAAGGCGTATTAAAGTTAAAGGCGTATTAAAGTTAAAGGCGTATTAAAGTTAAATGCATATTAAGTTAAATGTGTATTAAAGTTAAAGGCGTATATTATTATATTATTTTGTGTATATGTTATATTATTTTAGTTAATTATACATTAACAGTTAATTTGACTATTTTGTTTGACAAATCTTCATAATCATCTCCACAAGATCTCTTTAAACAAATAATTTCTCTTCTCTTCATCAAAGATTCTTTTTCTTCCATAATCGTCTGTAAACTATTACTCTTCTCCATCTTTTTCTTTTCAACAAATATCTTTAATTTACTTGAAAAAATATCAAATGTCTTTTTCAACTCTCTAAATTTTAATTTATCCAATTTATCATCAGAATTTTCCAATCGCTTTAATACAAAAGGAGCATTATCAATGTTATCTATAACAAATTTGTAAATAAGTTTTGAAAGAGCCTTGTCTTCTTTCTCTAAACGATCATTCAAGGAACTCTTCAATTTTCTTATCAATTTTTGAGACTCTGGACCCCAAATAATCTTATTTGCCGTATCTACTTGTCTATCATTTACAATATCTTCAGTTGTTAAAAAATATTTAGGATATTGTCTGATAGTATTCGGTTTAGAAATAGGAATCCATTCCAGTTTACAATCATCAATACTAAAACATACTTTACCAAACCAATGATTCAATAATGTAAAACAACGTTCCATCATATCCTTTATAATGTCTGCATACTTTCCATTTTTATACAACATTTTCAAGTTTTTCTTGTCTTCACGTGAAGTCTCTATTAATTTCCAACAACTAGTTTCATCAAGATTTTCATACACATTAGTATAAACACTATCCGTTATAGACGACTTTGTCATATAACCAGAATCATACAACTTAGAAACATATTTTCTAAAATCATAAATAGTCACATTATAACCATTCTTTATCATTTCATATATATACAAGCAAGCAACCAAATATTTAACATCTGTACTTTTCCATTCCAAAACAGAAATCTTTTCTAATTCGGATTTTAAAGTATTAACTGCATCAACCACTTTGTCCAATAATGAATATTTCTCATTTGTCTCTCCTATTATCGCACTACACTTTTCAATCATCTTCATATACTCTTTTTCATCTTTGGAAAATTTTTTATCCGAAAATCCAGATCTCTCAAAATCCTTGAACGTTTCTTTCATTTGACCTTCATTCGAATCAAACACATAATCATCAACATTTTCTCTATCATTATCATTATCGTGATCCCCATAGTCATCGTTTGAATTATCAATGTCATCGACATCATCACCGTTGTCATCTGAATTGCAAGGCAAAATTTCATTTTCATCATATAATACTTGTGAATTATTATCTAAATTATACTTTTTAGTATTGGTATCGGTATTGTAAATAACCATAAAACCTGACATAGCCATATCAATATCATCTGTCTTTATAATTGTTTCCGCATAAGTTGTTCCAATCTTTTCAACACCGGAAATACAATCATCATACCATTCCTTTACCTCAAAATAATTACCATTCTTTAATAATAAATCCTTGTAAAATACATCCGATACATAAATTTTTCTCTGTGTATAATAACCATTTACATATATGTAATGATTATGTATCACTTTACATAAAGCATTTATACTTACTTCTAATGAAGCTTCCTGAATATCAACCAATTCACCTTCAGAATTTTTGTAAATACCACTTTTTACTTTTACTCTCTTACCATCAATCTTCACCATCGATTTACTTACACTCAAAAATTTTTCATTCACTACAAGATATTGTTCAGGAATTTCCAAGCATACTTTACCATACTTTGCAAAATAATCAACTTCACTTTTTTCTGAACGTTTACAAACCATATAATATTCATCAAAACATTCATTCTTCATCACCAAATTTTTTTCTCCATACATATTATAAATTTTATCAGTCAACAAACCATCTGAAAGCATTTTCATAACAACATTAACATCATTCTTTGACACACCAAATTGTTTAATATCCATCATTACAACTTCATACGATGTATCATATACCTTTAAAATCTGACCAACTCTTTGAACTTTACCATTCATAAAAAATACAAATCTTACAAAATGATCCATTGGTAAATTAATTTCTTGTACAGTCTCACCTTCAATTAACACCTTGTACAAAACATCAATTTTAGATACTATTTTATCACCATTCAAATTTAATTTGTCACCAATTTTCTTGTCCTTGTAATCTTTAATAAACACATAAGAATAATTCTTTAACATAAGATTTACCTTTTCAGGCAAACACTCGTACACAAAACCATCATAACCTTTGTATTCACCAGTCTTCATTACAACATTAATACCGTGCACAAAACCATTTTTTTTAATATTTTTTTCTGTTTTTACATTTTTTTCTGTTTTTACATTTTTAATTGCTTTAGAGTTGTTGTCATTGTTGTTGTCATTGTTGTTGCGATTGTCATTGACATTGTCATTAATGTTAATGGATGCGAATTGTTGTAAAAAGTTAAAAGACATTTGTTTTCTTACAAACTCGAAAAAAAATTCAATTTTTTATTTAGTCTAGGTCACAAATTCAGATACAGTGTATTTTCTAGTCGTAATTCCCATAATTCATCATAAGATACATAGGTTATTTTGTTTATATTTATCAATGTACATTCAGTGTCAGTTTCAGTCTTCGACATATTAAACGTCTTATTCCAATAAGATTTCATTTTGTCATATGTATATCTAAAGTAATCTAATGTTAAATAATAATTCATTTAATCTATATTTTTATTTTAATTTTGTAAAATTTATCTATTTTATAAAATTTATCTATTTTTAATCTGTTCTCTTTCCACAAAATATATACTCTATAATATTCTTTGGTTGTTTTTCATCACTATTCTTATTTGACTTGAATCTTTGATACTGTTTCTCATAACATTTTACATCATTCCAACCTGCATTTTTTAATAATTCCATCATATCACTCTTTGATACAACACTCTCAGATGAATAACTTATAAATATATATCTTGATCTAATTTTTGATAAAACAACCTTGAACTCCTCAAACGCATCACGTTTTGAACAAAACTTTGATTTTGTATCTACCAATTCTCTTAATCCCGTCTTACCCTTTATCTTTGGATTATCATAACGACTAATTGTCTCTAATAAATGATAATTATCGTGATAACTTCTATTTGCAACATAAGGAGGATCCATATAAACAACTTCATAATCGGAAAAATCTTTACTATTCAACAAATCACTAATATTACTATTATAACATTCGTGTTGTATATCATCATCCACTAAAGATTCAACAAGACTCCAGTTTAAAACTATATTTTTCAAAGCAACTTTCTTGTATTTTTTTAAATACGCACCATACACACTAGCAATATTACTCACAGATGATACCGCATATAATAACAATTTTAACAATAAACGATACTCTTTATCATTCAAATCACCCCTTTCTCGTAAACGATTTATATGTTTCCTTATATAATCCGTCTTATAACCATTCATCTTTGTTAAATATAACCTATAATCTGGACCAGCTTCTGTATAATTGCTATATATAAAATAACTACCTGTGTCTAGATTGTCTACATTTGGCAAATCAATTTCTTGTACCTTAGATAATTCATCATTTAAACCATCAACAATCTTTTTTAACTTTTGTATATCCATTCCATTTTTTGACCAAACAGATGATACCACATAAGCATAATTTTGAATGTCATTAGTTAAAATTTTATTACAACCACCTTTTAATACATCAAATGATACAACACCTGTACCACTACATATATCAGCAAAACTAGTAACCTCTTTATAACTACTCTTATTAGTATAATCACATACTGTATCTTTTATAAAGTCCAACAACTTCATCTTACTACCCAAATAATTAAAACTCTGAAAACATAACTTTTTTTTCGTATTCTTTTCTTTCGTATTCTTTTCTTTCGTATTCTGTTCTTTCGTATTCTTTTCTTTCATATTCTTTTCTACTGTAAAAGAGTATTTCGTTTTTAAATTATAAACGTCCACAGATAAATTTTCAATATAACCACTCTTTATCATTTCAACTAATGTATCAACATTAAAACGAAACTTTACACAATTCCTATTTTTATGAATCTGTAACTCTCCAATAGATAAACGCTTTTCATTTAAGTTTAGCTCATTAACATATACTGTATTCGACTCGTTCCAATCACATAATAACTTTGACGTAGATAAAAACAACTCATTCGTAAATCTAATATCACCTCGCCTTCTAATTATATACACAATCCCTTTATCAAATTTATATATAATCGTCATATCACAACAAAAACAATTTACTAAATAATTTGTTAACATATCTATCTTATTATCCATAAAATAATTCTTAAATGTTTC
>Ga0102831_1001208_pt1 | contig 11015 bp, 14 predicted proteins | sample ColrivemetaGS747_FD_84508 | JGI IMG/M metagenome (GOLD analysis project Ga0102831, IMG submission 84508) | Estuarine microbial communities from the Columbia River estuary - Freshwater metaG S.747 | ecosystem: Environmental > Aquatic > Marine > Intertidal zone > Estuary | place: USA: Columbia...
ACAATGTTGCCTTCGGCATCAATTGTTTGTTTTTTTGCTTTTGCCATATTGGTTATTTTATGTTCTACAAATATAGATAAAAAAAAGAACCCCACCATAAGGCAGGGTTCCTTTTATTAATCTGTAAAGATTAGTAAGTAACTGAAATGTATTGATTTGCAGCAAACACTTGCACACCTGCGTATGCCATATGATGCACATTCAATTCCATTTTGTCTGAAGTTGGAACTTTAGCTAAAGCACCAGTTTCCCAAACTTTCACTTCTTTTCCTGGCTCTACTTCGTTAGAAACGATACGTAAAGAAGGAATTTTGTCTCCAGTTTGAGCATCACGACCTTCTTTCATAGGAATTAAAATACCACTATTCTTGTATAAAGAAGTTCCTGGAGTTACTCCATAAACAGCTTCAGCATTGAATGGTAAGTATTTCTTCATATGGAAAGTTGTACCGTCAATCTTGATAGAATCAAAACCGTACTTCACAGCAACGTCTTGAGAACCACCAGCATTAGCCCAAACGATAGCACCATTTTGATACTTAGTAAATAAAGCATCATCAACTGCAGTTCTTAAGTAAGAATCCATTAAGAAATGGTATTCACTAGCACCACCGTTGAAATCAGCTAAACGAGCGATAGCGTGGAAATCATCAATATCAAATGCAGAGTTAGTACCCCACTGATAAGTTTGACCACCAGCTTTAATTTGAGGAATTAAACCAGTTGTACCAACTGTTCCAGAAATGTTATCAGCAGCAGAACCAAACATCAATTTGAATTCTTTGTTATTCATAAAGCGACGAACAGCCTCATCTAAACCTTTGTAGGTATAGTAAGCTTGACCGTTAACTTCAAAATACAATTCTTCAATCTTAGCACGGTCAGTGATAGAAAAGTCTTCACGAATTTCAGTTGTGTAGAACATTTTCTTTTCAGTCAAACCAGTCATAGAGTTGAATTTGCTAGAAGCTTCACCAGCTTCAGTAATTCCACGGAACAATAAGAAAGCTGTAGAAGTAGCACCTAAGTCATCATTAGCATCAATTGCAGCTAATAAAGGCTTAATAGTACAAACAGTTGCAGAAGCAACAGCTGTAATTTTGTACTGAACTCCTGTTGCAGCATTCTCAACAACTTCACCTACGCGTAATGGAGAAATACCACCATTAACATAAGAAGAAGAGATTGTAACATCAATAGCAGCACCTGCAGCAACTGATGCTAATGCACCACCACTTAATTGAACTGCACTATGTAATTTACCGCGAGATTCAAAGTGAAAGAATTCTCTTGAAGGAACTGTAGCTTTCATACCTAACGCCTCAAGTAATTGAGTGTAGTTTTGAGAGCCATATTTCTCAATAAACTTATCGTAGTATTGAGGTTTTAGGATAGATAAATCAGACACAAATTGTCTGTTTACTTGTCCTGTAGAGGTAACAACGTTACCTGGTTGAAGAACTGCCATTTTTTAATTTTTTAAATTATTTTTAAATTATTGTTTATAGACTAAACATTTTGCCTACCATCTTATCGTAATCACTTGTATCAGCTACAGCAGCTTGTCTAGGAGCGTTACTGTAATCAATATTTTTCATCCCCTTCAATAAATCTGACTTCGCTTTGCTTACCGCTTGGGTAACCATAGAGTTGACAATTTTATCTCTGTTTTGTAAGAAATAGACGTCTTCTGCTAATTGCTTGGAATCGTACTTACCATCCTTGTAGTAACGAGGCCCGTAAAAAGACTCTAAATCAAAAGTTTTCAAATCGCTTTGAAGTTGTGCTTTCTCCTCTGGTGACAGAGCGTACTTGCCGTCAAATTGGACTTCCTCGTCCTTGTAGCTGACGTTAAATCCTTCAAAGCCTTTCAAGCCATCTTCAATGCTTTTTTCAAACACCTCTCTGGCTTCTTGATACACTTTTGCATTTTCTTGCTCTTGAGATTCTAAATACTGATTAACAATATCGTCTGTATTAACAGGCGCTTGTTTTTGTTGTAAATGACTCAAGATATCTGGAAAGCTAATGTCCTGTTTTAATGTTTGCAAGTAATCTTTCGCATCACGAACATCTTTCTTTAATTCCCTTGCAATCGCTTTTTCTTGCTTCTCTATCTGCTTATTTTTAGCAGTAATTTCTTCTTCTGACATTAAAGATTGGTCAAAATCTTTATCAGCAGAATATTTAGAAGCAAATTCTTCCTCAATCTCTTGAGGAGTTAAATCTGGATAATCGTAAGCTAATCTTAACTTTACAATATCAGATTCACTCATCGTGTCCAACTCAGAAAGAACTTTTTGTTCATACAATATGTCTGCTATTTCGGATACGTTCCCGCTAACTAGACCATCGTATATATTTTTAGCTACATCATTGTTCCACTCAAATCCAACAGCTTCTGGCTCTTGGGTTGGTGTTTCAGTAGTTTCAATTTTTGTTTCAGTAGCTGTAGGTTCTGATTTAACCTCTTGAGCAGTCTCTACTGGTGTAGATTCTGTTGGAGTACTTTCAGTGCTTTCGCTAGCTGTTTGTGTTGTTCCCTCTTGAGGTAACTCCACTGCTTGTGCTTTTTCATTTGAGGTATTTAAGTCATTGGAATAACTTGATACATCAAACGGGTTGATTTCTTGCTCTGTCATTTTTGGTTTATTTTGTTATGCAAATATATAAATTATTGTGGTTCATTGGGTTGAGGTTGTTCACCTTGTTGTTGAGCTTCCATTTGAGCTTGCTCTTGTTCCATTTGAGCTTGCTGTTGAACTTGCATTTCTTCTTGTTGCTTCTTAGTAAAATAAGAATTAACTATTGATTGCAAAGCTTCATCAAGAGGTTTGCTTAACTCAAATGATTTAAGTAAAACATTTTGTACAAATTCTTGCTGAGATAAGTCTTGTTTCATCTTCATTTCTGTAGAAACCATAGTTACCTTAGTTTGACCTTGCATTTGTTCTAATTGCATATCTGCTTGAGCCTTAGCTTGAATAGATTGCTGTTGAGACTGAGCATTCATTTGTGAATTCTGCTGAGCCTTTTGCATATCATATTTTTGCTTATTCTTTTTAGCCTTTGTTAAATACATTTCAGCTAGTTTAACATTCTTAATGCTTCTAACTCTAAATGCATCTTCAAATTCAATCATACCTGCAGACAAAGCAGTTTGAATCATTGCTTCAAGAAATTGTCTTTCTCTGTCGTCTGGCATTACTTCAATCTTAACATCAAATGCTTTGCCCTTTATTTTATCTGGACTTAAATAATCTTCGTACTGCTTTCCTCCGTACAAAACAGAATCATAAAGTAATAAAGATATTTTAAATGCAGTCTGCTCGTATATGTTTAAATAAGCATCATATATAAAATCTGTTGCATTGTTAGATGCTTGTATTTGAGACTGTTGGACACCTAATCCTGTTTTTGGATTAACTGTAGCACCTTCTCTATATTCATTTACTCCAATCTCATCTCTTAAACGGTCTAGGTAGTGATTATAAACCATAATCAACTGTTGGATTTGGCTTACACTACCAGAGTTTGGAGCTTCTTGAATTGGAACTTGATTTATACTATCTCCATCTTCTGTTCTACGCTTATAGTAAATATTACCAGTTTGGTCATAAACAGATTGTAACTCTAATGGAGTCAATGCTTTAGCTTGCCCGATGTTAATATCTGATAAAGAATCAATATCTATAATCAAACCAGATGGTCTAAGTTTAGCTATTAATTGTTGAATCTTAAGGTGAGCTAATGTCATTTGACGAATAGAAGTTTCCATCCTTTCTGGAATAGCCATATTCTCTAAGTCAAGGTTTTCGTGCATATATACACTATAACTAAAATAAGCATTAGCCATCTCCTTTGTAGTAGAAGGCTTAATCATATTCTTAGCTACTCCCCACTCAAGCATCATATCACTATTTAACACATATACTCCACGATATATAACATACATATCCTTTGTAATTAACTCTTTGTTATCACCAAGTCTTTGAGGAGCTTTATCTTTTCTATCAACAGCAGTAAGATTGCCATACTTGTTAGTTTTGGCTTGATACATCATACTGTCTATTGTTTTGATTTCATAATCCAAAACATCTACAGACCAATCATCATAAGGTCTATCAATAGAATATCTAAATCTGTCATCCCATTTAACAGTCTGAGTATATTGCTTTGCTTTTTGAGCTAGCAAAAATATTTTCTCTTCTGGCATATCTGGGTATGTATTTCTAATATCCACCAATTTCATAGAAATAATCTCTCCTATAAATGATACATCTCTAAAATCATCATAGTTTGAAAATCCATAAAAACTATTTTCTGGGACTACTCTTCTAATATTAATTTTACCATTAGCAGTAGTAGTAACTTTAGTAGCACCTAATCCCGTCTCTGCTATATCTTCTATCAATTTTCTTTTTATAACAGGCCATCCATTTTCATAGAATACAAAATCAGCACCTTTCTCAAATAAAATCTCTTCTGGCATTTGATATTCTAGACCAAAGTATAATTCTAATTCATCATAATCAGCAGGGGTAAATTCTCCTTCTGACATTAACTTAACTCCTACTTGCTCTTCAATGCCTCTAACTTCGTCTCCAAAATTCATTCTGAATTCAGCTTCATCTCTATCGTACTTCTTTCTTTCTACAGAAACGGGGTCAACAGCAGTTGCTTTTACCTTCTAATCTATTTTAATAAAGCAAACAATAATGACCTGCATAAACTTAGGTGCAATAGCTGGAGCTTTCATATCTAGATTTACAAACGCTTCTTTTCCGTCTACGTTTAACAAATCAAGAAACTCAGCCATTGGCTGTTTACCTCTTGAAAACTTTCTATTCTTTTCAAATTTCTTATTACGTCTATTGAAATAGCCGCTGTTGTAAGCTCTTTGTAAAAACTTAGATATCTTTAGGCCCTCGGCCGTATCTCTCTTCAATCTTGAATTGCCAAGATGGAAATTGAGAATTTCTTTATTTACTGGATTGTTATCACTCATAAGTATAGCAAAAGTACAAAATTACATTACACGGTAATCTTATATGTTTTTAATGGTAAAGCAGAGAGTCTAATCTCCTCTTTATGACTTTCCAAAGATACACCAGAAAGAAGACTAATCATAAAGGCGACAGTCCTATCAAATGGAGTACGATTTTCGTGGTCATACGCTAAAAGCTCTTCTAGTAAATCATTGAAGTATATTTTCTCGCAATGATTCTCTATATAAGAAATAGCTGTATCTAATTGTCTGGCCATAGCAAATGCATCAGCAGAAGCTACCCCATATTTCCCAGGGCCGCCTTGTCTTCTTTTGAATCTGTCTATAGCAGCCATTGGCGTCTTTAATAAATAAGCCTTAAATCCTTTGTTCTGGAAATAGTCTACAAAATCATCTCCTACGTCATTCTCATAACAAGCCTTGTATCCATAGAATACAGCTGCTTTTAACATTTCATCGTGAAACATACTTTTAAGTCTAGGCCTTCCCACATATTCTGCCACTGGCATACCTGTATTGTTAGGGTCTTTCATATCTAGCTTTTCAAATATATAGCAAGCACCCATAGACCCCTTGCCACTAATGACAGAGGATTTGAAAGGGTCAATACCACTAGAGTAGATATGATTATTTGCAGGAGTCTTATATCCTCCAATTTCTACCCATTTATTCTGCATCTCTTTAGGAGGGAACTTGTGAACAAGCCAGCCTCCTTCTTTGTCATCCGTCCAATCTACAGTCTTATTATCTTTCCAATACAACCTAACTCTACGGATAGGCGCATTCTCTTCTTTTAAGAAATCTAGTTGATTATATATTTTTTCAGCATTGAAATAGCATTTCTTGGCATCAATCATAAATGCCTCATTCTCATCAAATGGGTTCATACGAACCTCTTCTGATAACTGCTCTTTGTCTGTAATTAACTTTCTTTGGCTAATCAAGTACTCCTTGCTTCCCATTTCAATCTTAATGCCGAACCTTTCGTAGATATACTTCTTTTGCCTATCAGTAGGTGTATCAATAATTGACTGTCCGTATTCGTCTATAAATCCCTCGTAGCCATCGTAGGCTGGACAGAAGTATCTGTATAAACCAGAAGATGTCATTTGATTTTCAAAATGATTAGAAGCGTCGTATAGTTTCTTGTAGGGTTCCCCTCCAGACCTAGCATCGTTAGCTGTAGATGGTATCAAGCAGAATCCTACTTTAATAGCTCCTCTACCCATAGTCTTTTTTACAATCGGCCAGTACTGGTTAACAGATACCTCCTTTGGCCACTTGCCTGCCTCATCCATTAGAAGGGCAGTAACACGACCAGAGTCATAAGAGTTAAGAGCAGTATTTTTATAATTAATTTTTGACTCTAGGCCAATATCATCGTCAAATATCTTTCCCTTCTCTCTACCTTTTACCTTCTTCTTATCTTTCTTTTTCTTGAATACTAGCTCTGTCTTAGTCTCCTCATCTTCAGCCCTGGGTTTAAGAAATACAGGAAGGTTTCTATATCCGTTCATTACCATATACACAAACGCATCACTTGCATCTTTTCCTGTCTTGGATATAATACCACAGAAAGATTTACGCTTAGTTATAGACTTCCATACAAGGTATGCTGTAGCTTGAGAGGTAGCTCCTTCACGACGCTTCTTAATACGGACAATTCCAAAGCAATAGGGCAATGCCTCGCAGTAGTCTTGGAAAAAGTAATACCTTCTGTCTACATCTCTGTAGTCTGGATTGTTACCATCCTCTAGTGTCCAATAGTTTAAATAAAAATAATGTAGCCCTGTAATATAGGTTACTTGCCCGTTGTTTAAAAACCAGTACCCATCATTAATTCTTCTCCACTCTTGTATAATAAAGTCCCTTTGCTCATCTGAGTATATAGGACTTCCATCTTCGTCAAACTCTAATTCATCAAATATATCTGGCGCTTCTGTTTTGTAAAACTTTTGGTCTTCTTTCTCTAGGTCTACGTTATCAATAACTTCTGGCTTAGCAGGAAGTTTATACTTTATTCCATATACTTCTATATAACTACTCATTTGTTTCAAAATGTTTTTTAGTGAACTTATCAATCTTGTCAAACATAGATATACCTACGCCATTTAAAGCGTATGCTTTTACAACTTTTTCTTTTGATATATCTTCTATAAAATTATGCTTTTTAAAATGAGCAATCATTCTGCTAAATTTATTTGGAGAATTTGGAAAGTCTCTTTTATAATCATTGGCAGTAAAATACGCATACCTACCAGCCCATAGCATAAAAGAACAGAATCTTAGTTTCATCCCAAGTATTTCAGATACCTGTTCTATCTGTAATAAGAACTCGTACATCTTTTTTACAGAATAATCTTTTACTCTAATCTTATTGATACCTATCTCTACTCCTTTCTTTTTAGCCTTACTTCTTTCATTTACAGCAAACCTTTGTAGATTAAATATATGCTTTTGCATCCTATATATCCTTTGGTCTCTTTTAAGAAGCTGGTATCTTAGTTCATTGTACTTCTTATTCTTTTCTTTTCGTACCTCTCTTACCTTGTTCTGATTAATCTTCATTCTATGACGCTCCATCTTAAGCAAGTTCTGCGTTTCTATATAAGCCTCATATACTTCTTCTCTAGTAGCGTCTTTGGTTATATAACTCATCTTACAAGCTGTTCAATTAATGGCTTCTGTCTTGACTTATCTTTCTCTTCATCTCCTGTAAGGGAGTTGTCAAGTTTAAGTTTTTTCATTACATCATTAATCTCTCCAACACTATTAAACAGCTTTAATACTCTCTCCCAAGAGCTGTCTTGTCTGTCAGCTAAGTCTAGCCTAGTTAAATCGTTATTATTTAATAACCCAGTAATCTCATTTAGCTTACGATTGAGTGCATAATAAGCACCTACAATTCCATCGTCCTCGTATAGTTTTATTTTTTCTTTGTCGGTCATACAGTTTCTTTAGCTAGGCAATCAGAATATTTAAGTCTGATAATTGTTTCTTGTTTGCCATTTATGTTATGCGTCATCTCGTAATCAGAGTACTTATAAGTAACAGCTATATCCCCTACTTCAAAGTCTGTGATAGAGTCTGGCTTAGCAAGTATCTTTAATTTATTAGGTATCTTGACTGGCTCTGATACTAATATGATTCCAAATTTAGATATAGGCTCTGGCTCGTATAATCTTTCTGCCAACATATAACCATCTAGTGGTATTAGTTTTTCTTCGTCTGCGCCAAAGTAAATAAAATTCTCTTCAATGGAGAACAGCTTGTGTCCGTGTGGGATACCTTCGTGAACCAACTCGCATTCGTCCCCCATACTACTGTGGTGTGCCAATACATACATTCCTGCTTTTAAGTTTTTATAATCGGTAAGTAAGATACCTTGAGTCAGTCCTGTTACACGACCATCCCAAGAGTATTCTGTAGCTATCTCTAAGCTAACAGACTTTCCATTTCCTAAATCTAAATTGTGTGATTTTTTTCCGTCAATGTCAACAAGTACAATGACGCGCCTTCCTACGGGCTTTATCTTATTGTAAAGATGTTTCATTTGCTTTGGTTATTTGCAAATATACGAAACGATTCGTATTTGTATCAGAATTATTTAAATCTTTCTCCCTTGCCAGAACTTTTTCCAGAACGGTATACTTGAGAATTTTTCCCCCATAAAAAATGGTAGGCCCACCATCCAGCAGATAGCTTAGATGAGTTTGCTTCTTTAGCGTGTCTTTGTTTGTATTGCTTTCTTGCCTCTGCGCTATAGTTAGAAGAATAACCTTTAGCTCCAAATCTAACCATACGTACTTTATCTCCTTCCTTAGCAAGTACTACTTTTTTATGAGTACCATCGGATGCATCTTTAGGCTTATTGTATCCACTAAATTTTTCTCCACGATAGTCTATCATAAACTACCATTTATTGGTTTTAAGTTTGCTATACTGCTTTGGCGGTATAGTTGTTTTAGACTTTGGTCTTGATATACCCATAGCCTTTCTAGCATTGATGTTATTTACTAGACTGTTCTTTACTCCAAGTTTATTTGTTTTCATCGTCCTTGTCCTTTATAGACTTTTGGCCTAGGTGAATTTTTATTATAAGTTTTTTTAGCAGAGCCTGTTTTGCGTTTGCCAAATGAAACCTTGTTACTATTTGCTTTAGTTGATTTTGCCACCTCTACGTTTTACAAATGATTCAAATTCGTCCTTAGACATTTCTATTTCGTTTCCGTTTTTATCTTTTACCTTATAGGTTTTTGTACCTTTAGCGTTTTTATCAATAGGTTTTTCTTGCTGTAATTTTACTTTACCCGAAGTAATATCATTTATTCTTTGGATAAACTCTCCTCTGTTATACATTTTAGTGGTGTCTTGTGCCTTCTTTGGCATTTCCAACTCCATTTTCTTCATTGTAGATAGTGCCATAATATTTATTTTTTTCTTAGCATTTTGAAATCTTCTGAATCTATCTTGCCATTTTTATTGGCATCTAGCTTACTTTGATTGCCTTTTAAACCAGCCTTTGTGGCGCTTTTCTTTGCCATCTTTGATTCCATTGTAACTGGCTTTTTCATTGAGTCCATCATGTTTTTATACATAAAGATAATTTTACCAAATATACGAAATATTTTTACCATTTATATTAGAAAATAATTGAAATGTTCTACATCAACATCTGGTTGAGGTACCCCCCGCGAAAATATTTTGCGTTTGCGTTTTGGGGTTTCCGTTTTCTTGCACTGAGTACCCCTGCTTGAGGTCTTGCCCTTGTCCCTTTGGTTTGGTGTTGGGGTTGGGCTGTGGCAAAGGGTTTGGGTTGGTTTATGTGTTATCTCTTGCACTTGGTTTTGGTAATGGTGGGGAGTCCTTGCCTTTGCTTATGTTATGGTGGGGGGTGGGGGTTGCTAAAGAAGTTAGTAGATTTAACAAATGGTTATGTTAATGTTTTGTGAAAGGTTGGTTTGTGTGTTCTAATTTACAAAAAGCGTTATTATATTGCAGTCGTATTAAGGGGATAACCCCACAAAACAAATAAAAAGTAATCAAATGAAAATTACAAACTTAAAAAGCAAAAGCGGAAGTATTGCAAATCAATTTCAAGTAGTTACCGAAAACGCTATTTATTTTCAATCTTATGAAAGTATTATCGTAAAAATTGAAGGCGGAAAAACTTACCTTGATAGTCATTTTTGGGACTATTCAAAAACCACTGGGAAATATCGCAACCAGTTTTTAGGAGAAGATAAAAAAGAAACCGAAAAGAAGATAAAAAACGGCATTTATATTTTAACAAATTTAAACTAATATTTTATGAATAATAAGCAAAAAGAAACAATTTTAGATTGTTTCGTAATTTTAAAAGGTGGCTACAATTTAACTAATATGTTAGAAAAAACGGATGCCGAAATTTTAGATATTTTAGTAAAAATATGCTTAGAAACTAATGAGGAATTTTGGCACTTAGTAGATGAAAATGCAAAATTAAAAGAAAAAATAAAATTATTAGAATATTAATAAAAACAATAAATTCAAATTTATGAAACTATCAAACGAAGAAAAACAAGCGAACAAAATCGCAAGAGCAGAAGCAAGGGAAACGGCTAAAGCATTGGCAAAAATAGAAGCCGAAAGAAACCAAAAGCCAGTTAAACAAATTCAAATCTCTATTGAGTGGAAAAAATCCCGAATGTGGGGAACGAATCCACACTTAACAGCGTGGGTAAGTTTTGAAGATGGCACAAGTACCCAATTTTGTTGCACTGCTTCGGGTTGTGGATATGACAAAGAAAGCCAAGTATTAAGCGACCTTTATAATGAATTTTTAAAATATACCCTTTACAATTTAGAAACGGCTGAAAATTTGCCCTACGGAATACGAGCAAAAAAATACAAAGGTTTTGAGGGTGGAATTGGGGTTTCTTGTTATTATGATATTTCAAAGGCAATCGGTGGCAAATTTGAAAAGGTGGCGACTGGTAAAACTTACGACGCTTATAAATATTCAAAA
>Ga0102831_1001209_pt1 | contig 11015 bp, 15 predicted proteins | sample ColrivemetaGS747_FD_84508 | JGI IMG/M metagenome (GOLD analysis project Ga0102831, IMG submission 84508) | Estuarine microbial communities from the Columbia River estuary - Freshwater metaG S.747 | ecosystem: Environmental > Aquatic > Marine > Intertidal zone > Estuary | place: USA: Columbia...
CCGCAATGATAGGCGGTGTTACCGCAATGATAGGCGGTGTTACCGCAATGATAGGCGGTGTTACCGCAATGATAGGCGGTGTTACCGCAATGATAGGCGGTGTTACCGCAATGATAGGCGGTGGAGTACAGCTGGAGCATGATAAAGTTGAAATGCTAAAGGCTTGTGAAACAAATGTTCCTCCTTGATTTGCACTTTGATAGGCTCTTAAAGTTCCAGACCTAGTGGTTCCGCAAGTTCCTACGTTTCCTGTCCATGAACCGCTGGAGCCATTACCAGTCGAGGCGGCAGCCCAACCAGTTGAAGTAAATACGTACCAAGAAGCAGAATCACTTGTTGTAAAGTCAATAGTAATGGTAGTACATGATCTATTTTCTGTAATTGAGTTGATTACAGGAGAAGGAACCGCAATGATAGGCGGTGTTACCGCAATGATAGGCGGTGTTACCGCAATGATAGGCGGTGTTACCGCAATGATAGGCGGTGTTACCGCAATGATAGGCGGTGGAGTTGCAATAATTGGCGGAGGAGGTGCAACGTAGTTATAATAAGTAAATGGAACATCGCTTCCTATTAAAACAACAGATCCTGAAGAAATTCCTTGACTTTGAACTATTTGTGAAAGACCAGAGTCGGATGTATTTGTTGAAGATTCTGAATATGTTAAGCTAGCTGCAGTAATTGATGTTTGGGCATTAGATCTGCTTGATCCAGTCACATTTGGAACAGACACTTTGCGTCTGCCATGTTTTCCAGAGTTTCTAATTGCCATTTATGTATCTTTCTTTTAAACGGTTAAATCGCCAAGAACAACCCACGAATTTAATGCTCTTTTAATCAAAGTTGCAGAACTCCACTGTGTTCTTAATTTTAATCCTGGCGTAGCATTTGGAGTAAACCCGCTACCTTGAATTGTTACTTGAGAAGATCCCGTTTGTAAAACATCTACAGTATACCCTACTGGGAATAGCCCAGAATCTACTATTGTTAGGGCCCCGCCGCCACTCATTTCAATTAATTTAAAAGCATCGCCTACTGCAAGTTGATATGCTGCAGCCTGTGCATTTGTTTGAACTAATTTGTTTAATTTAGTGTCTAACTCGGTTTGCGTTGCAGTTGATACTGGCTTGCTAGCATCTGATGTATTGTCAACAAGGCTTAAACCTACATCGGCTTTTAATAAACCTGTTGGAGAATTAAGAATTGGTGAGTTTAATGTTTTGTTTGTTAGCTCTTCTGTTCCCGCCAAGGTAACAAAGTCAGCATCTGACATTGCAGTATTAAATTGTGCTTTTGTTCCAGTAAATGTATTTGAACCCAAACTAATTGATTTATTTGTAAGCGTCTCTGTACTTGAAGCAGTAATTTTTGTTCCCAGGGCTGTAGCTGTTGTGGTAGCAAAATTTGCATCTGCCCCTAAAGCATCTGATAATTCTTTTAAAGTATTTAGCGTAGCTGGTGCGGAATTAACCAATCCAGAAATTGCTGTATCTGTATAACCTTTAACCTCTGTTATTGTATTGGTTAATTGTGTTTGTGGAACATATCCTGTAGCGTCAAGTTCGGCAACTCCGTCTGCGTTACCAAGTAGGCTCAGTGGAATATAAGTTTCTGGTAAGGTATTTCCTAATCCATCTACGGCATTGTCTACGTAAACTTTACTTGCAATTGTAGTATCTACTCCAAGAGTAATGGTGTTTGCTATGTCGTTATAAGTTTTGCTAATTCCTGTTCCCGCCGTAATTGCTAGCTCTACTGCATCCTGTGCAAGCTCCGCCAGTTCGCTTGGAATAACATTTAAATAAGAAAGAGCTGACCATCTAGATGTTTCATTTGAGGCAATTCCAATTTTAAATCTATTTACAGTAGTGTCAAAACCAAATTCTCCCATTTGTAAAATTGGATTATTTGCTGCCCAGTTTGCAGATGTGTCTCTTCTAAGCTGTAGTCTAATTGCCATTATCTAGCAACCTCCGTAATTCTAAGCCAAATTGATGTTGAGTTATTATCAATTGTAATGCTTTCATCTGCCGTGCCTCTTCTAGCTGCTACGGCAATTGTTTTTGCATTTGTACTGGAGTTAGTATATCTTCCAGTAAGCGGGAACAATGATCCAGTTCTTCCGCTTCCGCCTGAAGTAGTATTATAATTTGAGTATCCATAAGATATTTCAGTGTTGTCAACAAGTAATCTTGAGTGGTAATCATCATTTCCGCTGCCTGCATTGCTGTATTTGGATATATGAACATGCACAATTAAATAGCTTGATGAGCTTACTGGAGTATAGCTATATGTAATAAAACTTGTAGATGTAGTTGATGCTGCAATTGTTGCAGAAACAACTGTTACTTCACTATTATCAAGTATTGTATCTTTTAATACAGATCCTGCTGCTGCCCCTCTTACATATCCTGCAAAATTTGCATTTCCGTTATTATCTAAAATCATATTTGAAGCAGTATATGCACTATTAATAATTTCAAGTGCCCCAGCATCAGTTATACGCAAAAACTTATTTGGATCTGTAGCGCCAGATTTAGAGTTAATAATTTTTAATATGTCGGAGTATCCTGCCCCGCCGCCTTGTTGGTTTGCAGAAGATATTGTAAGTGGATAATTTGCATTATTTGATGACTGAGTTAAAGTAAATGGGGCAACTACTTCTGGGCCCGTTGCGCCTGTTGCGCCCGTGGCACCTGTTGCGCCTGTGGCGCCTGTTGGTCCATTTACACCTGTTGGTCCAACTACTGTTGAGTCTGCACCTGTTGCGCCCGTGGCACCTGTTGCACCAGTTGCGCCTGTAGCACCTACGCCTGTTGCGCCTGTTGCGCCTGTTGGTCCTGTTGCACCATCTAGACCGCTAGCTCCCGTGGAACCTGTTGGTCCTGTTGCACCTGTAGGTCCTGTTGGACCTGTTGGTCCCGTAGGACCCGCTATTGTGCTTGCTGCACCTGTTGGGCCTACAACCGTACTGTCTGCACCTGTTGCACCCGTTGGTCCAGTAGGGCCTGTTGGTCCCGTAGGACCCGCTATTGTGCTTGCTGCACCTGTTGGGCCAGGTATTGTGCTTTGTGCACCTGTTTCGCCTGTTGCGCCTGTGGCACCTGTAGCGCCCGTTGTGCCTGTTGCGCCTGTAGATCCTGTTGCGCCTGTTGCGCCTGTAGCACCTACACCTGTTGCGCCTGTGGCACCTGTAGGTCCATTATTATCTGCAGCAACAAATGCTAAAGCTGACCAAACTGATGTGCCGTTACCAATTTTAATTTTATTTAATGTTGTGTCAATTCCAATTTCGCCTGCTTTTAATACATATGTGGCGGAAGCCCATTGAGTTGTAGTTCCTCTTTTATGTTTTACCGAAGTGTTAATTGTCATAGTGAACCTGCATCAATATCTTTTGTTTCATCGTATTGGGCTGCAGAAGTTCCACCGTCAAATATTGTAAGTGCTGGATTATAGTTTCCTGCGTAAACGGTGTGAACATCTCCGTCATATGTGTGAACATGATTTTCTAATGTATATTGATCGCCAGCTGATCCAACTGCTAGCCACTCTGTGCCTGACCAAACTCTGAGTTCTGAGGCTGTGGTGTTATAGTATATATCTCCAACACGACCTGGTGCTGGATCTGTTAATAATTCAACGGCGTTAAGGGGGACTAATCTTTTTACAGACATTTAAATCTCCTTAACCAGTAATTACGACTCTGTATGCTCCACTTGCTGGTGCTGTTGCAAATCTTAATGTTACTGCATCTGTAGATGTGCGCTCTACATCTGTTTCAACAAGAGCTTTTGATCCTGCTGATTCAAAAACTTGAACAGTTACGTCTAGAGACCCTAAGTTGTGGTTTACTTGAATATAAGTTAAGCTTGATGGATTTGCTAAATCAGCTGCATATTTTCTTGCAATTGCATGGTAGTTAGTTCCATTATTTGTTAATGTCCATCGATCATCTGTTTCATTCCATAGAACTTCAACATCCGCAGAATCCCCACGCTCTACTTTTATTCCAGCATTTGCTGTTGGTGTGCCAGTTGCATTTGAGTTAAGGTTTACCTTATTGTCAACAATATTAATTTCTGTAGTATTTACAGAGTTAATTGTTCCTGTTACGTTAAGGTTTCCACCAACATTTAAATCATTAGTAATTGTTACATCATCTGGAAGGCCAATTGTTACTGTTGTGCCTTCGCCCGATGTAGGAGATACTGTTACTTCGTTAGCAGTTCCTTGAATATTTTGTACATAGTCTCCAGTCGTATCTGTTCCAAGAGCAACAGAATTTGGTGCAACTGTAGTTGTGATTGTTACATCCCCAAGATTTGTTATTGTTCCTGTACCAGTTACATCTCCTGAAAGAGTAATTGTTGGGTCTGCTACGTTAAAATCTAGTTTGCCATTTACATCGTCGTATGTTACTGAAATTCCTGACTCTGTATTAGAATCAATCATTCCTCCAACAATGTCTTGTACACGCTCAGCGTTTAATGTTACTGCGCCTGATGCTACTGTAAAGTCTGTTGAATCAAAACTTGCAACACCCTTGTTTGATGAGGTTGCATCTTCTGCTGATACAGTAATTGTATTATTTGTTACAGCTACATCAATTCCTTCTCCGCCTGCAACTGTTAACGTATCAGTTAATAAATTAACTGTGTCTGTGCCAGTGTCTCCAGCTATTGAAAGATTTGTAGCAACATCTGCTTCACCTGCAGCAGTCAAACGACCTTGCTGATCTACTGTAAATGTTGGGATCTTTGTTGTTGAGCCATATGAACCTGCTGTTACGGCGGTATCATTTAATTTTACTGTTAATGTTCCTGCGGTATCGTTGTAAGTTGTTGTAATTGCTGTTCCGCCAAGAATTGAAGAACCAATTAGGTCTTGAATAATTTCTGCGGAGCCAGACATCGGCATCCATGGGCCATTAGGAGAGGCAAGCCCATTGTAGTAGTACATGACATTGCTTAGGGAGTCATAATAAATCTGACCTAATCCTGGACTTGATGGTGCTGAACTTAAATTTTGAATTCGTGCATTGAGTAGCTCATTTTTGTTGAGGTCAATGTTGGTTACAAATAATCTTGCCATTTTTTACTCTCCTTTAGGACAGGTACGCTGTCCCTGAAAATGGTTGTGCCATTGTCAGTGTTATTTGGTTAATACTATTATAGTCTATTCCCGTTTCTAATATGTCTCCTGCAGAATTTTTTATAGTGACATTTGGGTTGTATCCTAAATTGTGTGTTATTTCAAGCCTGTATACTCCAGATACTGGCCCTGTTACCTGATTAATGTTCCATGGGTAGGTTAGTGTTCCTGTACTTAGAAGGTAGCTGTTTGCCCCTTCCCATGTTAAATCATTTGGTTTTGGGCCATAAAATCTAGTTGTGTACTTGTCGTAGTAAAAATCACCTTCGAGGCCTAGGCTATTTGATGGGGCGCCGTTTCCATTGAGTATAGTTTTTCCTCTAGGACCTTGCGGGCCAGAAGCAGAGATAACTACTTCATTTTTAATTTCAGTTACTATTACTTTTTCTACGCTCATATTGTCACCGATCTGCTTAAAGTTATATATCCCTCAAGAAGCTTTGTTCTATTTCCATTTGAATCTGTTACCATAATATCATAAGAAGATTTTGGATAAAAAAGACTATTGGTTTGTGCTGCTGTCATTGTAATTGTTAGCTTGCCTGCTGGTTGATCTATAACTATTCCGCCAGTTGGTGAGGACAAAGTAAATGCTAACTTAGATCCGCCTTTTGCATCTCTTACCTGCAATTTTGCAGATGCCGAGGTTAGCGCAATTGGAAGTCCAGCATTGTCTTTGTATTCGACAATAAATGAATATGTAGTATTTTGATCAATTTCAAAATTTTTTTGCGCTGACATAATATCTCCTAAAATAGGAAAACTCCTGTACTAATTTTAGCACAGGAGCAGTCCTAATAATGAAATTACTTTGATTCTGCTACGAATCCAAATTCCTTATTACTTGGGCTTAGAGCCTTAAGAATAACTGGAGCCACTGCGGCAAATCCACCCATCAAAAGATCTCTTGGACTGGTATTCCCAGTCATGTATAGAGCAATAGCTGCTGAAAGAAATGCACGTGCATAAGTTCCAAGCGCTGCTAAAATTTGTTCTGTCATAACAACTTTCCCATCTTTATTTAAATCTGCTTTTGCAAATTTAGCCATTTTGTCATCTCCTCGTGGGCAAGGTGCCCATGAATTTTCGGTTTACCCGAATACTATAAGTCTACCACTAAGCGGAAATATCCACAAGTTCACAGTTTCCGTCTGAACTGCAGGCAAGGGTGGCATTGGTAGATGTGCCATCCTCTGTTTCGTAAAAAGATAAATCCTCCCAACGAATTTCGTTGGGCATTTTAGAAACAAGGATTTCATATTCTTCTTTTGTTACTTCTTGGTATGGAGCCTGCTTGTATGAGTGATCTGAGTGGGGCAAGAATGAAATTCCAGAGACCTCGTCAAAATGTTTGTATACCCATGCCCCTACTTCCATCCATTCATCTTCTTTTACAGAAACTGTAATTGATGGCTTGTGCTCACACCATGCACGTTGATAAACTAACCAAATATTTAAATGCTCAATAGCGGTTAAATCATTTCTAACAATTGCACCTTCTGGTGCTTTAACTGGAAATGAAAATACGTATGTATCATTTGGCTTCATAACATCATCCTCTACTGGAATTCCAACTTCTTTTAAAAATGTAGAAATTGGATCCCCCTTTGCTCCACGTACTGTGCGAACATAGTGTGGAGAATGCCAAGCATGCATTCCTGAAGATACCCCGACCAATTGAGATACTGTTCCTGATGGCTTTACACATGTAATAGCAGCAGACTCAGGAATCCCAATTTTCCCAGCCTCATCTTTATTCTTTGCTCTTGCTGATTCTCTAAGAGTCATCAAGAAAGCTTCTAGCGAAACAAGGTCTTCTTTTCCTGACATAAACTTATGTCCAAATTGTCCAGTCAAGGAAACACCTAGCAGGCGTTCTTCTTCTGTATTGTCTTTCCAGATCTTACGAATATATTTAAAGTCGGTAAGAGTAGACTGCCATGTTCCAAGAATAGTTGCAAGTTCTACTTTGCGCTGAATATCTTTCTTTGTATCATTTTCACGCAATACGACTTCTGAAAGGTTACAAAACTGATAAGGACGTAGAATAATCTCTGAGCACGGGTTAGTTCCATAGTGTATATCTGGATCTCTTCTTCCATACTTGGCTGCTTGGGCTTGAGCTGCGGCCACATTGTATATACCTCGTTCTCCAGACTTTGAATCATATAAAGATTTCCATTCTGCAATAAATTGTTCCATGTCTGGCTTGCGTGAGTAAGCAACAGAGTTGTTAGACAAAGCACGTTGTGTATTTGCTTCCCACCAATTGCCTGATTTGGCCTGTGCCATCTCAATGTCGTTAATGTTAGAAAGAGAAATCATAGCTGAGCGACGAACTCCTCCTACAACAACAACTTCACCAATCTTACACATAATGTCGTGACACTCAATTGGCTTTAGATTTCTTCCTGTGGCGTTCTTAAACTTTGCAATTGTAAAATCAAATAGGTTAATAAGTGGTTGTGGTCCTGATGATCTTCCGCCCATTGTCTTAAGTCTTGCACCTGCTGGTCTTACCTTAGAAACATCAATTGCTGGAATTTGTCCAGACCAAAGTAGTGCTAGCAACTCACGATATGCTTTAGCCCAGCCCTGCTTTGAGTCTTCTACTGTAATTACTGTAGTTGACTTCTCCAGTGATTCTGGGACGGCAGGAAGTTTGTTAATATACTTATACTCAACAGAGAACCCTACACCTGTACCGCACATAAGGATATACATTGTCTCATCAAATGAACGTGCCGAATCAACTGGAAGAAAAGCACAATTGTATCCTGCAACATTGTCTCTTTCTAATGCTACTCCTGAAGTCATAACAGAGCGCATAGATGGCATGACGTTTCTTTCAAATACACCGTTTTTTAATTCCGCAACAAGCTTCTCATCTGGAATATAATTATAATTTTCTTTTAAATGGTTTAGCATAAAGCCAAAATATCTATCTACTGTCTCACCCCATGTCTCACGGCGATTATCTTCTGATATCCATCTTGCATATCTGGATAACGCAATGAAATTTTCGTAAGGATTTGCAATAGTTTTAGACATTTTATAGTACCTGTTTCTCCGCCCAGCGGTTAATTTAAATTTAGTGTGAAGATCCTATTCTACCAAAGAAGTGTTTATAGGGGAAGAGGCTAAGAAAACTTTTTAAATAAATGTTCAAATGCTTTCTTAGTCAACTGATCCCAATTATAGTCTTTATGTATTTGATCAGCTTGGGCAAAATAATATCCTGAATAGGCTTTAAAATTAATAACTGCTTCGTACATTTGTTCTTCTAAATGTTTTCCATCTGGTCTAAACATTTTTCCAATGTAGTTGTCTCCTACAGATTTGGGTAAAGTCTCATCTGTAAGTTTAGATTTTAATTTAAGCGGTCCTAAATATTTTTCATAGTGGCACCAATCGTGTGTTGATATGACTGGCATACCTGTTGCAAGTCCTTGGATTGGAATAAACCCAAAACCTTCTCCCCATGTAGGGTACAGGAGAATATGGTTAGTGTGATACAAACTTAAAAGTTGATCTTCTGTATACTCATCAGTTATAATTTTTATATTTGAATAAATAGTATCTGGTGTTACAAATTCGTTATTTGAATTGTACATTCTTGTTGTATTAGAATGATGGCACTTTAAAGTAAGTTGATAGTCAGGGTTATTGCCAAACAGCTTTGCAAAAGTGTCTACTACTAGCTGTCCATCTTTTCTTGGTGAAGGCTCCCCTATATGCAAAAATTTTATTGGTTGACCTTCACTAACTACTCTGCGTTTTGGTTTCCAAAAATCTTCAATGCCGTGTGGGTAAACATATATTGGTTTTGTTACTCCATTGTCTTTAAATACCTTAGCGCACCAGTCTGATGTTGCCCAAACTTCGTCGCAATTATTAAATCTTTCAACCCAGTCTGGTCTCATTGATGTTGATTCCCAAGGGGTGTACCCAATTTGATACTGACCTTTGTGTAATTTAAAATGGTGGGGTTGTGTAAAATTAATTTGTATATCTGCTTTAGGATTGGCGTATGTAATATAATGACCTAAATTATTTAATGATTTAACTATATTTTTCCCAGCGTAACCAAAGCCAACGGCTGGGTTTAGTCCTGCTTTAATCGTATAATAAGATATATTCATGTTTTCTTTCTAGTTGACTGGCTTGACAGGCTTGGGTAATCAATGTTACTATTATAGTTCGTTATCTCTAGAGGAGGAAATGCCAATGGAGAAAATAAAACAACAGGTAAGTGATTTGGCTCATAACCTGGTTACAATAGTAATGATAACATTATTTTTGTTTCCTGTACAGCCTGCAAATGCCTTAGTAGTAAAACCTTTAGTGAAAACTGAAGCCCAATTAAAGCAAGAAGTTTTAGATAGCTTTAGTAAAGAAATTTACAAGTCATCTGAGATGCTTACAGACAAAGAGCTAGTTCTACTTCTCAAGACTGTAGGATTCGAAGGAGAAGGCCTTAAAAAAGCTTGGTCCATAGCAAAGCGTGAATCTAATGGAAGACCGCTTGCATATAACGGGAATAAGAAAACTGGAGATAGTTCTTACGGAGTATTCCAGATAAACATGATTGGAAATCTCGGTCCAGACAGACTAGAGAAATTTAACCTAAAGAGTAACAAAGAGTTATTCGACCCAGTAACAAACGCAGAGATAACGTATTATATGACCAATGGCGGTATTGATTGGTCGGCTTGGAAGGGTATGACCCCAAGAGCTAAGGAATGGCTATTGCAATTCCCGACTGATTAGAAAAAGTAGGTCAAATGCAGATACAATATGTATCTAAGTACATAGCCTTATCAGAAGAGGGCCTTGTTCCTAGACTTGAATGTCCAATGGATCAGGGCTCTCTCCTATGTAACCTAGACCTTGAAGATAACATTTATTTATACTGCCTATCTTGTAAATATAAAAACAACATAGGGCTAGAAGTATACGAAAAATTAGTGAACGGAGTTAACAATGCCTGAATGTGCATGCGGAAACTGTAATTGTGGTCAAGGACTACAAATTACAACAGAAAGTGCGTCGGCGGTAGAAGAAGTGCAATATGAGTCTTCTGGATTTAATACTTATGAATGGAAGATGCCCGTAATCTTCCCTAATACTGATGGAGAGATAAATAAAAATGGATGAGTCACAATTGCCCGATGGGGCTGTAATATCAGATGCTGGAACTATTGAAGAAAACCTTCCTATGGTTACCTACATTATGCTTCACAGAATATATGACCTTCTCTCACTAATTGCTGACAAAATTGTCGGCGGAGAAGAAGTTCAAAAGATGGTTGGGTATCATGAAAAAGGATTCTTGCTTGGTCCTGAACCTGCATACACTCCAATTGAAGTGAAGGATGAAGTAAATGGCATATAGTCAAGAGCAAATGGATTTTGCCCATAAGGTTGTTGTTAGACTTATGGAGATTTTAAAAGTATGTCCTAATGTAGACGATAAATACGTTTGTCATACATCAACACAAAAGGCACACACAAGATGTGTAGACCTAATGGTTCTTCTTGCCGAAATAACAAACCTACCTGAGTATCTTGTATACCTTGGAAACAATGAAGAGACAAAGGTGGATCCTTATGGATGGATTCTTGCCTATCCACCAGCTGAGGCAATTGTTGAAGGTGCATTAAGTAATAATGAAAAAGTAGTTGACTTAGAATAAAACATATTCTACAATAAAGATGTGTAGGTTAGAGACACCACCATGTCTCCCTATATAATGTGTAGCAATACACTAGAAATGCCCAATCGGATCCGCCTCTGATTGGGATTTTTTCTTTTATATAGATAATATATACAATGCGGACATATAGTGCAATTAGTGCGA